>ERZ1643246.10-NODE-10-length-311196-cov-13.600837_pt1 | contig 311196 bp, 267 predicted proteins | sample MGYA00579265_ERZ1643246 | MGnify/ENA primary metagenome ERZ1643246 (study PRJEB29033, sample SAMEA4952261) | chicken gut metagenome | biome: Broiler Chicken; feature: Gastrointestinal Tract; material: Caecum | place: Ireland | collected 2018 | study: Broiler... | reverse complement strand
GAAAAACCGGCTGTTCGCCCAGCGCATACAGAAGAAAACTGCTTTCCAAACCCACCGACAAATAAGAAAACCAAACGCACCATAAAACACACCATTTTGAATAGTATAGTACGCAAAAAACGTTTCGCTGACGCGGGGCGTTTTTTTGTTTGCCTTAAAGCGCAGCGCATTAAATTTGCAAAAGCGAAAAATAGAATGTTTCATCTAAAGATTATTGGCAATATTAAATATGAAAGGCAAACGAAACCTATACTTTACCATTCAGGAAAGCAGACGAGGGATCCTTATGAAAAAAGTTTTAGCACTGATTCTCTCTTTATCGCTGGCAGTATTCTGCCTCAGCGCATGTTCCGGCACTCCGGCGCAGGGAGAGATATCCGTACTGTATTACACGTTCAGCGACACCTATATTTCCGGTGTGCGCGCATCGCTTGACAAAATTTTGAGCGACGCCGGGCTGAATTATAACGACTATGACGCAAACAGCAACCAGACCACACAAACGGAACAGGTGCACACAGCAATTGCGAAAGGCGCCTCCGCTCTGGTTGTAAACGTGGTGGACACCGGTTCTAACGACGCGGCGCAGAATATCGTTGACCTTGCAAGAGCGCAAAACATCCCGGTAATCTTCTTTAACCGCTCCGTGGACGAAAGTGTGGTAACAAGCTATGATAAATGTGTGTTTGTCGGCACGGATTATGAAATGGCCGGCCACATGCAGGGCGAGATGATTGGGAATTACCTGCTGCAAAATTATGACGCTTATGACCTGAACGGCGACGGCAAAATCAGTTATGTGCTGTTTAAGGGGCAGGAGGGAAATCTGGAGGCAATCGCGCGAACACAGTATGCTGTTGAAGACTGCAATGCAATTTTGGAAAATGCCGGAAAGCCGCCAATTGAATTTTATGACGCCGCAAACGAAAACCAATACCTTGTGGATCAGGACGGCAACTGGTCCTCCGCCGCGGCTACAAATTATATGAGCACCATATTGGCACGCCACAGCACGGCAAACAACAATATGGTGGAACTTGTGATCGCAAATAATGATGAAATGGCGCTGGGCGCAGTATCCGCGCTGCAAAGCGCAGGCTATAACAAAGGAGACGGCAGCATCACCATACCCGTTTTCGGCGTAGACGCAACAGACGCGGCAAAAGCCAAGATTGCAGACGGAGCCATGGCAGGCACGATCAAGCAGGACGGCGAAGGGATGGCGCAGGCAATCAAGACCATTCTGGATAATTTCAACACCGCTTCCCCGCCGCTAACCAATATAGACAGCAGCAATATCGTGGGCAGCTGGAGGGTAAATGTGCCCTATTCGGCATATACGGGAGAATAAAACGGAAGTGTTTATGAAATGAGCAACAGCAATATACTTCTGAAAATGGAAGGGATCACAAAAAGCTTTCCGGGTGTAAAGGCACTGGACGGCGTTTCGCTCAGCGTAAGAGCGGGCACGGTTCACGCCCTTATGGGAGAAAACGGCGCCGGAAAATCCACGCTGATGAAATGCCTTTTCGGGGTGTATTCCAAAGACAGCGGCAGAATTTTTCTGGACGGCAAAGAGATCAGTTTTAAAAATTCAAAAGAAGCGCTTGAAAACGGCGTTGCCATGGTGCACCAGGAGCTGAACCAGGCGCTGAAACGCAGCGTGATGGATAATATGTGGCTCGGCAGACTCCCGACCGTATCTAAATTTTTACCGTTTACCAGCGAGAAAAAAATGTATGAAGAAACGAAACGGGTGTTTGACGCGCTTGGGCTGAATATAGACCCCAAAACCATTATGGGGAAACTATCCGTTTCCCAAAGGCAGATGGCAGAAATTGCAAAAGCCGTATCCTACAATGCCCGCGTGATCGTTTTTGACGAGCCAACTTCCTCACTGACAGACACAGAAGCCGAAAAACTGTTTCAGATCATTGATTCGCTCAAGAAAAAAGGCTGCGGGATCATTTATATTTCACATAAAATGGAGGAGATCCTGCGGATATCTGATGACGTGACCGTTATGCGGGACGGAAAACATATCGCCACAAGACCTGCCGAAGAACTGACCACAAACGAGATCATAAAACTAATGGTGGGGCGTGAACTAAAAAACAGATATCCCGAAAAAACGAATGCTCCGGGCGAGACTCTTTTGACCGTGAACAACTTAAGCGCGCAGTACAAAAGGCTTTATCCTGTTTCTTTCACAGCGCGGCGGGGAGAGATACTGGGTATTGCCGGGCTGGACGGCTCCGGCCGCACGGAACTGCTTGAAACGATCTTTGGAATAAACACAAGAAAAAGCGGAAACATATACCTGTGCGGCGCCGAAGTGAAAAACAGAAACGCCAGGGAATCCGTAAAGAACGGATTCGCGCTGCTTACGGAGGAACGCAGGGCAACGGGTATTTTTGCCATACTAAATATCCGCGAAAACGCCGTTATATCCAGCCTAAATCGATTTGCGGCAGGTCCGTTTCTGCGCGATAAAAAAATGAAAGAAAGCGTTGACGAACTGATCGGCGCCTTAAAAATCAAAACACCGGGGCAGGAAACGAAGATCGGTGTGCTATCCGGCGGAAACCAGCAAAAGGTTATTCTGGGCAGATGGCTGCTGACCGAGCCGGACGTGCTGCTTTTGGACGAGCCGACGCGCGGCATAGACGTGGGCGCAAAATACGAGATCTACAAACTGATCAATGATCTTGCCGCGCGCGGAAAGACGGTTTTGATGGTATCCTCCGAAATGCCGGAACTGCTTGGTGTGTGTGACCGAATTCTGGTTATGAGCGGCGGCAGGCTTGCCGGAGAAACAAACGCAAAGACCGCCACGCAGGAGGAGATCATGGCGCTTGCCGCAAAATATGTGTAAGGAGAGATCCATATGCCTGAATCCAATAAAGATACGCCTTTAGGCGCACTCAAGGCAATGCCTGCCGCGGACAGGCGCCGCAGCATCCTTGATTTTATTTTAAACAACGCCATGTATATCATCATTGCCGTTGCGATCATCTTTATAGCGATTAAAGTGCCGTCCTTTCTTTCGCTGTCTTCCGTCATAAACATCCTCTCCCTAACGGCATCCAAACTGCCCATCGCGTTAGGTGTGGCGGGCTGCATCGTTCTGACCGGCACAGATATTTCCGCCGGGCGCGTTGTGGGGCTTACCGCCTGCGTGGGCGCGTCACTTTTGCAGATGGCGGATTATCAAAACAAAATGTTCCCGAACTTAGGCGTAATGCCGCTTTGGGCGGTTTTTTTGATCGTGATTGCAATTGGCGCTGCCGTGGGGCTGGTAAACGGCTTTTTCGTTGCCAAATTCAAATTGCATCCGTTTATCGTTACCCTTTCTACGCAACTGATCGTATTCGGCCTGGTTCTGATGTATCTGATGATCGGCACCAACAACGGGCAGACCCTTTCCGGGCTGGACAGTTCCTATACGGAATTCATACGCGGTACGCTGTTTACGATCGGCGGTGTGGCGGTTCCGAAATATGTGCTGTATTCCGCCGTATTAACCGTGATCATGTGGGTAATATGGAACAAAACAAAATTCGGAAAAAACATGTTTGCCGTGGGTTCCAATGAGGAGGCGGCAAACGTATCCGGTGTAAATGTTTTTGCAACGATAGTGGGCGTATTTGTGCTTGCCGGCGCGCTTTACGGCATAACCGGTTTCATAGAGGGCGCAAGGATTGCCTCCTGCTCCGCAAACACCGGGCTGACCTATGAGAGCGACGCGATCGCCGCCTGCGTCATAGGCGGGGTATCCTTTGTTGGCGGCACGGGAAAAATAAGCGGCATCGTGATCGGCGTGCTTTTGCTGCAGCTCATATTTGTGGGGCTGAATTTTCTTTCCGTTTCGGCAAACATGTTGTATGTGATCAAAGGCGCAATCATTCTTGCAGCGTGCGCGATCGATATGCGCAAATATCTTACAAGGAGATAAAGCCGGTTATGGAAAACAACAGTAAAAAGAACGAAAAAAAGAACGGCGGTCTGTACGCCGGGGTAAACCTTTCGCCGAAAGCGGCGGATCTGCTTGCCGCCGTCTGCGCCGGGATTCTGGCGCTCAGCCTCGGCGCTGCGATCCTGTTCGGGTAAAGGCAAGTGAAAAGGCGGGAAAGATGCAGCAAACATCTTTCCCGCCTTTTTTAATTTAGAGTTTAAAGATCGTCCGCGTCCTGCTCCGGCTCTTCATATTCGCCCGTTTCATACGTATTGCGGGTGGTGCCGGTATAACTGCCGAACGTATCGCTGTTTACCATATCCGGGCTGATATACGAAGTCAGATCAATCACTTTTTTGCTGTTTTGCACTTCTTTGCCGTTATGGTTTGCGTTTTGCTTTTTGTTTTTTTTCATAAAAAATCACCTCTCACTGCTATTTTTCGTAAAGGTGATTTTTTTATTCCGCGGTTTTAAATTTTTTCTACATCTATCACAGCAATTTTATCCATAAACTGCTTTGGCGTAATGACTTCGCCCATATCGAAAAAATCATCCATATTGAGATTAAAATTATTTACGAAAACCGGCGTGTTCTCATATTCAATATCAATATGCAGGCGTTTGGCATCCTCTTTGATACGCTCTGTATCATAAGTGTTGCAGTCGTAATATCTGGACGCCTGGATCTCATTGTTTCTGATATACTGCAAAACGATATTTCGGCTGGATTTGGAAACGGAGATATACTGTGTAATATCCTTTTGCAGGGCCTGCCCCATCGTCATCTGCGCCACTGCTTTGCACGCACCGGAATTTACGAAAAATTCGTTGATGAAAATGCTTTCAAGCGGGCTGGTATCATCCGGCACAATGATCGCAAGAATATTTTTTGACGGTTTGCGCTGATAGTATTTCTTTACGAATTCTTTAAAATAATGCTGACCCTCTGCAATTTTTTTTGCGTAAAAATGATAAAACGGAATATTCGGCCGGCTTGCAACTCCGGGCAGGGAAAACGGCTTAAATTCCCCGCTTTCCTCATCATAAAGCAAAACATTTGAATTTGTAATGATTACAGGTATGGCTTTGGACATGTTTAAAACTTCCTCATATTTATTGATATAATTTTACTATATATTGTGTATAAAATCAACAAAATAAAAAAACATAGTGCAATTCGGCTTAATATATGTTATGATGTAATAGACTGGTAATTCTATTTTGAAAAGAGGAAACAAAATGGCAGACAAAGACGATGAGATAGACAAGATACTCAGCGAGATCAAAGGCTCTAAAGCATCTTCCGAAGAGGAAAAAAGCGCCGCGGAAGATACCGAGAAAGCAAAGGAAAGCAATGTAAAGGAAGAGGAAAAACCGCTGGAACCGGCATTAAACGAACTTCCGGTAACGAATAAAAAAAGCATAAATGATTATAAAGACGAATACGAGGAAGAAGAGGTGGAATACGTGAAAAATCCCGCAAAGAAAAAAATACTGATCGGCGTGATCGCGGCTGTATTTGTAATTGCCGTGGCGGTTGCCGTTTATTTCGGGGTATTTTACGAAAAGGAAGAAGAAACCACCGCTGCGCCCGAAACAACCATTACAACAACGGCCGCGCCCGTTGTGATCACCAATCCGCTGACAGGCGAGGCGAACTACAACGAATCCGCCGTCGGCAAAAGACCTGTTGCGGTTGTGGTTGAAAATTCCCCCCAGGCGCGCCCGCAGTATAATATGGACACACCTGACATTATTTTTGAAGGCGAAGTAGAAGGCGGCATCACACGAATGCTCTGGTTTTACGCGGATATGACTGATCTGCCGGACCAGGTTGGGCCAACACGTTCCGCAAGACCGAGTTTTGTTGAATTTTCACAATTATTTGATTCCATTTTTATTCATTTCGGAGAGAGCCACAGCAAAGGCAGCTACACCGGCGCGGATGATATTATAGACAGCATGAATGTGGATAATATTGACGGCATGAGCACCTCTTCCTGCTTTACCCGCACAAAGGATAAGGCAAGCCCGCATAACGCCGTGCTGGAGGGCAAAAACCTGATGGCGGCAATCGAAAAGAAAGAGTACAGAACAGATCTGGACGAGAGCAGATTTTCCGCCCTGAAATTCAACGAAAAAGACGCCGCCGTTTCCGCAACGGCATGCAACAGCATGACGGTGAAATTCTCCTCCCGCACCAACAGCCACACGTTTACATATAACACGGCTGAACAGGTGTATCAGAATCAGTCTGATTTTGAGCAGCAGGTAAGTTTTAAAAATATCATCGTTTTATTTGCAGACACAAAGTATATAGATAAAGACAATTATAACGGCACCGGCAGAACGGAAACCTACTGCAACTACGAACTGACCAGCGGTACGGGCAAACTTGCCTCCGCCGGAACCGTTGTGGATTTTAGCTGGAGCGTAAATAACGGCAAACTGACCTGCACCGCCGCAGACGGCAGCGAGATCAAACTCAACCCCGGCAGAAGCTGGATCGGTATTGCCTCCGCAAACAACGGCGGCAGCGCGGAAGTCAAATAATCGTCCGATTTAAAAGAGGAGAAACCCTATGAACAAAGCAAAAGGCGGCGTCGCATTTATTGTAATCGGGATCATCCTGATCCTTTTCGGGGCATTTGTTACTTTCGGTCTGCTGATATCCGGCAGTTCCGAACTGAAGCCTTATACCGGCGTTATCTCTTCAGACATAAACGATGTATATGATCTGGGCAATGTTCTTGTTGTGGATAAATACAGTTACGTGGAAAGCGATGTAGATATTGATATCGATTATTATCTGATTGCGTTCGCAGGTGAAAATAACGAAGATATACGCTTTGCATCTCTGTATGTGGATGAGGGCATGGATATCTATGAAAAATTAGATAACTATTCCAACGACGATACGCAGTATATAGGCGATCTTTATATTGAATTGTGCGCAACCGCGGATTCCATGACAACGCTGGACTCCGATGTCATTTCATTTTACCATGACGCGATGGACACCTGCAGTGATATTTTGCCGGGTATCACAGATTCGGGCGTTGCATTCACCTATTATTGCGAAGGCCCGTCCGCATTCCCGAACGCGCTTGCCGAAGAAAAAGCATTCAATAACATCATAACGGTGATCTTTGCCGCTGTTTTCGCTGTTGGTATCGTGCTGCTGATCGTTGGGATCAACAAGCAGGTAAAAGCAAAAGCATACGCGGCTGCCATGCCGCAGAATCCGTATTATCCTGCAAACCAGCCGAATGTTTATTATAATCCGCAAAACCCGCAGGCGGGAGCGGGATATCAGCCCGCGCCGAATCAGTGGACAAACGGTGGCGCAGGAAATCCGCCCTCTTATACCCAACAGCCGCAGCCGGGCAGCCATATGCCGTTTGAGCCGCAGAACACGAATACGGCGCAGTGGAATAACGGCGCGCCGAACGCAGGCGTTTCCGGCAAAGAAACCGAAGTTTTAAACAACAACACAAACCCATATTACACCCCACCGACGGAAAATAAGAATTTCAGCCAAGCGAACGCGCCGAAAAACGACGCGCGCGGCAATCAGCAATAATTTCTTTTCGCCGGTGCGGCAAAGCACGGCGGAAGAATGACCCTGCCGTGCTTTTTTCAGCCTGCATGCGGGAATCTTTTATCCTGCGCAGTAAGCGCATGAGCCGCTGACAGATGGCATCGCGCTTAATCAGAATAGTCGGATTGCCATTGATGCCTTGTTCTGCCACGCAAAGGCGTTGATGATTTTATAAAAATTGTGGCAGAAAGGCTAAGGTGATTCACATTATGAAATTCAACAAAAGCAAAAAATTCAAGATCATGCAGATCACCGATATGCAGGAGATCCCTGCGGTATCGCCGGACACAATAGCGCTGCTTGAGGCGGCAATAGAAACGGAAAAACCGGATCTGGTTGTTTACACGGGTGATCAGATCAAAGGCTACGGCATAACCTACCGCGGCAAGGGCAAAGAACTGGAAAATGCCGTGGCGGCAACGATCAAAAAACTGCTGGAACCGGTAACGAAACGCGGCATACCGTTTGCCGTTACGTTCGGAAACCACGACAGGCAGGTGGGTATCTCAAACAAAGACCAGTTTGAACACATTTATAAATCCCTGCCAAACTGCATAGGCGAACAGGCAAAGGGTATTGACGGCGGCGGCACCTGCTGTATTCCGATCCAATCCTCTGACGGCAGCAAAGACGCGTTTTGCCTGTATCTGTTTGACAGCGGCACAGACGCAAAAGGCGGCGGATATGAGCCGTTTGACACAAAAATCATTGACTGGTACAAAAAGACAAGAGAGAAACTCAAAGAAAAGAACGGCGCGTATGTGCCTTCAATCGTATTTCAGCATATTCCGCTGTGTGAATACTATCATGTTTTAAAGCGGGTTAAAAAATCGCACAAGGGCGCTATACGCGCATTCCGCACCCATAAAAACGAATATTATATTCTGGGCGACACCTGCCGCAAAAGCGATATGCTGTGCGAGCCGCCCTCCATTCCCAATGAAAATACAGGCGAGTTTGACGCAATCGCCGAAAAAGGCGATGTGATGGCCGTTTTTGTAGGTCACGACCACAAAAACAGTTTTGTAGGCAGATATAAAAATGTAGATCTCGGATTCACGCAGTCCAGCGGATTCAATGTGTACGGCAACAGAACGAAACGCGGGGTTCGGATCATCACGCTGGATGAGGACAGACCCGGCGAATATGAAACCTATACACGCACATTTGAGGAACTGGTGGGTACCAAGGTAAAAAGACCGGTATATGATTATCTGTCCAGCAAGGCGCCGGAAACAGTGGACGCGGCAATACCAATGATTGGAAAAGCCGTGGGCATTCTTGCGGCAGTCATCATCGTGATCGTGCTTTTGATTCGATTTTTATAAGGAAGGATTAAAACTATGGCAGACGAAAACAAAAAGAACGCATTTAAAAAATGGACTGAAAAACACGCTGAGATCTGGAAATTCATTAAATTCAGCATTGCGGGCGGCGGATCCTCCGTAATTGAGCTGATCGTGCACATGGTGCTTTTAAACACTGTTTTCGCGGCGATGACCACACAGGAGATTACCAACCCCACGCTGAATATGATCGGCATTAATTCAAAAGGTTATCTTTTTACATATCTGATCTCCACAACGGTGGGCTATGCCATTGCGTTTATTCTGAACAGAAAAGTAACATTTAAGGCAGACGCGAACCCGGCGCTGAGCATGGTGCTTTATTTCATCATGGTTGTGTTTACGATTTTTGCAAACGGCTGGATCGGTTCTGCCATGCAGACTTTTGCGGCAGATCATAACCTGACCGGCAACATCTGGGATCTTGTTTTTAAAGTGATCGGAATGGCAATTCCCATACTTTGGACCTACCCCTGCAACCGCTTCATTATTCACAGAAAGAAAAAAACGCAGGCATAAATATAACAAAAATGCAGCCTTAAACCGGCTGCATTTTTTCTATCTTTTTACGGTTTTCACGCCGCTTATATGATTCTCCGTGCGGAAAAGAAAACAGGGAACTTCATTTTAAATTTCTTATATATTTAAAAGTTTCCTTTTCCCCTTTTTCTTTCAGCATAACAAGCAGTTTTTCAAGCAGGGCGGCGGTTTCCGGGTGCATGATGATTCTGGATTTCGCATTTGTGTAATACTGAAGAGGGTGCGCATCCGTATACTTTTTCCCCTGATAGATCTTGCTTGCCGCAACACGGTCACAAAACATTTCCTTAACATATTTAAGCGGCATTTTAACCGGTTCCATGCGTTTCGTTTTCATGCTGTAATCCATCCAATATTCATAATGGTGGCGGTTTCTGCCCTTGTGGTGGAGCCAAGCGGCGGAATAGCCTTTTTCCGCCCGTTCCGCCTCGTTAGGCGATCTGTCACCCAGATAATATTTCGCGCCGGGGATAAATTCCGTAAGCGAATATTTGGAAAGATCATGAAAAAGCCCCTGAAAAGGGATCCCGGCAAGAAAACAGTGCCGCATCACTCTGTGGCGGTGCTTTGTAATGGTTATAAAATGCTTTACGGGATGCGCCATTTATACATTACTTCCTTACATAAAAATACATGCGGCTTTTGAGATCTGAAATATACCGTTTGAAAGCAGATAAAAAAAGCCTGTTTTGCAACAGACTTATCTTAACACCAAACCGCCTGAAAGTCAAAAGATATTATCCGAACCTGCCGGAGATATATGCCTTGGTTCTTTCATCTTTCGGTGAATGGAAAATCTTTTCCGTTTCATCAAATTCCACGATCTCGCCGAGCAGGAAAAATGCCGTTTTATCCGAAACACGTGCCGCCTGCTGCATATTGTGCGTTACGATCACGATCGTGTACTTTTCTTTTAACCGGGCGATCAGTTCTTCTATCTTTGAAGTGGAAATCGGGTCAAGAGCAGACGTCGGCTCATCCATAAGTATGACTTCCGGCTGAACGGCAAGCGCACGGGCAATACAAAGCCTTTGCTGCTGCCCGCCGGAAAGACCGAGCGCGGACTTTTTCAGCCTGTCCTTGGTCTCTTCCCAGATAGCGGCATCGCGCAGGGATCTTTCCACGATCTCGTCAACCGCATTCTTTTTGTGTATGCCGTGCGTTCTGGGGCCGAAAGCTATGTTGTCATAAATGCTCATGGGAAACGGATTCGGTTTCTGAAAAACCATACCCACCCGTTTTCTGAGTTCATTAATATCCGTATCACGCGAATAGATGCTTTTTCCGTCCAGCAAAACGTCCCCTGTTATACGGCAGGAATCCACAAGATCGTTCATGCGGTTGAGCGTTTTCAGCAGTGTGGATTTTCCGCAGCCGGATGGGCCGATAAACGCCGCAACTTCCCTTTCCTCAATATCCATATTGATCTTTTTCAGCGCCTGAAAATCGCCGTAATAAAGATCCAGATCCATAACGGAAAACTTGGGCATCAGTTTTTATCCCCCTCTCTTCGGGTAATTCTGGAAGCAATGAATCCCGACACCGCGTTTATGATTATCACGGCGAGCAGCAGAATAACTGCTGTGGCATATGCCTCGTCCATATAAAGCCCCTCGGAAAGCAGGGCATACATATGAACGGAAAGCGTGCGCCCCGAATCCGTAAATTTCGTAACAACACCGGCAACCGTGCCCGCGGTATAGATCAGCGCAGCCGTTTCCCCCACGATTCTGCCGATTCCGAGGATCACGCCGGAGAGTATGCCGGGCATTGCGCTCGGCAGGATCACTTTAAAAACCGTTCGCAACTTGCCTGCGCCAAGGCCGTAACTTGCCTCCCGGTAAGAATCCGGAACGGCGCACAGTGCCTCCTCCGTTGTGCGCATGATCAGCGGAAGAATCATAACGGCAAGAGTAAGCGTGCCGGCAAGCATGGAATAACCGAGTTTAAAATAAACGCAGAACATAAGATAGCCAAACAATCCGTACACGATGGACGGTATGCCGGAAAGCGTCTGCGCCGTTGTGCGGATCAGACGAACAAAAACATTGCCGCGGCGCGCGTATTCGGCAAGATACACAGCGGCAAACACGCCGGCAGGCACCGCCATAAGCAGGGATACGGCTGTATAGATCAGCGTATTAAGAATTGCCGGCATCATGGAAACATTTTCAGAATTATACTGCCATGCAAAAAGGCTTGGGGTCAGATTGGGAATACCCTTAACAAGGATATACCCGATCAAAAAGACGATAACGGCGCAGCAGACCGCAGCGCAAAGCAGAACGATCAGCGCCAGCAAAAGCGATTTCGGGCGTTTTTTATACATCCTGATCTTCTGACGAAGATCGATTTTGTTAATACTGTTTTTCATATAAAATCTCCATACACTTAAGAAATCAGCAATGTTGCAGCCGCGTAAAACAAAAGCGGATTTAACTTGTTTTCTTAAGCGCGGAAAAGAGCAGATTGATTAAAAGCACAAAAATAAACAGAACCGCCGCCGTTGCGATCAGCGCCTCCCGGTGCAGATCCTGTGCGTAGCCCATTTCCAATATGATATTGGTGGTAAGCGTTCTGACCCCGCTGAATATGCTGTTTGGAATAATGGGCTGGTTTCCAGCAATCATAACAATGGCAGTTGTTTCTCCGATTGCCCTGCCGATTCCAAGGATAATTCCGGCAGATACGCCGGATCTTGCCGCAGGCAGGGACACGCCAAAGATTGCCCGTTCCTTTGTTGCGCCAAGCGCAAGCGCGCCCTCATAATAACTTTGGGGAACCGATCTTAAAGCCGCCTCTGAAATACTGATGATCGTGGGCAGGATCATGATCGCAAGCAGCAAAGCTGCCGTAAACACGCTTTTTCCGCCGCCGAAAAGCTGACGAACTGCCGGCACGATCACAACCAGGCCGAAAAAGCCGTACACTACGGACGGAATACCCGCCAAAAGATCCACAGCCGGCCTTAAGACCTTATAGAGCCGCGCAGGGCAGTAACGTGCCATAAACACCGCGCACATTACGCCTACGGGAACGCCCATGGCAATGGCGCCCGCCGTAACGTAAAGACTGCCGATGATCATTGGGAAGATCCCAAATTTATCATTGAGCGGTCTCCATTCCGTGCCGAAAAGGAACTCGGTAACGCCGATCTTTCCGATTGCCGGAAATGCGTTTGAAAAAATAAACCAGCAAATCAGCAAAACGGCAATAATGCTTATGCACGCCGCCAAAAAGAACACGGCGCGCATTATATTTTCTTTGATCTTGTTTTTTACCATTCGGTTTTTTCACCTGTATAGATTGCTTTAACCTCGTCACTTGTAAGTGCGTTTACGGGGTTATCCAGATTTACAATTACAGCAATGCCGTCCAGAGCGATCGTAGTCGGCGTAAGCCCTGCCGCGATCTCACTTTCTTTCAGTTCCCGGGAAGCCATGGCGATATCGCAAACTCCGTCTATTGCAGAAGTAATACCCGTTGTGGAATCATTTTGCTGAATCACGATTTCCGCGTTCGGATTTACAGCCGCATACGCCTCTTTCAGTTTTTCCATAACCGGCGTTACGGACGATGAACCGGCAATATTCACCGTTCCGGACGGTGCACTGCCGCTGTAAGCGCCGTTGCTGCCCTGGGAGATATAGCCGTTTTCTTCAACCACTTTCTGCCCCTGCTCGCTCATAATGAAATCTATAAAATCCTGCGCGGTCTGGGAAAGATCTGCTCTGACCGCTATATTAAAAGGTCTTGAGGCTTTATAGGTTCCGTTTTTAATATTTTCAACCGTTGCGTCCACGCCGTCTATCTGCACCGCCTTAACGGTATCGTTCAGCGAGCCGAGAGAAATGTAACCGATCGCACCCGGATCTCCCGCAACGGAAGTCATCATAACGGAGGTACTGTTTGTAGTTTCTGCCGATACGATCGTGTTATCCATTTTTTCACCGTTTTCATTTTCCGTTTCAATACCAAAAAGTTCAATAAAAGCGCTTCTTGTGCCGGATCCGTCCTCCCGGGTCATAACATTGATCCGTGAATTCCCAGAACCGCCCGCGCAGCCTGCAAAAATGCACGCAACCACTACGAATACAGCAAATAAAGATATCCCTTTTTTCATAATAATCTCCTTTTCAAAACCGTATAAGTCTTGCGGAGGGCAAAAGATTTATAACTTTAAAAGACCGATCTTATTTTCCTCATGCATGATCAAATTTATTTTTCCCGCCGCTTCATTTAATATAACAGCCGTTTATGAAAGAAAAAATAGAAAAGCGTAAAAGCAAAGTCAAATCATATCCGTTTTTTGTAAAATATAGCCCCTGTTTTTCACGTGATTTGACACAAATATAAAATAGCAAATAAAAAACGGCCGCCTCAGCGGATACACTGAAACAGCCGTTTTATACAAATATGAAATTTTAATCCCGGTTATAGATATCTCTGGTATAGACTTTATCTGCAACATCATCCAGTTCACTGCTCATTCTGTTTGCAAGGATCACACTGCTCTGCTTTTTGAACGCATCCAGATCATTTACAACCTGATTGCCGTAAAAATAGCTGCCGTCCTCCAGAGTGGGCTCATAAATGATAACATTTGCGCCCTCGCCCTTAATACGTTTGATTACGCCCTGAATGGAACTCTGGCGGAAATTATCCGAATTGGATTTCATGGTAAGCCTGTGCACACCGATCGTTGCAATATGATCTGCGCTGTGGTGCGCCTTTTGCAAAACGCGGGAGGCAATAAAATCTTTTCTTGTATCGTTTGAATCCACGATTGCGCGGATCAGATTTTCCGGAATATCCGCATAATTGGCAAGCAGTTGCTTTGTATCTTTCGGCAGGCAGTATCCGCCGTAACCGAAAGACGGATTGTTATAATGCGTGCCGATCCTTGGATCAAGTCCAATGCCCTCTATGATCTCCTTGGAATCCAGGCCGTGGATCTCCGCATAAGTATCCAGTTCATTAAAATAACTTACGCGCAGTGCAAGATAGGTGTTGGCAAACAGTTTAACCGCCTCTGCCTCCGTTGGTTTCGTGAAGAGCACGGGGATCTCCTCTTTGATCGCGCCCTGCTGAAGGAGGGAGGCAAAAAGATGCGCCGCCTTTTCCAGTTTTTCATTTTCCTTATCGAAGCCGACGATGATGCGGCTGGGATAAAGGTTATCATACAGCGCCCTGCCCTCTCTTAAAAATTCCGGGCTGAAAATGATGTTCGCACCCGGATATTTTTGCGCGAGCGATTTGGTATAGCCAACGGGCACCGTGGATTTGATGATCATGACCGCGTTTTGATTTACGCGTAAAACAAGATCAATAACCGCCTCTACGGAAGATGTGTTAAAATAATTTTTCTGCGCGTCATAATCCGTTGGGGTGGAGATGATGACCAGATCCGCCTTGGCATAGGCGGCAGCGCCGTCTGTTGTTGCCGTAAGATCCAGATCTTTTTCGGCAAGATACTCTGAGATCTCCTTATCCACGATTGGAGATTTCCGTTCATTGATCAGGTTTACTTTTTCGGCAACGATATCAACGGCATAAACCGTGTTGTGCTGCGCAAGCAGCACTGCGTTTGAAAGGCCGACATAACCTGTGCCGGCAACTGCGATGGTGTATTTTTTTTGGTCCATAAAAATCCCTCTCCGAAGTATTGCGCGCAAAACGCTTTACACGGTAACTAATATTGCCCGTGCGCCCGGTTTTATAACCGCCGGGATCACTTCTTTTTAAATTTATCGAAAAATCCCTCTTTGCCCTGGTTTTTGGGCGGTACATAGGATTTATCAAACTGTTTGAGCAGCTCTTTTTGCTGAGAGGTAAGGTTTTTCGGAATATCTACGATGATTCTTATAAACTCATCGCCGCGCCCGGTGGAATGAAGCCGCTGAACACCTTTGCCCTTAAGTTTGAACACTTCGTTCGGCTGGGTGCCGGCGGGCATATTATACTTCACATCGCCGTCCAAAGTGGGCACCTTGAGTTCCGCGCCCAAAACAGCCTCCACCATGGAAACATGCTTTTCGTACCAAATATCATATCCCTCGCGCCTGAAATACTTATGCGGTTTGATCCGAACATTGATCTTCAGATCACCGGCAGGGCCGCCGTTTGTGCCGCTGTCTCCCATGCCGCGAAGATTGATGATTCTGGATTCGTCGATTCCTGCAGGAATATCCACGGAAATTTTTTTCTTGATCCTTACCTTGCCCTTGCCTGCGCATTTATGGCAGGGGGTCTCTATTATTTTACCACGACCACCGCACACATTGCAAGTGCGTTGTTGTGTAACAACGGTAAAGCCCATTCTGTTTTGCACGTTGATGTAACCTTTGCCGCCGCAGTTGGAACACGTTTTTGCCGTTGTGCCCTTGGCCGCGCCGGTTCCGCCGCACTCGCTGCAGTCCTCCACGCGGGGAACTTCAATTTCTTTTTTGCAGCCCTTTGCCGCCTCTTCAAAAGTTAGGCTGAGATTGATCTGAATATCTCTGCCTTTGCGCGGCGCGTTCGGATTGGCGCCGCCGAATCCGCCGCCGAATCCGCCGCCGAAAAACGACGAAAATATATCTCCGAGGTCTATATCGCCGTCAAACCCGAAACCGCCGCCATAGCCGGCGCCGGTTCCCTGGCCTGCGCCGTAACTGGGATCCACGCCGGCAAAGCCGAACTGATCATAGCGCGCCCTTTTCTGGGGGTCTGAAAGCACTTCATACGCCTCGTTGCACTCTTTGAATTTTTCTTCCGCCTCTTTATCATCCGGATGCAGATCCGGGTGATATTTTTTAGCGGTCTTTCTGTATGCTTTTTTGATCTCATCCTCCGTTGCGCCCTTTTGAACGCCGAGGACTTCGTAATAATCCCGTTTTGCTTCTGCCATATTTTCCTCCTTATAAACAGTTATTTAAGGTGGCGGAATGCAAAATCCCGCCACCTGGAGAAAAAACGTTTTTATCAGTTATCGTCTACTTCTGTAAAATCAGCGTCCGTATATCCATCATTGCCGCCCTGCTGCGCGTTCGCATCCTGACCGGGCTGTGCTCCCTGCGCGCCCTGAGCTCCCTGCGCCGCCTGATACAGTTTCTGTGATACTTCATAGAACTTATTCTGAAGATCATCCTGGGCGGATTTGATTGCGTCTAAGTTATCGCCTTTCAGCGCTTCTTTCAGCGTGCTGCACTTGGTTTCCAGAGCAGATTTATCATCTGCGGAGAATTTATCTCCGTTTTCGGAAATCAACTGTTCCGTCTGGTAAGCGAGCTGCTCAGCGTTGTTCTTAAGATCAACCGCCTCACGTCTCTTCTTGTCTTCCTCTGCGAACTGCTCTGCCTCTTTAACAGCTTTATCAATATCTTCCTTGCTCATGTTGGAGGAAGAAGTGATGCTGATATGCTGTTCCTTACCGGTGCCGAGGTCTTTTGCAGAAACGTGAACGATGCCGTTTGCGTCAATATCAAAGGTTACCTCAATCTGCGGCACACCGCGGCGTGCCGGCAGAATGCCGTCCAAATGGAACATACCCAGCGTCTTATTATCCTTTGCGAACTGTCTTTCACCCTGAAGAACATGGACTTCAACGGAAGTCTGGTTATCGGCAGCCGTGGAGAAGATCTGTGATTTCTTGGTAGGAATCGTTGTATTTCTTTCAATAATAACGGTGTTTACGCCGCCCATGGTTTCAATACCAAGGGAAAGCGGGGTAACGTCAAGCAGAAGCAGACCCTTTACATCGCCGCCGAGCACGCCGCCCTGAAGCGCAGCGCCCATGGCAACGCATTCATCCGGGTTAATGCCCTTAAACGGCTTTTTGCCGCTGAATTTTTCAATGGCTTCCTGAACAGCGGGGATACGCGTGGAACCGCCTACTAAAAGGACTTTATCAATTTCGTTCATGGAAAGGCCGCTGTCCTGCATAGCCTGACGAACGGGACCCATGGTCTTTTCCACAAGATCCGCAGTCATCTGGTTGAACTGGGCTCTTGTAAGCGTCATTTCAAGGTGTTTCGGTCCGGTTGCATCCTGTGTGATGAACGGAAGAGAAATTTGCGCAGTAGTCATGCCGGAAAGGTCAATCTTTGCCTTTTCTGCCGCCTCTTTCACACGCTGCATGGCCATTTTATCATTGGAAAGATCAATGCCGTTCGTCTTTTTGAACTCAGAAACGATCCAATCCATGATCTTCTTATCAAAATCATCGCCGCCAAGACGATTGTTACCTGCCGTAGCAAGAACTTCCTGAACACCGTCGCCCATTTCGATAATGGAAACATCGAATGTGCCGCCGCCGAGGTCATAAACCATAACTTTCTGATCTTCCTCTTTGTCAATGCCGAAAGCAAGCGCGGCAGCAGTTGGCTCGTTGATGATTCTCTTAACATCAAGGCCTGCGATCTTACCGGCGTCCTTTGTTGCCTGACGCTGGGAATCCGTAAAGTAAGCAGGAACGGTGATAACCGCCTCGGTTACAGGCTCGCCGAGATAACTTTCCGCATCTGATTTCAGTTTCTGAAGAATAATGGCGGAGATCTCCTGCGGCGTATATGCTTTGCCGTCTATATTCACTTTATAGTCCGAACCCATATGCCTTTTGATGGAGCTGATGGTTCTTTCCGGGTTAGTGATTGCCTGACGCTTTGCAACGTTGCCAACCATTCTTTCCCCGTCTTTGCTGAACGCAACAACGGACGGTGTGGTTCTTGCGCCTTCCGCGTTGGGGATTACGACCGGCTCGCCGCCCTCAATAACGCTGACGCAGCTGTTTGTTGTACCTAAATCAATACCTATGATCTTTGACATACTATATCATCCTTTCGAATTTCTGATTTATTTAATTAGCTGATTTTACCATAGCGGGGCGGACGATCTTATCGCCTATCTTATACCCTTTCTGGAAAACATCAACGATTTCGCCTGTTTTATAATTTTCATCCTCCACATGCATAACCGCGTTGTGCAGATTCGGATCAAATGTTTCGCCCGGCTCGCCGAACACCTCTATGCCGAGTTTCTGAAGTATGGCGGAAAGATTACTGAACGTCATCTCAACACCTTTTTTCAGCGCGTCGTAATCTTTGGTTTCATTCGCGAGCGCCCGTTCCAGATTATCTATAACCGGCAGCAGTTCTTTAATGGTTTCGGCTTTTGCATAAACATACGTTTCCTGCTTTTCTTTTTCGCTGCGCCTTTTATAGTTAGAATACTCAGCGGATAAACGAAGCAATCTTTCCTTTGTTTCATCCAGTTCCTGCTGCAAAGGATCTTCTTTCTTTTCTTCTTCGTTCCCCTGCGGCTCTTTTGCCTTTGTATCCTCTTTCTGTTTCTTTGGGTTTTCCGCCTCTGCTTTCTGCTTTGGCTTTTTTTCGGTTTCCTTATCTTTTTTATTCAAATGTAGCGCCTCCCTCTCGGAGATATTTTTTAACGGTATTCATTATATATTCAGCCCGCGGAAGAACCGACGCATAATCGATCCTTGTTGAGCCGATAATGCCTAAAACAGCAGTCTGACTGTTGTTATAAGTAAATTTGGAAACAAGCGTTACCGTATCTTTCAGCATGGGATGCGGATTTTCATTTCCTATAAACAGCTGCGTTTCGCGACCGCTTTTGGCAAAAAGCTCCAGCGCGGAGCGCACCTGTGAACGTGACGCCAAAAAGGAAAGAATCTTATACACCTGACTGCCGAGTTCCTTGTGCGAAAGCAGATTTGTTTCGCCCTCAAACTCAAGCGAGCCGTTGGCAGCCTCTGCACAAAGGGAACAAAGGCTTGTGAGCGCCGGGAGCATATCAAACACCCTTGCGCCAAGATCCACCACTGTGTTTTGCAGCAGCGCGGGATTGACATCCTTAAGCGCCGTGCCGATAAAATATTTACCGGTTACGTAGTAAAACAGTTTTCTGAATTCCTCATCGGCAGCACAGGTGAGCCTGCAAACAGAGGATTTGATCTTGCCGCCCACAGAGAGCATAACGATCATCGCCTTGTTGTTTCCGGCGGGGATCAGTTCCGCGCCCTGCACGCAATCTAAACTGTCCCGCACTGTATTATACAGCGCCGCGCAGTTTGTTTCCCGCGCCAAAAGGCTTGCGGCATCGTGCAGCAGCCGTTCCGGATCGCCCGAATTAACGGAAAGAAATTCTTGAATCTGCTCCTTTTCATACTCGCCGGGATTTTGGGGAATCATCAGGTTATCCACAAAATATCGGAAAGACGCTTTGCTGGGAACACGACCGCCGCTTGTGTGCATTTGCTCCAGCAGGCCGAGTTCTGAAAGATACGCCATTTCGTTTCTGATTGTGGCACTGGAAATTTTATAGGGCAGTAACCCTGCGATGGTTTTTGAACCGATAGGCTCGCCTGTTTTGATATAACTGTCAATAATCAGTGCTAAAATTGCCGCCTGCCTTTCACCTATCAATTTTTCCACCATCCTTTTCACCGGTTAGCACTCTAAGTGCCTGAGTGCTAACTACATTCATATATTATAACCATTTTGCCCATTTGTCAACACTTTTTTTGAAAATAAATTATGAATAAGCAAAGATTTCCGCCAAATCAGACAATAAAAAAGGCGGGCTGCTTTCTGCCCGCGCAAATTAACCTATATATATAATGTTTTTAATATAAAGTTATTTAATATTCAAAGCGTTCTTCAGCATCTCGCTGTTGATCAAAACCGCCTCATCCCTGCGCAAGAGTTCCACCTGCGAAAAATCCGGATCTTTCTTTTCCGCCGGAGCAACGTAGTTCATGTCTTCCACTTTTTCGGCCAGGCGCGCTTTGATCTCCTCTGTATTTTCCTGTTCCTGTTTTTCGAAATAATCCTCGCACATATAAATGTAACCATAAAATTTCTGACCAAAACGGTCTGTGCCGCTTTCAAAAACAGTGGTATCAAAATACCTGCCGCCCCAGTGGGACTGCGACGCGGTAACTGTGTTGCCCTCTATCTTTTCCACCACAGCTACATGATTGCTCCAGCACGCAACTGCGCCGAGTTTTGGTTCCTGGCCATATGCATAATAGCCGTTTTTCTTGTTAATAGACCACCATTCGCCGGCACTGCCGCGGGTGATCAGCGGTTCTTCGCCGATGATTTCATAAATTCTGCCGAAAACATAAGCAACGCAGTTCGGCATACCGTATCCCGTTTGGGAATAAACATTCAGTTCGCTGTTATAATACGGATTGGAACGGTCGGGAGAAGTAAGGCGCGGTTCAAAGCCATCCGCCTGTGCAGACGCCGTTACCGGAAATGCCGTTATCAAAATGAGAAAAGACAGCATCATAACCGCCAGTGATTTTATAAAAGTTTTCATGCTAACCTCCAAAATGGCATAACACCCCGGGAAAGACACCCGGCATGCGCTGCCATAGCCGGAGAATTCCCCTTTTCACGCTTAACAGTAAAAATTGTAACACATTTGTAACTTTTTAATCTATGTGAAATTTACACAAGCGTTTTGTAACCATTTTGTAATAGTTATGCACCTTTTACAAAATTTTATGAAAAGTGTTGACAATTATGTTTACATATTTTAATTATTGTAAAATCATTGCTTTTTTGAATTTACAAAATTTAGCATTTTCAATAAAAATATATAAAATTAACCACTGATACAATGCAAAAACAAACGCATACTAATATTGCCGCGGTAAAAGAAAGGATGGTTTTATGCCGGATATTTTTAATCTTACAAACGAAATGAGCGCCTATTTTGACTCCCTGCCGAAAAGTGTGCAGGGCGCGCTGATCTACAGCGGCGCAAAAGCGAACAGCCTTGCGGATCTGAAACAGCTTGTAAACGGTTTTACGGGCAATGGAACAGCCAAAAAAGAATAAGGCGGTTTCTTCCGCCCACCGCTCTTACCGGCGAAAATACAGACTGAATCCGCGCATAACAAACAAATATTGCGTGAATATGAGCAACCCTACTGTTCAGCCGGACGAGCGCACGGAAATGGGCATACCGATTCCAAGCACGGAAAACGTTGAATATTCCAAAGAATATCAAGAGGAGAATAAGCTGTAAATCAGGCGCAAAAAAAGACGGCGTTATGCACGCCGTCTTTTCCTTTTATGGATACACAAATTAAAGATGGAAGATCAGATCATCGCTCTTTTTATTAAAGATCAAAATGCCTAAAAACAGAGTGCCGAACGCCCACGCAAGCGCATAGAGCAGCAGTTTCCAGCTCATAGGCTGACAATACAGCACACATTGCCTAAAGAGTTCCAGCATGGAGTAAAGCGGATTGATCTTGATCAAAAATTCCGTCCAGTGCTGGGTGATATTCTGAAGCGGATAGATAATGGGAACACAGTAAAACAAAAGTGTGCAGAAAACATCCCATATATATTCCACATCTCGGAAATAGACCTGTAAAACAGAAAGGATCAGCCCGACACCGATCACGAATACAAGCAGGATCGCCATAGGGATGAAGAACAACAGCGCATAGGCATTGATCGTAAGCCCATCGCCGCCGCTCACGCCGGAAACCTTAAAAAAGATCCAAACGCATATATAACAAAGTATGGAGATTGCAAAAGTTACAAAATTGGAAAGCACGCCGGAGATCGGGTACATATACTTTGGAACATATACTTTTTTAATGATAGGCGCATTGCTTCTGAACGAAGTCAGCGCCTTTTTGGTAGAGGATGTAAAGAAATCAAAAAGGAGTCTGCCCGTAAACAGATAAACGGGATAGCAAACAATATGTTCCCTGTTGGATCCAAAAATATTGCCGAACACAACAGAAAGTACAATCATATTTAAAAGGGGCTGAAGAAAGCTCCAGAATATACCAAGCCAGGAATCCCTGTACTTCAGTTTCACATTCTTGCGGGTCAATTCACCGAGGAGGTTTCGGTATTTGCTGAACATTTCAAAGAAATGCCTTAACCCGTCATTTTTTATTTTATCCATTTTATACGCTCCAAAAAGTCTAAAAAACTGTGTTATAAAACGCAGTCATTATAGCACACGCGTTTTCATTTGTAAATAATAGTAACAATTATTTAACCAAATCGGCAATCTCAAGCGCAATTTTTTTTACACTTTGGCTTCCGTTTACAACAAAATCCGCTGCTGCAAGATATTTGCCGCGGCGCTCTGAAAACAGTTTTGCGGCATTTTCCTTGTTTTTAAAAAGGGGTCTGGTAGCGCCGCTGCCCACTCTTGCGCAGATCACATCAAACGGCGTGTCGATAAACACCACTTTGGCGCCTTTTTTCATTGCCGCCACATTGCGTTCAAACGTCATGGCGCCGCCGCCTGTGGAGATAACGGCATTCTGAAGTTCTGCAGCGCTTTTGCAAACTTCATATTCAAGATCCCGAAAATAGTTTTCGCCTTTTTCCGCAAAGATCCGGCTGACAGCCATACCCTCTTTTTTTTCAGCCAGTTCATCGGTATCCACAAATCTCCTGCCGGTGATCTTAGAAAGTTCCCTGCCAACGGAAGTTTTGCCCGCGCCCATAAAGCCGCACAATGCAATATTCATCGGTTTAGCAGCTCCTTTTCTGTTTTTTGGATCACCTGTTCCACATCTGCATTTGAAAAATGAACATCCATCCAGATCTCCTGTGCAACCGCTGCCTGCCAAACAAGCATGGAAAGCCCGTTGGAATATGGGATTCCCGCCTGCTTTGCCAATTGCAGAAACAGCGTTTCGGCAGGATTATAAATGACGTCATACACCGCCCCTGCGCTGCAAACGATATTTTTCGCAAGCGGCGACGCATCCACATTGGGAAACATGCCGGCGGAAGTGCCGTTTACAATCAGATCCCACCCTTCGGCAAGATTCGCATATTCCGCGAGCGTGATCGTTTGATGCAGTTTATTTTTTATCTCATTCTGAATTTCTTTTGCTTTATCCGAAGACGGTTTTCTGTATGCCACCGTAAGATCACACCCGTGCAGCACCGCCTCAAATGCGATCATCCTTGCAACACCGCCGGTGCCACAGAGCAGCACCTTGCCGGAAAGGCTGATTCCGGCGGCGTCAAGCGCGCGCAGAAATCCTGCGCAGTCCGTATTGTAACCAACGGACTTTTTGCCGTTTTTCACCGTGTTTACCGCGCCGAAAAGGGCGGCCTTTTCATCCAGCTCGTCTAAATACTGAATAATATTGATCTTATGTGGGATCGTAACATTGAACCCGCCGAGTTCCTTAAGGGCGGCCGCGCGGGCGGGAAGATCATTTTCGCTGATCTCAAACAGATCATAGGAACACGGCTTTCCCGACGCCTCAAACAGGCATTTGTGAATAAAAGGGGAAAGCGAATGACCGAGCGGGCAGCCAAGCAGACCGTATTTTTCCATTTGCACCTCGAATAAAATAACGCAGTAAAAAAATCCCCCGTGTAAAGTATTGACAACACGGAATAAATTTTATAATATAATAACACAAACGACTAATTTTAACAACTGTATTTTAGGAGTGTTTCTATTATGGTATTTGAAAAAGTGGTTCAGATTCTGGCAGAGCAGTTAAGCGTGGACCCTGATAAAATCACGATGGACAGCATGCTTGAAGAAGATCTTGACGCAGACAGCCTTGACGCGATTGATATCGTTATGAGCATTGAGGATGAATTCGGAATCGAAGTGCCGGATGAGGCAATAACGGATATGAAATCCGTGGGCGATATTGTGAATTTTATAGAAAACAATCAGTAAAAAGCGCCTGATCTTGTGCAAAGTTTATTCAAATTGTTTAAAAAATGCCGTTTTACAAGTATAAATTGACAGAAAAGAAAATAAATATTAAAATAAGAGTAAGTAGTAATGCTTGCTCTTTTTTATTGTATAGTTTATAGGAAATTATACAAAAAAGTCTCAAAAGGGTAAAAGGTTCGATCACGCGTTTGCCTGAAACCGAAAACGGCAAACGCGGCAAAACCGGAAAGGCTTTCATTATGGGTAAAAAACATGTGTTGGCGCTGGATCAGGGCACAACAAGTTCGCGCGCAATTATATTTAATAAAAAGGGCGAAATCGTTGCCAAGGCGCAAAGAGAATTTGATCAGCATTATCCGCAAAACGGCTGGGTGGAGCATGACCCGAACGAGATCCTGTTTTCCGAGCTGGAGGCAATAATTGAAGTGCTGCGTTCGTTTAAGGGGGATCCTGGCGAGATTGCCGCAATCGGCATCACCAACCAGCGGGAAACCACGATCGTTTGGGATAAAGAAACAGGCAAGCCCGTTTACAACGCTATTGTATGGCAGTGCCGCCGCACGGCGGATTACTGTGAACAACTGAAAGCGCAGGGGCTGGGAGATTACATAAAAGAAACCACAGGTCTGCTGATTGACGCATATTTTTCCGGCACCAAGATCAAATGGATTTTGGATCATGTGGAAGGCGCTCGCGAAAAGGCGGAAAAAGGCGAACTTCTTTTCGGCACGGTAGATACCTGGCTGATCTGGAACCTGACCGCCGGAAAAGTGCATGTTACCGATTATTCCAACGCATGCCGCACCATGCTTTTTGATATAGACAAACTGCAGTGGGATCCCTACCTTTGCGAAACACTTGGCATACCGATGAGCATGCTGCCGGAAGTGAAGCCCTCCAGCTGCATTTACGGCGAATGTGTGAAATTCCCGGGAATGGATCAGATTGCCGGCGTACCGATTGCAAGTTCGATCGGCGACCAGCCGGGCGCGCTGTTCGGGCAGGGATGCTTTGAGCAGGGGCAGGCAAAAAACACATACGGAACCGGCTGCTTTTTGTTGATGAACACAGGGGAAAAGCGCATCAATTCCCGCTCCAACCTGCTTACAGGCATTGCCTGGGGGCTGGACGGAAAAATCACCTATGATTTGGAAGGCTCCGCATTCAACGCCGGATCGGTAATCAAATGGCTCCGGGATGAACTGGAACTGATCAAAAGCGCCCACGAGTGCGACATCCTTGCCGAAGAAGTGGAGGATTCTAACGGGCTGTACTTTGTGCCTGCGTTTACCGGGCTCGGCGCGCCGTACTGGGATATGTATGCGCGCGGCTGCATGATTGGCCTGACGCGCGGCGTAAACAAAAAACACATGTGCCGCGCCGTGCTGGAAAGCATTACCTATCAGGTAACGGATCTGCTGGAAGCCATGATGAAAGACAGCGGCATTCTGCTGAAAGACCTGCGCGTGGACGGCGGCGCCTCTGTTTCAGACATCATGATGCAGATACAGGCGGATATGACCGGAGTAAACGTAAACCGCCCGCTCAATAAAGAAGCCACGGCGCTTGGAGCGGCATACCTTGCAGGGCTTGCAGCCGGCGTTTGGAAAGATACGAATGAGATAGAAGCGAACCGGCAGGTTGAAAAGATCTTTATTCCCTCTATGGAAATCGAAAAACGCAACCGCCTTTACACCAACTGGAAACGCGCGGTAGAGCGCTCCAGAAACTGGGAAAGATAAAAATGCAAAAAGATTTACCGCGGCGTAAAAACCGCGGCAAATTTTTGAATACAGGAATTTGAAAGAGGACAGGAATTATGGATTACAGAAAAGAATCACTGAAACTGCACGAGCAGTGGAAAGGCAAGGTAGAAGTGGTTGCCCGCGCGAAAGTGGACAATAAAGACGCGCTTTCGCTGGCATACACGCCGGGCGTTGCGCAGCCGTGCCTGGAGATCCAAAAAGATTACAACAAAAGCTGGGAACTGACCCGCCGCTGGAATATGGCGGCGGTCATCACGGACGGTTCCGCCGTTTTAGGCCTCGGCGACATCGGCCCGGAAGCCGGCATGCCGGTCATGGAGGGCAAATGCGTACTGTTTAAGGAATTCGGCGGCGTGGACGCGTTTCCGCTCTGCGTGCGCACGAAAGACGTGGATGAATTTGTGCAGACGGTTTACAACATCAGCGGCTCTTTCGGCGGAATTAATCTGGAAGATATTGCGGCGCCGAGATGTTTTGAGATAGAGGAAAAATTGCAGAAAATCTGTGACATTCCCGTTTTTCACGATGACCAGCACGGCACGGCAGTTGTTGTTTCCGCAGCGCTGATCAACGCCACAAAACTGACCGAAAAGCCGCTGAGCGAATGCAAAGCCGTGATCAACGGTTCCGGCGCGGCAGGCATTGCCATTGCAAAACTGCTGATGACGCTTGGGCTGAAAGACGTGATCCTTTGTGATAGAACCGGCGCAATTTATGACGGCAGAGAAAACCTGAATCCATACAAAGCGGAGATCGCCAAGATCTCCAACAAAGGCATGGTAAAAGGCACACTGGCAGACGCTGTTTGCGGCACGGATATATTTATAGGCGTTTCCGCGCCCGGCGTGCTGACGGCGGATATGATCAAAACCATGAACGAAAACGCCATTGTGCTTGCCATGGCGAACCCGGTGCCGGAGATCATGCCGGATGAGGCAAAGGCAGCAGGCGCGGCTATCGTGGGCACGGGCAGATCGGATTTTCCGAACCAGATCAACAATGTTGTGGCGTTTCCCGGTATCTTTCGCGGCGCGCTGGACGTTAGAGCCAGCCGCATTACAGAAAACATGAAGATTGCGGCGGCATATGCGATCGCCTCTCTGGTAAGCGAGAACGAACTGAAGCCGGACTACATTCTGCCTTTTGCGTTTGACAAACGGATCAAGGACACCGTTGCAAACGCGGTTGCCGAAGCCGCAAGAAAAGACGGCGTGGCAAGAATCTGAGAAAACCGGAAACCCAATCAAACATAAAATGAAACCGGACGGCAGGCACTGTGCCTGAGACCGTCCGGTTTTTTGTTTAGTTCAAAGCGTTATTTCAGTTTTTCTTCCCATTCCTTTTCACGAAATCCGGTCAAAACACAGGAATCCGTAACAACCACCGGGCGTTTTACAAGCATGCCGTCCGTAGCCAAGAGCTGCAACTGCTCTTCTTCACTCATCTGCGGCAGTTTCTCCTTAAGCCCCATGGATTTATAGAGCATGCCGCTGGTATTAAAAAACTTTTTGAGCGGCAGGCCGCTTTTTTCATACCATGCTTTCAGTTCTTCATAGGTTGGGTTCTGCTCTTTGATATGCCTGTCCGTATAGGCAATGCCGTTTTCATCAAGCCACCTTTTGGCCTTTTGGCAGGTGGAACATTTCGGATATTCAATAAAAAGCATCAGATTCATCCTTCCTTTCAATTTAAAATTCAGCGGTGTATCTTTGGCACCAGTGAAATAATAATGCAAGATCTCTGCCGCTGTCAATATCCGCTGCGGATCTTACTGCAAGCGAGCGTTTAAAAATGTCTTTATCTTCACCTGTAACCGCATTCAACAATTTCTTTTTTGTTTCGGGGAAAGCCCCGGTATTCAGGTAACAGATATTCTGAAGAATAAAGAACAGCGATTTAAAACACGCGCATATTCTGGATTTCTGCTCCGTTTCATCGGAATGGATCCGGGCATGGCACACTTCATGATACAGAGTATTTATACTAAACTGAATATACTTTCTTTCATCCTGCTCTGTATAAACAGGCACAAGATCTTTCAGACTGCCAAACAGATCTTTCGTAGTGTGCGTAAGATGGCATATCTCCAGCGGATTCCAGTTCGCCAGCTCATCTTTCCCGCAAAGGAAACCGCAGGACAGCTCATAATTGCCCGCTTTTTCAAGAACCGATCTGTAACGATCCAGATCGGCAAAGTCAAGATCATCTATAACCGCCATAATATCTATATCGCTGGTATCCGTTGCCTCTTGCCGCAGATAACTGCCCTGCAGCCCCACATAAACAAGCCGATCGGAAAACGCATGTTTCAGCAGATCAATCAATTTTTGGGTATATTCTTCGATACGTATCATACAGGCCTCCCGTTCAGATCAATTCGGAAAGGATCGTATTTGAAACGAGAAATCCTTTCGGCGTAAAGGCAAGACGCGAGCCGTTCTCTTTCATGAACCCGGCTTTAACATACGGCGTGTAATCTTTTTTGACAAGTGTTTTTTCAATTCCTTTGGCAAGGCGCAGACCAAGCAGGATCCGTTCTTCCCGACCGCCGCCGGCGCCATCGTCCACAATTCGGAAATCGCGGTCATAGTAAAAGCGCCTGCCGCCCCAAAACGAATGCGCGCTCTTTCCGATTCCAAGATAGGGCGCAAGTTCCCAATATTTGCTGTTATGGCGGCTTTCAAACCCCGGTTTTGCAAAATTGCTGATCTCATACTGAAACAGCCCCTGACTTTGCAAAGCGGAAACCGTTTCCAAATACAGATCTGCCACTTCCTCTTCGCTTGGCAAATCCAGCTTATCACGCAGTTTAAAGAACGGGGTTCCCTGTTCGATCTTCAGCATATACGCGGAAATGTGCGGCACATCCATACGCCGGATAAAATCAAAGGTCTGACACAGACCGTCCGCCGTCTGCCGCGGTGTGCCGAGCATAAGATCCAGGCTGATATTGAAAATCCCTGCGGCGCGCGCATCCTGCACCGTTTTGGCTACCTGTTCCTGCCCTGCCGTTCTGCCCAGCGCAAGCCTTTCCGCTTTTACAGCGCTTTGCATACCGATTGAAACGCGGTTGATCCCTGCCGTTTTATAGACCTTAAAATCATCATGCAGGTCTTTTGACGGATTGCATTCAATCGTGATCTCGCTGTTTTCGTCTATAACAAACGCCCGGTTCACGGCGGAAAGTATTTCCGTGATCTGATCCGCGTCCAAGATACTCGGCGTGCCGCCGCCAAGATAAACGGTATCAAACGCGGCGCCCCGATACCGGTCAAACTCGGCGTAAAGGCGTTTCACATATGCTGCCGCAAGATCCCGTTCATATTTAACGGAATAAAAATCGCAGTATGGGCATTTTGACGCACAAAAGGGAATGTGAATATATAATCCGGCTTTTTTCATTTTATCCTCTTTCCTGCTCTTGGTAATCTTATAGTATTTTAAGACGCGTTAAAAGTCAAGAAATTGTGCAAAATCTTTCAGGATCTCATTTGGTTCAACAGCCAAGCATTTGCAAAAGCAGGCAAGTTCATAATCCGTAACCTGCCGCTGATTTTTTTCTATTTTGCTGATCATCTGCTGATCTATATTTACATTTAAAGTCTGCATGCGCGCCGCAAGATCACTTAGCGTAATGCCTTTTTCCTTTCTTAAAACGGAAAGACGCTTTCCGATCACGTTTTTATTGCCGCCGAACGTTATCTGTTTCATCCGATCACCTTTACGTTATATTAACGTATTGACAATAGCACAAATCGAGGATGTAATTACGTTACATTAGAGTATTTGCAGGCAATAAGTTTTATATCAACAAATAAAAGCAGGATGAATGGGATGAATGAATACGATTCTGTGAACAGACAGGCGCTTCTTTCACATTTATATGACGTAAGAGCGCTTGAACTAACCAAATATAAATTGACTGCCGAAATAAATGATCATGCAAACTGCATAAATCATTTAGGCTACAAATCACCATTAACCAAACCAAAAGTAATAAAGAAAAGCATGATTTGCTTTTTCATTGCGTTTCTAATTGCCCCGGTTCCTTTTGTTATATTCGGAATAGCGGAATCCTATGAGATCACAGATGAAGTGCGCGTCCATATTCTTCATGATGATTTTAACGGTTTCTTTTTATGGAGATATCGTGATTTTGGTCCATTACACGCTCCTTATTATGTTTATATCGTACCAATTCAACCGGCATTTAACCATTATCTTTTGATCTCCGTTAGTCTATCAGCCGGGGCGGCAGTTATTACGGCTGTAATCGTCTGCATGCTCAATCTGAAAAAGCTTTCCACATACAACCGGAGAAAAAAAGAAGATGAAATGAGAGTTCGTTCGGAACTTAAGCAAAAGCAATCGCTTATACAGAGAAATGAAAAACTAAATCAAGAACTTGGAGAATTAAACAAAATCTTGGCGCAGAATTACGCTATTCATTTAATTCCCGGGCAATTCAGAAATGTTGAGGGCGTATGTTATCTGTATGAATATTTGAGCACATCAAGAGAGAGTTTTCAGTCCGCGCTTATCAACTTCAATATGAACAGGCTCAATAGAAATATGCAGCACATGATTCAGCGGCAGGGCGATATGCTGATACAGCAATATATAACCAATGCAAGGCTGGCGGATGTTAAAAATCAAAACAGCGCCATGCTTGGCAGATTGTCCGCTATAGAGCAAAACACGGAACTCGCCGCCAAGTACGCCGCCATGAACGAAATGAATACAAGAACCATTTCTTTTTTCAAAGCATACGAATTTTTCAGGCAGACTTAATCGATTAAAGAAAACACGGTCAAAAAAGGAGCAGAACCGGAATCGTTCTGCTCCTTTTCTTCATCCTATTATTTCTTGCGGCTTTCGGCTTTTAAACGCTGGCTCTTATCCAGAATGGATTTTCTGAGCCGGATGGATTTTGGCGTGACCTCCAGCAATTCATCATCCGCAAGAAATTCCATGCTCTGCTCCAGAGAGAGCGTGGTTGGCGGAACGAGTTTGAGCGCCTCATCCGATCCGCTGGCACGCGTATTCGTAACATGCTTTTTCTTGCACACATTGCAGATGATATCTTCATTTTTATTGCTTTCGCCAACGATCATTCCCTCGTACACATCCACACCGGGGCCGATAAACAGCCTGCCCCTGTCCTGCGTGTTCCAAAGGCCGTACCCCGTTGAAACGCCGGTTTCATGGGCAACGATGGAGCCTCTTGTTCGGGTTGCGATCTCGCCCTTATACGGCTCGTAGCCCACAAAAAGCTGATTCATGATGCCGTTTCCGTTGGTATCCGTTAAAAATTCACTTCTGTACCCGATCAGCCCGCGGGAAGGTATTTTGATCTCCAGGTGGGTCATACCCGTTGTGCGGGTATCCATTTTTTCCACCTCGCCTTTTCTGGAACAGAGTTTTTCAATTACGCTGCCGACATATTCCTCCGGCACTTCCACAATGGCAAGTTCAATCGGTTCCAGAGTCTGCCCCGTCTGCTCATCCTTTTTGAGAATGACCTGCGGGCGGGAGACCTGAAATTCATAATTTTCACGGCGCATCGTTTCGATCAGGATAGAAAGGTGCAGTTCTCCCCTGCCGGATACTTTGAAGGTATCCATAGAATCCGTTTCCTCCACGCGCATGGAAACATTCGTTTCCACCTCTTTAAACAATCTATCCCTAAGGTTGCGGCTTGTAACGTATTTGCCCTCTCTGCCGGCAAACGGTGAATCGTTTACAATAAAATTCATGCTGATGGTCGGTTCGTCTATCTTAACGAACGGCAGCGGTTCCACGCAGTTCGGATCACAGATCGTCTCGCCGATATTGAGATCCGGAATGCCGGCAACGCACACGATATCGCCAAGATCCGCCTCTGTGCAGGGCACGCGTTTCAGCCCTTCAAACTGATAGAATTTTGTAATATGTATATTTTCGCGGCTGCCGTCCTGCTTGCAGAGCACATACGGCGTATTCACTTTGATTTTGCCGCGCTCTACCCTGCCAACGCCGATTCTGCCAACATAATCATCATATTCCAGAGAGGAAAAGAGCATCTGAGCAGGGCCTTCCGGGTCTCCGGACGGTGCCGGGATATGTTCAAGGATCGCGTCAAACAGCGGCCGCAGATCCCCTTCACGCACATCAGGGTCCTTGCTTGCGTAGCCGTCTCTTGCAGAGGCGTAGATAACCGGAAATTCGATCTGATCGTCATCCGCACCAAGTTCAATAAACAGATCAAGCACCTCATCTATCACTTCTGCCGGGCGGGCGCCGGGCCTGTCTATCTTATTTATAACAACAAGCGGGGTCTTTTTCAGACCAAGCGCTTTTTTAAGCACAAAGCGTGTTTGCGGCATGCAGCCCTCAAATGCGTCAACAAGCAGCAAAACGCCGTCCACCATGGTGAGGATACGCTCTACTTCTCCGCCGAAATCCGCATGCCCGGGGGTGTCCACAATATTGATCTTGGTATCGCCGTAATGCACGGCGGTATTTTTAGAAAGGATTGTGATGCCCCTTTCGCGTTCCAGGGCATTGCTGTCCATCACTCTTTCATCCACCACTTCGTTTGCGCGGAACGTGCCGCTCTGGCGCAGCATCTCATCCACAAGTGTGGTCTTGCCGTGGTCTACGTGCGCAATGATTGCGATATTTCTTAAATTTTTAACCTGCATTCTACCACTCTCCGTCAAAATTCAGTATTGAAAACGCCCGCGTCAGGGCAGGCAAAAGGGATTTTGCGCCTGCAGCCGCAAAGCGCTCCCAAAACAATTTATTCTATCTGCGATAATCCGCTTGTATTTTACCACTAAGCAGGACATTTGGCAAGGCTGAATCTGCGGATAAAAGAAAAAAAGCAGGTTGGGCGCATTTTCTTTACAAAATGATCCGGGTTTGGTAAAATGGATTTATAAGCGCCGAAAGGCGCGCAATCCGATATACAGAGAGGGACGGTTTATGAACGACAGCAAAATTCAGATTCTTTCATCGCTTGAAAAAGTATTTTCTGATTCGAAAAACAATTACAAAGAATACGGCGGATTTTCCATGCTGAAAAATGAGAAGAAATCCTTTCAGGTTGTGTTTTGCGCAAGCAAAGGGCAAAAAATCCGGTTTGACGTGGATTCTCCGCTGGAGCAATATTTTACATACAGTTACGTAAAGCAGATACCGGCAAAACTGACACGGCCGAAAAAATGCGATGAATATTACATAGACGGGAACCGGCATGCCTTTCCCGACCTGCTGATCCCGCTGGAGGATCACGTATTCACTGCGGAATACACCGGTTTCAACAGCGTTTGGGTACAGATTGCCGGCGAACCGGAGCCGGGAACTTTTGCCGCAGAATTTACCTGCGGCACAGAAAAAGCCAAGCTGACGATTGAGATCATAGACGCCGTGCTGCCAAAGCAGGAGCTGATCTACACAAACTGGTTTCACACGGACTGCCTGATGAGTTATTACGGCTTTCCGGCATTTTCGCCGGAATACTGGCAGTGCGCGGAAAACTTTCTGCGCCGCGCGGCGGAATACGGCATGAACTGCGTTTTAACGCCGCTGTTCACCCCGCCGCTGGACACCCAGGTGGGCGGCGAGCGGCCGACCGTGCAGTTGGTTGACGTAACGGTGACAGGCAGAAATTCGTATGCCTTTGGTTTTGATAAACTGGACAGATGGATCGAAATGTGTGAAAAATGCGGCATACAGTATTTTGAGATGAGCCATCTGTTTACACAGTGGGGAGCCAAACACGCGCCGAAGATCATGGCGCAAAAAAACGGAGCGCAAAAAAAGATATTCGGCTGGCGCACAAAAGCATCGGGGGAAAAATACACAGCGTTTTTGCAGCAGTTTGCCACATCGCTCAAGAATTATATAGATAAAAAAGGAATAAAAGACCGCTGTATTTTCCACGTTTCAGACGAACCTGCAAAACGGCAGCTTAAGGCTTATTCCAAGGCGTCCGAAATCATCCGAAAGAATTTTAAAGGCTTTAAGATCACAGACGCGCTTTCAGACTTTTCATTTTACAAAAATGGAGTTGTTGAAACGCCTGTTCCATCCACAGACCATATTGATCCTTTTATAAGCAAAGTGCCGGAGCTATGGACATATTACTGCAGCGCGCAGAGCGAAAAATACGTATCAAACAGATTTTTTGACATGCCAAGCGAAAGGAACCGGGTCATTGGATTTCAGCTTTATAAGTTTGCTGTTAAAGGATTTTTGCACTGGGGTTATAATTTTTATTACACCAGATTTTCCAAGCGCCTTGCAGACCCCTTTACCGAGCCGGACGCAGGCGCGAAATTTCCCGCCGGAGACAGTTTTGTTGTTTACCCGGGCAAGGACCTGAACCCGCTCGACTCGCTCAGGCTGCATGTGTTTTACGACGGATTGCAGGATATGCTTGCGCTGCAGCTGCTGGAAAACCTGGCGGGCAGAGATAAAGCGATTGCCGTGCTGGAGAAGGGAACGGACAAACCGATCACTTTCAGCGAATATCCGCATTCCGCCGAATGGCTGCTCAGCACCCGGGAACGCATCAATGCCGAGATTAAAAAATATCTTTAAAACACGGAGCTGATCCTATGAAAAAAATTCTTCCTTTTATATTGCTGACGGTTTTGATTGTATGTTTGGCTGCGGCTTGCAGCGCGGGGAACGAAAGCAGCGAACTTTCCACCACCGCCGTAACCGACGCCGCCGGGCAGACAAGATATTATGAACCCGTTACGGACGAAAACGGAGAAACCGTTACCGATGAAAACGGCGGCGCGGTATTTGCCGAGATCGAGACAGACACGGACGGCACAGCCGTAACCAACCGCAGCGGCGAATACGTTACCGCTGACAAAACCACGGTCTTTCAGCCGCAAAACACAGCAGACAACTCCGCCGGCAACACGGAAAACAGCGGCGCCGGTTCCGGCGCGGACAACGAGATTCCGTTTGAACCGGGCGGCGAAGATACAACAGCGACTACGGAGGAAAGAGCAACCACTACGACTGCGCCGCAAACAACGGATCCGGACGTTACGACCACGCAATCGGCAACGGATTCCGAAGGCTGGATCAACAAATGGTATTAATACGATAACATAAAACACAGTCCTGGTCAGCGTGTCAAAAAAGGTGCCGCTGTATCCAAAATGCTCTCTGGCACGCTGACGAGGCTTCGAGAAATCGAGCAGGATTTTGCATTTTGCGAGGATTGCTGTACGCGGGTATCGCTTCCGAGCAAAAGGCAGAAAGCGCAAAAACCGCACAACTGTGCGGTTTTTTATTATTCATCATCGGTTTCTTATTTAAGTGATCTAATTGAAAACATATATGTGCAAAAGAACAGAATCTTTTTTCTTTATTACATTTTGCGCGTTCCTGCCGACTTTATCGACAGCCTGACCGGAACTGTGAAATGCAGTTCCGGTTTTGTTATACCTAAGATAAAGTCAGATCATTTATACAACGGGCCGTAAGCGGCGCAGGCACGGTAATCCGCAGACTGCAGATCCTGCGTGCCGAAACCGCTCCAAGAATGGGGGCGGAAAATGCGTGAGGAATCCACATTATGCATATTTACAGGAATACGGAGCATGGAGGCAAGCGTGATCAGATCTGCGCCCACATGGCCGTATACCGTTACGCCGTGATTCGCGCCCCAGTTTGCCATAACGCTGTAAACATCTTTAAACGCGCCTTCACCTGTAAGATTCGGCACAAACCATGTTGTTGGCCAGGACGGATCGGTTCTTTTATCGATAACCGTATGTATCTCATCCGGCAGATCCACCGTATATCCCTCCGCAAGCTGAAGCACAGGGCCTACTCCGTCCACAATATTGACTCTGAGCATTGTGACCGGCATCTGTGCTCTGCACCTGAAGTGGCTGGAGAAACCGCCGCCGCGGAAGTATTCATAATTTGCCCTGCACCAGTCCGTAGCGTTCAGGCAGGCTTTGATATCCTCATTTGTGATCTTCCAAAACGGTTTCATGCAGTTTTCGCCTTTTTCATTTTTACAGGCGCCACAGCCGTCCAGCGCGGTGGCGCCGGAATTGATCAGGTGGATAAATCCGTTTGCGGCAAGGCCGTCCGGGCGGACGCCCGTTACCCTTTCGCACGCATCGGGGCTCCAGTAGGTTCTGACATCATGAAAACACGGCGCACTGTTTGCAATGAACGAACCGAGCATCATAGCAACGCCGTTCAACGTATCGTTTTCCGTAGCAAACGGGGTGGGCATCTTCGCGCCGTTCCAGTCAAAAGAGGACGCCATGATGGATTCCGTGAAATCAGCGTTCGGGAGCCAGTCCGTCCAGTTCCTCTGACCCTGGAAACCTGCGGCAACGGCATTCTTACCGAGCGCCTCTTCATGCCAGCCCATTTCATCCAGTTTTGTGTTACCGTTCAGGATATCGCGCACAACAAGAGTCATTTTTGTAATAAACTCCCAGTCCTTATCCGGGTCTACCACTTTGGAGCGCCGGATGATCTCCGGCAGATCCTTGCCGGCATTCAGGTCAAAGCCTTCCCTGCAATTTTCTTTTACCCAGCGGATCGCCTTTTCATATTCCTCATGATCATAGATCTCCAGCGTGATACGTCGCAGAATCTCCGTCATATCCACCCATTCGGCACGAATGCCCAGATATTTCTGAAACATATCCGCGTTGCAGTAACTGCCTGCTATGCCCATGGCAACGCCGCCGAGATTCACATACGCCTTATTCTTCATCCAGCCAACCGTTACTGCCGCCTTGGCAAAGCGCAGGATCTTTTCCGCAACATCTGCTGGGATCTCTGTATCGGTAATATCCTGCACATCATGGCCGTAGATAGAGAACGCAGGCATGCCCCTTTGCGCATAAGCTGCCATTACGGCTGCAAGATAAACCGCGCCGGGACGCTCTGTGCCGTTAAAGCCCCAAACTGCCTTGATCGTGTTGGGATCCATATCAAAGGTTTCCGTGCCGTAGCACCAGCATGGCGTTACGGAAAGCGTGGCAACCACATTCTGCGTTTCAAACTGCCTTGCGCATGCAGCCGCCTCCGCGCCGCCGCCGATCGTTGTGCTGCTGATCACGCACTGCACCGACTCGCCGTTTGGATAGCGGAGTGTACCCTCAATCAGTTTTGCGGCAGCCTGCGCCATGCCCATCGTCTGTTTTTCAAGGCTTTCACGCACACCGCCCCATCTGCCGTCAATTACAGGGCGGATCCCTATTTTCGGATAATTCATAAATCTTTACCTCTCTTATTATTTATTTAATAATTTTAAATACCTATTATATTGCTTTTCCCAAAGATCTGTGTTCTCAGGCTCATAAATGCTGATCTTTTCGCTTTGCCTGATGATTTTTCTGCCCGATTCAATATTGTTTATATCGCCAAGGGCAACCAGCTGAAGCAGAATATTGCCAAGGGCGGTTGCCTCCGCAGGCCCTGCCGCAACAGGTATGCCCGTGCTGCAGGCAGCCATTTTGCAAAGCAGCGGATCTTTGGAGCCGCCGCCGAGCAGATAAAGTTTTTCCAACCTGCGGGAAATGTTATCCTCGATCTGCAAAAGGGCAAATCTGTATTTCATGGCAAGGCTTTCATATACCGTTCTGATGATCTGCCCGTCACTTTGCGGCACTGCCTGCCCCATTTCCCGGCACCTGCTTATGATTTTATGCGGCATACCGCCCGGCAGGGAAAAAGCCGGATCATCCGCATCTATAAAGCACAAAAACGGTTTGGATTCTTTGGCAAGGTTTTCCATATCAGAATAAGAATAGGTTTTGCCCTGCGCCTGAAAATCTTTTTTCAACTGCTGGATCAGCCAAAGGCCGCTGATATTTTTTAGATAATTGATCTTGCCGTTTGCGCCCAATTCATTGGATAGTTCATCCTCCATGCTCTTTTTCGTCATTACGGGAGCATCGCACTCACAGCCGATCAAAGACCACGTGCCGCAGGATAAAAACGCGGCGCTTTCCTGCTGCGCGCTCGGCATGGCGCACACGGCGCACTGCGTATCATGCCCTGCCGCCTTAATGATCTGAATCCCTTTATATTCGCCGGCAGGGGTTGCGCTTTTCACAACGGGCGGCAGAATATGCTGCGGCATACCCGTTAAAGAAACCACTTGGGGATTCCAGTTTTTCGTTTTCGGATCCAGCATCTGAGAAGTGGAAGCAATCGTCTGCTCTGCGCTGACCGCGCCGCAGAGTTCATAAACGATCAGATCCGGAATAAACAGGAATTTCGATATATTTTTGTGTTTCTCCGCCGCAAGCTGAAACAGCGTGTTGATCGGCATGATCTGTATACCGGTAGCGGAATACAGTTCCTCCGGCGGCATCTGTTTAAAGATCTGTTGGGGGAGGCGCTCCGTTCTTTTATCCCGATAGTGAAACGGCTGCGAGATGAGTTTACCGCTGTCATCCAGCAGACCGTAATCCACACCCCAAGTATCAAACGCCATGGAATCTACGCCGCCCAAATCTATGGCAAGATCTATGCCTTTTTTGATCTCCCGCATCAGATAATCAAAATCCCAGCGCAGCGTGCCGTTTTCGGAAACGGGCATATTTTCAAATCTGTGTATCTCTTTATATTTGATCTTTTCTCCGGCGTATTCGGCAAGCACCGCGCGCCCGCTGGACGCGCCGAGGTCAAACGCGAGGACTCTGCTCATTCCGACACCTCCGGATCACTGGTCTTCACCGGCATGCAGCATCTTGTCTTCAGGGTTAAACACCTTATAACCGGGATGGCGGCCGGTCACTCTGTAAAATCCCCTGAGGTCAATCAGTTTCTGAATATTATCTCTGCTGATATCGTGGCTGCCGCCGAGGATGACTGCATTGATGGTGATCTTTGCCCAGAGTTCCAGGCTTTCCATTCTGTAAAACGCAGTGATAACATCACTGCCGACCGCCAGCGCACCGTGATTTTCAAGCAGCATCACATCATGCTCTTCCAAATACGGCTCGATCGCATCCGGCACCTCAGTGGTGGAGGGCGTGCCGTAAGGTGTAAGAGGAACACTGCCGATCACGGAAACATCTTCGATCATATTATACATATCCATCGCCTTATGCGCCACGGCAAACCCCGTTGCTCCCGGCGGATGCGCATGGATTACGCTGAAAACATCCTCTCTTTTTTCATAACAGCGCAGATGCATTTTGATCTCACTGGACGGACGCAGGCCGGGCGCCGCCTCCAGCACATTGCCTTTTGCATCTATATGAATCAGCTTATCCGGCGTGATAAAGGATTTGCTCATGCCCGTGGGCGTAGCAAGGATCGTGCCGTCCTCCAGTTTTGCGCTCACATTGCCGTCGTTTGCCGCTACCCATCCAAGCTGCCACATTTTATGGCACACATCGCATATCTGATCTTTGATCACATCCATATTCATCTTTCAGATCTCCTTTTAAATTAATATCTTCCTACTTTGTATTATACTGTTGATTCACTGCTCTTACTTGGTGTATAATGTGATATATTAGTACGATATTCACTTTTTTTGGGGAGCATTCCGCCTTATGAAATATTCTGATTTTCAGGAAAGAACCACACGCGGCACATTCGGGTTTCCGATCCAGTTATATTATGTTGACCGCGATCATCCGCAGTATGAGATGCCGCTGCACTGGCATATGGAGTGCGAACTGATACTGGTGCTGAAAGGCGTTTTTAACCTTTACGTAAACGGCAGGTCTATAAAACTGAACGGCGGGCAGAGCGCATTTATACCCGGCGGATTTATACACGGCGGCATTCCAGAGAACTGCGTATATGAATGCGTTGTTTTTCAGATGGAAACCTTTTTAGGATCCAGCGCCAAATGCCTGGATGAATACCGCAACGCCTGTGAGAACGGGCAGATCCGCGAACTGATCTTTGAGCGCAACAGCCGAAACGGAAAACTTGCGGACAGCATTTTTGAACTGATGGAAACGGAAAGCCCCGGCTATGTGTTTAAGACAACCGGGCTGCTGTGGCAACTGACCGGGAACCTGATAGAAACCTGTGAAAGATCGGATATCAAAATCAATACAAACAAAATCTACAAGCAAAACGCAAGGATAAAACGCGTGCTTGCCAAGATCAGAAACGACTATTCCAAACCGATCAAACTGGAGGACCTTGCGCGCATTGCGGGGCTGAATCCGCAGTATCTTTGCAAAGTCTTTAAACAGGTAACGGGCAAAACACCCATAGACTACCTGAATTACTACAGGATAGAATGCGCCGGGGAGATGCTGTGTTTTGAGTACATGACGGTAACGGAGACCGCGCTGCAATGCGGTTTCGGCGACCTCAGTTACTTTAACCGCCTGTTTAAGCGGCAAAAGCACATGTCCCCCACAGAATACAGAAAAAAGCACGCCGGGCTGTGGTCAAAGCAGCCGGAAAGGAAAGAATAAAATGGAAACCGACGAACTGGAAACCGCCTTGCGCCGCAAAAGGGAGATCCTGTTTTCAAAGGACGGCAACCTGCTGCGCGCGCTGAACCGGGATCTGGCCGCATGCGACAGGCGCATAGCCATACGCTGGGCGCTGGACGGCGCGAATATATGCGCAAAACGGCTTTTTGAAAAATACCCGTTTGAGGATGCGGCAGCGCAGGCAATAAAAGCGGCGGAAAGCTGGGCGTGCGGAACCATAAAAATGCCGCAGGCAAAGCGGGCGATTTTGGAATGCCACGCGCGGGCAAAAGAGCCGTGGGCGGACGCGGAAGGAAAAGCGCTGTTTCACGCCGTTGGACAGGCGTGCGCAACCGTGCATTCCCAGCGCCATGCCATTGGGCTTGCCGTTTACGAACTGACAGCCGTTGCCAGAAGATACGAACTGAAAACATGCGGCCGGCACATATACGGCAAGATAAGCGAATACAGAGAAAGGCTGAAAAATCTGGAAAAGGATCCCGGCGCTGTGCAGGGGCAGTGGGCGGATTTCATAGAAAGATCGATAAAAAAGCAGAAAGATCCTAACAATATTGTAATATAACAGGGATCTGCTTGAACGAAACGCCGTTATTTGCTAAAATGTATGCTGGAAAGGCTGTGGACTGTAAGACATGTACAAAATACTGATTATTGAGGATGATGAAAGGATCGCCCGCGCGATCAAAAAAGAAGCAGAAAGCTGGGGATTTGCGGCAAAGACCGCAGATGATTTTTCAAATATTTTAGGCGAGTTTTCAGAATACGCCCCGCAATTGGTGCTGCTGGACATATCCCTGCCGTTTTACAACGGCTATTACTGGTGTGAAAAGATCCGCGCCGTTTCCAGCGTGCCGATCCTGTTTATCTCCTCCGCCGCAGACAATATGAATATGGTGATGGCAATGAATATGGGTGCGGATGATTTTATTGCAAAGCCGTTTGATCTGCATGTGCTGATTGCCAAGATGAACGCCCTGCTGCGCAGGGCATATGATTTTGCACCCGCCTCCCCTATCTTGGAACACAGAGGCGCGCTGCTGGACACGGGCAGGGGCGTGCTGGAATATAACGGAAAAACGGTTGAACTGAGCAAGAACGAATACCGAATTCTGCTGGAACTGATGCGAAACAAAGGCAAGGCGGTGAGCCGTGAAAAACTGATGCAAAGCCTTTGGCAGACGGACAGTTTTATTGACGACAATACCCTGACGGTAAACATTAACCGCCTGCGCAAAAAGCTGGACGGCGCAGGATTGCAGAATTTTATTAAAACTAAATTTTCCGTAGGCTACATTGTTGAATAAGGTGATCTATTGAAATTCTTTTTAACGTATTTAAGAAAACGCAGAGCGCTGATTTTGACTTTTCTTTTATTTTGCCTGATCTTTCTGTGCGCGTTCGTTTTATATCATCTGCCCGCAGGCGCGGTGGTCTACCCTGCCATTGTATGCCTGTGTATCGGCTCGGTGATCGCGGCAGTGGATCTTTCCAAAGCAAGGCACAAGCACAAAACGCTGTGCGAGATCGAAAAAATGCGCGCAGAACTGATAGATAATCTGCCGGAGCGGATTACGCAGGACGATGAAGATTACCAAAATATTATTGCCAGCCTGCGGCAGGAGATCAAAGCAGAGGAAGCGGCGTTCAGCAGCAAATTCAGCGATATGGTGGAATATTACACGGTGTGGGCGCACCAGATCAAAACGCCGATCGCCTCCATGCGCCTGACCCTGCAAAATGAAGATTCCCCGCTTTCCCGAACAATCAGTGATGATTTGTTCAGGATTGAGCAATATGTTGAAATGGTGCTCTGCTATCTGCGCCTGGGCAGTGAGAGCACGGATTATGTGATTGCAAAACAGGATCTGGATAAACTGTTAAAACAGGCGTTTCGGCATTTTTCCGGTCAGTTCATTTCAAAAAAACTGAAACTGGAATATGAAGAAACACCATTTAAGGCGCTTACGGACGAAAAATGGCTTTTGTTTGTGATTGAGCAGATCCTTTCCAACGCCGTAAAATACACGCCCTCCGGCGGCGAAATCAGAGTTTCCATGAAAACACCGGGTATACTTTGCATAAAGGACACCGGCATCGGCATCGCGCCCGAAGATCTGCCCAGAATATTTGAACGCGGCTACACCGGTTTGAACGGCAGGGCGGATAAAAAAGCAAGCGGACTCGGTCTTTATCTGTGCAAACGGATCTGCGATAACCTGAACCACCGCATATGGGCGGAATCCGGCGAAGGCACCGCGGTTTATTTGGATCTGAGAAGCAAAAAACTGGAAACGGAATAGTTTTTTCACTTCTTACAACACCGTAAGAAATGCGCGGGGAAATGTAAGCACATTCGATGGCTTGCATTTCCCCTTCCTGCTATAATGACAGCAGGAAAGGAGAGATACGAATGAGTATTCTTGAAGTAAAACAAATCAAAAAGATCTATCAGACCCGCTTCGGCGGAAATCAGGTAACGGCGCTGCGCAATGTTTCTTTCAGCGTGGAGCAGGGCGAATATGTTGCGGTAATGGGTGAATCCGGCTCCGGAAAAACAACGCTTTTAAACATTCTTGCCGCGCTGGACAAACCCACATCCGGCACGGTCAGAATCGCCGGGGAAGACATTTCCTCTGTCCGGGAAAAGAATATTGCCGCATTCAGAAGGCAAAACATCGGCTTTGTATTTCAGGATTTCAGCCTGCTGGACACGTTTTCCGTGGAGGACAATATTTATCTTCCGCTGGTGCTTGCGGGCATGAAGTATGAGGAGATGCACCGCCTGCTGCCGCCGATCGCCGCCCAACTGGGCATAACGGAGATCCTGAAAAAATATCCTTACGAGATCTCAGGCGGCCAGAAACAGAGAGCGGCAGTTGCCAGAGCCGTAATAACAAATCCGAAACTGATTCTGGCAGATGAACCCACGGGCGCGCTGGATTCCAAGGCAACGGACGAACTGTTAAGGCTGTTTGAGGAGATCAATGCCGCCGGGCACACGATCGTGATGGTAACCCACTCCGTTAAGGCGGCAAGCCACGCGGGCAGAGTGCTTTTCATTAAAGACGGCGAGTTGTTTCACCAGCTTTACCGCGGCGGCTGCACGGACGAACAGCTTTACCAACGCATTTCCGACACGCTGACCATGCTTGCTACGGGCGGTGATGCCGTATGAAAAAAGCATTTTACCTGCGCCTTGCATGGGACGGCATAAAAAAGAATAAAAAACTGTACCTGCCGTATATTTTGACCTGTGTGGGAATGATCGCCATGTTTTACATTGTGGCGTTTTTAAGCAAAGACGAATCCATGCTTGAAGTAAAGGGCGGCGAACAGATACAGGGCATTCTGGTTTTCGGCACCTATGTGCTTGGAATTTTTTCTTTGCTGATCCTGTTTTACACCAATTCCTTTTTAATACGCAGAAGAAAAAAGGAATTCGGCCTTTACAACATTCTGGGAATGGATAAAATCAATCTTTCCAGAGTTCTGTTTTGGGAAAACGCCGTAATCTTCTGCATATCCATGGCAGCGGGTCTGGCGTGCGGACTGCTGTTTTCAAAATTCGCCCAGCTTTTAATGGTAAACATTTTAACTGCCGGCGCAGATTTTTCATTAAGCGTTTCGCCGGATTCCATAGGCACAACGTTTTTATGGTTTGCCGTGATCTTTATTTTGATCCTGCTCAGTGCGCTGCGGCAGATCCATATGACCAACCCGGTTGACCTGCTGAAAAGCGAAAGCACCGGCGAAAAGCCGCCGAAAGCGAACTGGGTGATTGCCGTACTTGGCGCACTGATCCTTGCCGGCGCCTATGTGATTGCCGTTACGATCACCAATCCCATGGCGGCGATCTTAATGTACTTCGTTGCCGTCATTATGGTTATCGTTGCAACCTATATGCTGTTTATCTCCGGCTCCGTTGCGCTTTGCAAGGCGCTGCAGAAAAACAAGCATTATTACTACAAAACCAATCATTTTATATCCGTTTCCACCATGGCATACCGAATGAAAAGAAACGGTGCGGGGCTTGCCTCCATCTGCATACTCAGCACAATGGTGCTTGTTATGATTTCCTGCACGGTGTGCCTGTATACCGGCATGGACGACAGCCTGCGCGCACGCTATCCCCGCGATCTGGTAATAGATATTACCGCTGCGCAGGACGGCAGTATTGATGACAGCATCATAAACGGCACAAATGATATATTTGAAAGAACGGCAAAAGAAAGCGGCGTTACCCCGCTGAACAAGATCAGTTACCGCCTTTCTGATTTTTCCGCAAATGTCAGCGGCAATGATTTTCAGATCGTTACGAACGGATTTTATAACAGCAGCGCATATAATGTGCTGATCGTGCCGCTGGAAGACTACAACCGCCTGATGGGCAAAAACGAAACGCTTGGGGAAAACGAGGCGATCGCCTATACAACAAAACTTTCGGACTATGACGAAAGCACGATCAACATCAACGGCACCGGCGAACTGAAGATCAAAAAATATGTGGATGACTACATCGGCTACGGGATCGATACCAGTTCTGTAAACGACAGCATTTATCTTTTTGTGCCGAATTACGACGAATATATTGCCCGGTTCGCGGATATAACAGAACCAAACGGCAGCAAGGTCATGAGCTCACATTATATCATAAGTTCGGATTTTGATTGTGAAACAGAAAAACTATACGATCTGACCGATGCGTTTGACAAAAACATACATGCAAACACAACGCTGACCGCAGCAAGCTGCGGCTTTTCCATTGAAAGTATTGCCGGCAGCTTAGATATGTTTATGGGGCTTTACGGCGGATTGTTTTTCCTGGGGATCCTGCTCGGCATCGTATTCGTTTTTGCCGCGGTGCTGATCATGTACTACAAACAGATTTCCGAGGGGTATGAGGACCGCTCGCGGTTTGATATTATGAAAAAAGTGGGCATGACGGAAAAAGAGATCAAAAAGAGCATTAACTCACAGGTGCTCACCGTCTTTTTTGCGCCGCTGATCATGGCGGGAATCCACCTTGCATTCAATTTTCCGCTGATCAACCGAACGATCACGCTGCTCGGTTTCACAAACCCGGCTCTGCTGATCGGCACAACGGTTGCCTGTTTCCTGGTCTTTGCGGTTTTGTATGTGATCGTTTACCGCATTACTTCCCGATCCTACTATACGATCGTTACCGGCGGAAGGGAATAACAAATACAAAAGTGCCGAATAGCCAAAACGGGTATTCGGTGCTTTTTTCTGAAAATGCGCAATGCGATCTGTTTTTAATTGATTCAGATTTGATAGACATTTTCTTACTGTTCAACATAAAATTTGCAAAATAATTTAAAATCGTGCAGGGAATAAACAGTGACAAATCGGGTTTATTATTGTACAATGGTGGGGCAATACAACATTTTACACCGCTCTGCATACGGCAAACCGGAATGCAGCGCACCGATTCTATGGAACGATTTTCACGGAGGTCACTATGCTGGAGATCAAAAACAAAAAATTTTATATGGACGGCAAACCTTTCAGCATCTATTCCGGGGCAATGCACTATTTCCGCATCCTGCCCGAATACTGGGAGGACAGATTAACCAAACTGAAAGCCGCCGGGTTCAACACAGTTGAAACGTATGTTTGCTGGAATCTGCACGAGCCGAAACCGGGCGAATTCTGCTTTGACGGAATGCTGGATATTGTAAGATTTATAGAGACCGCAAAAAAAGCGGGCTTATACTGCATTGTGCGCCCCGGGCCCTATATTTGCGCAGAATGGGATTTTGGCGGTCTGCCGGCATGGCTCTTGAAAGACAAAAACATGCAGATCAGATGCTGCTATCCGGATTACCTGAAAGCCGTGGAGCGGTTTTACAAAGCCCTGCTCCCAAAGCTGGCGCCCCTGCTTGAAACAAACGGTGGAAACATTATTGCCATGCAGGTGGAAAACGAATACGGCTCATACGGCAATGATAAGGAATACCTGAGATACATAGAAAAACTGATGCGCGACTGCGGTATAGACGTACTTTATTTCACCTCTGACGGGAACTGGAAAAACATGCTTTCCGGCGGATCGCTGCCCGATATTTATAAGGTGCTCAACTTCGGCTCCAAGGCAAAAACGGCTTTTGGCTGCCTGAAAGATTTTGAAAATAACGGCCCGAACATGTGTGGCGAATTCTGGTGCGGCTGGTTTGACCACTGGCGTGACAAACATCACACAAGAGACGCCGGTTCCGTTGGCAAGGAGATCCGTGATTTTCTGGATACCGGCGCAAGTTTTAATTTTTATATGTTCCACGGCGGCACGAATTTCGGATTCACCGCCGGTGCAAATTTCAACCCCGGAGAGGGGTATCAGCCCACCGTTACAAGTTATGATTACTGCGCGCTTTTAAACGAATGGGGCGATTACACCCCGGCGTATCACGAGGTTAGAAAGATCCTCTGTGAACATCAGGGCATAGAAACGGGTGCTCTGCCGCCTGCGCCGAAGTTACAATCCATCGGCACGGTAGAACTGAATGAATTTGCCCCGCTGTTTGATAATCTTTGCAATATTGCAGAAAAGCACAGGGCAGCCGTGCCGGAAAGCATGGAATACTTTGGTCAGAATTTCGGCCTGATCTATTATGAAACGGTACTCAGCGGAAAATATGACCTATCGCCCATAGAATTCCGAAACGTGCACGATTTCGGCTACGTCTACTTTGATGGAAAACTGAAAAAGCGAATAGACAGAACACAGTACACCGTAAAAAAGAAAGGGATTCAATCCCTTTTTGGGCTGAAAAAGGAAGAAAAATTTTTGATGCCCGCGCTCAGCGGCAACCGAAAGATCGGCGTTTTGGTAGACAGTATGGGTCGTGTAAACTACGGCGATCAGATAATGGACCGCAAGGGCATGACGGATATTTACATAGGCAATCAGCGGCAGATGGGGTACGATGTGTACACTATACCGCTGGACAATTTGGATAAACTGGAATACACCGCAAAGGCGGATTCCCTGCCCGTATTTCTGCGCGGCAGATTCAAAACATCCTCCAAAGCGGACTGCTTTGTGCACCTGAGCGGATTTCAGAAGGGTTATGTATGGGTAAACGGTTTCAACCTTGGAAGATACTGGAACGTAGGCCCGCAGAGGTCGCTTTACCTGCCGGGTGCGCTGCTGAAAGAGGAAAATGAGATCATTGTGCTTGAAATGGAAAGTTTTTCTAAAAACCGAGTAACCCTAACAGATCAGCATGACCTTGGCTGAATCTAAAAACGAAAAACAAAACAGGGCCTTGCCGTTGTTGCAGGGCTCTTTTTTATAAGTTATTAAATTGGGGAGCAACATGGGGGGGCAATGAACGAGGCAAAAACAGCGAATGTAAAGCCAGTGAAACATACTTAGTTTTAAAATTCCGCATAATTAAGCCGAACAGCAGATAAAAAAATAACAAGCAGATTAAAACCTGCCTTACATGGTCGAGGTGACTCTGATTTTCCACTCTTTATCGGAACCTCCTCGGGAGGTTCCTCCCGAACACCTGCGCCGCTTCGCGGCTGTGTGTTCGGAAACTCGTCCGCAAGTTCAAATCTTGCTGCAATAAAAAAACAGGATACCAAACGGTATCCTGCTTCTTTTGGTCGAGGTGACTCTGATTTTCCACTCTTTATCGGAACCTCCTCGGGAGGTTCCTCCCGAACACCTGCGCCGCTTCGCGGCTGTGTGTTCGGAAACTCGTCCGCAAGTTCAAATCTTGCTGCAATAAAAAAACAGGATACCAAACGGTATCCTGTTTCTTTTGGTCGAGGTGACCATATTTGAAATAATATAGTCTTTAAAACTTCTTGATTTTATGCGGAAAATCGGGACTATGAAATCATTGTATTTAAAATCTACCCCTTATTTTACCCCTTATCAATTTTTCTTATAGCTTTAGCTCAATTTAGATAGATTGTTAATATATTCTCCTAATTTAGCAATGGAATCATTATGCATACTACTGAACACATCAGCGTATGTATCAAGAGTGATGTGTATATCTGTATGCCCCAACCAATTTTTCAATACGACTGCTGGCACCCCTGCTTCTATACAACGAGTTGCAAATGTATGTCTAAGTGCGTGCTGACCACGAATTTCAATGTTGCATTTTTCACAAGTTCTTTGAAAAAAATTGTTAACTTGACTTGTGGTAATGATCTTATTGTGTACATCATCATAAAACAATAAGTTATAAGGATTTTTTTTAGCATTATCAAGAGCTGTTTTCAATATTGGTTTTAAATTTTCCATTATAGGAACATCCCTTACACCCGCATATGTTTTTGTCCCTTCTTTTATAAACGAGTGGTCGTTTTTTCCCCGTGAAACTGTTGACCGAACATGTATTAAATTATGATCAAAATCTATATTTTCTGTTTTAAGAGCATTAACTTCTCCCATTCTTAATCCGCTTAATAAAGAAATCATAATTTGAGAAATATAAGTGTTTCGTCCATTTGGAGCTTTATAATTTTCTAAATATTCTACAAGCCTTTGTTGCTCTTGCTGTGTCAGCGCATAAACTTTTTTATCCTTTTTGTTGGATTTGGGACACCTTAAATCACCAATTTCCATTATATTTTTTGCAATAATATCCTTGTTTATCGCTTCTTTAAACCCCAACCGCAAATGGCGGTATACTTTTACTATAGTACTGTTTGAATAATCTGTAAGTGTTTTCAAGAATAATTCTATATGACCTTCTGTTAAATCAGCTATAGGAATTTTTCCTATAGCGCTTTTTTTAATAATGGAAAGAGTATACATATTACGGTAAAAGCCTTGCTCATGAACAAAATTTTTCTCCAAGTCTGATTTACATTTTTCTTTTACTATATCAACTATGGTTGCATCCATATCAATTCCTGTTTTCTTTTTTTCTAACATATCAAGAAAATGTTGTGCTTTTTCCATACACACAATATCACTTTGCCCATAGAATGATTTTCTCTTTTTGGTACCATCTACATCAGTATAATTGATTCTATACTCAAAAGTGCCATTTGCTCTGTATCGCAAATTGCCATCGCCTTTTTCATTTCTTTTTTTATTAATTTTCCTTGGCATATTTTACCTCCGTTAATTCCAATATCCATCATACTCCTTCGTATGTTTTCGAGCGAAATAATCAATTAAAGCATGAGCCTCTATGATTTTTGTTTTTCCAAAATCTGACGAAGGAAATTTAGGATCATTAAATAATTTTTGAACTGTAGTTTCGCTCCAACCTGTCATTTTGATTAAGTCTGCGATAGTATAAAATTTGACTTCACTCGACAAATTGAATAAATTGACTTTCTTTCTATCGCTAAAATTATTCATTTTGACCTCCCGTGCACAATGATATATAAAGCTTTAAATTTTGTTAATTGTGCGATTATTAAATTCGTATAATTGCTAATTTTTTTCACTTTAGTATATGCCAATACTTATTGAAAGAGCCTTGTTTGCTTCGCTTATATGCTCATCATCAAGATGACCGATATATGAATCCAGTCTTTTTTTATCAATCGTTCTGATCTGTTCAAACATTATTATGGATGGTGCCTCCAAGCCGACACCAGTATTAAGGAAGTAATGTGTCGGCAATTTAGATTTGATTTCTATTCGGCTGGTAATAGGGGCAACAATCACTGTGGGGCTGAATTTGTTCCCGATATTGTTTTGGATAATTAATACCGGTCTGTATCCCCGTTGTTCAGATCCAATACCATATCCCAAATTGGCATAGTATAAATCTCCCCTTAAACATTTTTTTTCTTTCATAATTAAACCTCCTTCACAGGCTTATTGCCTATGTAAAAAGAGCCAGCCGATAAAACATTTACAGTTGAATCTCCATATATGGAAACATAGTAATGTGTTTTGCCGGCTGGCTATAATATGAAAGCAATTTTATTTGTCCTCAACACCCCAAATTGCAATAAGGGAATCATCAAACGGCTGACTGCTGATCAGCTCCACGGGAATCTCACCCCTCCGAGTTCATCCGAGCTGCCCCCATTGCCTGCGACGGTTTTATCACGCTCGGACTGTGGCTGGGCAGGAGTATCATTATACCTATTGCCTGTCATCGCCGTATCAGTGGCAATCTGATACTTACAGCAATTATTTCTCGCTCGGCTTATCAGCGTCGTGGCGTAATTGCTGAAATGGCTTGTGACCTGCACAACAATAGGAATGTATCTGATGAATGACTTGTTCAGTTGTATGAAAGAAAAAGTCCTTTCATAAACTTCAAATTGTTCGGGGTGTTTTGTTCGGGATATTTCTAAAAAAATTTTAAAAATTTTTTTCGTGCCGTTTGGATTGATTCATAAATTGTTGATACTGCCTTATTCTCCTCCTTTGCGATTTCTCGGTATGTAAGGTTTTGCGAATAGTGTTTTAAGAATCGCTTTCTCGGCATCGGCGAAAGCATTGATAACGCAAACGCAATTTTATTTTGCAATTCAGAATTATTTAAAATTTCGCTAATCGTATCTGTTTCGTATTTTATTTGAATCTCTGTTATAATTCGTTTTGATTGCCTTATTTCTCGCATATGATGCTTAGACTCGTTTCTTTTATATAACTGATTAATTTCTAAAAACTCCTGCCATTCATCGCTATTGAAAACTTTGCTGAAATTCCTTTTCAGTTCAGGCAGTATAGAAAAGAACTGGTCTTGATCCAAATCGCTAACGCATACTAGAATTGATCTTTTTTTTATTTTATATTCTTGAGAAACATCATATATTTCACATATCTTTCTCATATTTAAACCTCCAAATTTTTAAAATTACTAGTTCAAAATTCAGAGATTATGGATATTGTGCTATATATTCCTGCCATATTTTTATCATTGTTGCTATTTCAAAATTTTCCACAGACAACAAAAAAGTCTGACGAAAAATCGTCAGACTTTTATTTGAAACTGTTTTAGTTATTAAATTTAATATTCTAAACCGATAAACAATTCAAAATATCATCAATAAATATAGTTTTTAGCTTGGGAATCCCACAATTCAAAGTATTTACCTTTTTTATTTTTTAGTAATTCATTATGTTGTCCAATTTGAACAACATGACCTTTATCTAAAACAATTATTTTTGAACAAAACCTACATGATGAAAGCCTATGAGATATATAAATTACCGTTTTATTATCTGTTATATCATTAAACTTTTTATATAAATCATATTCAGCATATGGATCTAATGCTGCAGTAGGCTCATCTAATATCATAATTGGGGCATTTCTATATAGTGCTCTAGCAATAGCGATTTTTTGTGATTCCCCTCCAGATATTTCTATACCGTCTTTATCGCAATCTTTATTAATATAGGTGTTGTACTTATTAGGGAGTTGCTCAACAAAACTAGACATATTGATTTTATCTAAACTTTTTTTTATTTTATCAATTTCATATACTGTACCAGACGCTATAGTTTGTCCTATAGGCAATGAGAAGATATTATAATCTTGAAAAACAACAGAAAATAATTTCTCGAAATTTTCATTATATTCATTAATATCAATATGATTAACTTTAATTCTTCCTGATTTCGGTCTATATAATCTACACAAAAGTTTTATTAATGTTGTTTTACCCGAACCATTTTCTCCAACAATTGCAACTTTTTCGCCATTAAAAATTTCAAACGACACATCTTCTAATGCTAATATGTTTGAATTTTCATACTTAAAATTAACATGTTCAAACGAAATTTCAATTTTACTACTATCGCACTCAGTGCTACCTTTATTATCATTAAACTTTTTTTTATTAAAAACATCAAAATAATAATTTAATGAAGGAATTATGTTTCCAAAACTTCCTAATACATTTCCAATATTACTCATACTTTTAGCTAACTGAATAAAACTACCAATAAAGCGTACAATAGTTGCAAGTGAAATTAACCCTAATAACCCATTAACTCCTATAAGAAAATAAATAATACTACCCAGTAAACAGCCTACTATTCCAGTTGTTGATTCAAGTATAAATTCACAAACTTGTACTTTCTTGTTTGTCGGGATCGCCTTATTCTTCAATATATTTGACACTTGTTTTTTTATAATATTCTGTTCTTCAAATATTCTAACTTCCTTGCCAGATTTATAGTTTAATAATAAATTAGTATAATAGTTTATTAGCTTATTTAAACTATAAAACTCATTTTGAAGAGAATGCTTTTTTTTATTTACTATTAAGCTTATAATAAATGTTAATAAGCAACAAAGCAGAAGCAATAAACATAATAATAATACAAATAATTTACTATTGATTCCAAAATATTCACGATTTAACAATAGTGTTTGAAAGAACGGAAGAACAAATACAAGAGATAATAGTATAGTAATAAGACTGGAAACAGAAGAAGAAATTACGGCGGTAAGCATCGTCAATGGACCACCATTATGATTAATGCTTTCTTGATGCTTTGTAATAATTTCCCTATATTCATAATCTTCTAACGATTGATAATTATTATTTAAAATACATTCACTAACACTATTTAATTCATTACCATATAATATATCAAACTCATACCGATTGATGTTAGATAATGACTCTTTTAAGAAAAATATTAAACCACTTATTATTGTATAAACTAATATATACAGTATAATGTTTTTAGATTTATTGATTAAGTTTGAAAGTATTTCTGATATAAAATATATTGATATAAAAGGAAACATCGAATTACAAATACTATTAATAATACTGGTTAAAATAATATTAGGACTTAATTTTCTCACTTCGCTAATTGCTTTTCTCAACAAACAAATATTTTTTTTTACTCTTAACACCTCAACAATCTCCTTCGTTAACATAATAGAAGCTTTGCATTTTATACATATTCCAATAATAACTTTTATTATTCATAAGTTCTTTAAATGTTCCGTTTTCAACAATTTTTCCTTTTTTTAAAAATATTATTTTATCACAAAATTTAGTAGAAGAAATTCTATGAGATATATAAATAATTGTTTTATCATTCATTAAATCATTATAGTTATTATATAATCTATCCTCGGCAATCGGATCTAAAGCAGATGCCGGCTCATCCAATATTATAATTGGTGAATTCTTATACAAACATCTTGCTAACAAAATACTCTGCTCCTCACCACCAGAAAATTCAATTGCATCCTTGTTAATTTCTGATATCATTTTTGTATCGAGGAAATTTGGTGTTTGTTTTATCTTATCAATCAGTCCAATTTGATTTAAAATATCAATTACTCTTTTTTCTTCTATTTCATCTATTTTTGCTTTCATTGTAATATTATTCATAATACTATCCGGTAAGAAAAAGTGATCTTGAAATATAACTGAAAACATTTTGAAATACTCTTTCTGATTTATTTCCGTAACATCTACACCATTAATTAAAATTTTTCCTTTTGTAGGTTTGTATAGTCCACATAATATTTTGATAAGTGTTGTTTTTCCAGCTCCATTCTCTCCTACGATTGCAATCTTTTCACCTTTTTTAATTGAAAAATTAATATTATTCAGTATATTAATGTTTCTATAATCGAATGATACATCAATAAATTCAATTAATTTAGGATCTAAAATTTTTTCTTTCAAAATATTATTAGCTTTTTCATCTTTCAAATCTATAAATTTTCTATATTCATTACATTGATAACATGCTCTTTCCAAATTATTTAATTGCTGAGCAATTGTAATAATCCAACTTGAAAAACCAGTTATAATTCCAAAATAAAAAACAAAATTAGACATACTTAAATCATAGTAAAAAACTTGAATTAGTAGAATAATTAAGGCTAACAGCTCCCTCAAAAAAAATATTATAGTTCTAGCAAAATTCACAGAAAATACAGTTTTAGTTAAATTTTTTAAAAAGGCATTGCAATCAGCTGTCAACTTATTTATCATTTCTTTAAACCAATTTTCTGCATTATAAAGTTTTATATCTTTTATTCCCGTTGGACTTATTGCGGTTCTAAACAAATAATCAATTTTCTGATATATTGGTACTATGTAGTTTCTATTTTCTATTTCCATCAAAGATAATTTTCTAACAATAAAAAATTCACATACACATGTAACAAGAAGTAATAGTACTACTATTGGATTTAAATAAATTAATAAAATCAAATATGAAAAAAAGCCTAGTATACAGGTAAATATTTGTGTAATAATCTGATAAAAATCTTGACTTCCTGACCAGCGCCCCATAAAAGCAAAGTCTTTCCCTTTTTCAAATTGTACTCTACCTTCTATAGATTCAATATTAATATAATCAGTATTCATTAATTTATCTAATGCGATGCTCCTATATTTTAATCTTGCAATATCTGCTACAAAAGTTAATTTCTTGTTAGAATAAATATTTAGTAATATTGATATTATCAAGACTAAAGAGAGAATTAATATTGCTTTAATAAAATTTTCGATTGTTTCAGATTTTTCAATATTGTTAATAATAACTTTTAAAATTATTGCATACATAGTTGTTATTATTACAGATGAAATTACACTTATGATACAATAAAAATAACTTTTTTTATTCCATTCATACCATTTTTTAAACATATAGTTTAAATTATCTATTATTAGTTTTTTTTTCACAATATAGCTCCTATAAATCAATTGTATTAATTGATTGTTTCATAATGAATGATTCAACTGTTCGTATGATACTATTTTTATCACAATTAGTCTTTAACGCACAGGTTTTCCCATGACATAATGGTTCAACAACACAACCTTTACAGTCAGAATTATTCTTTAAATATAAAAGATCCTTTCTCTTATTGAAAACAGCGGAACCAAATTTATTTAAATATCCTATAACATTATCTGTATAAATGTTTGAACAACTTCTAATTTTCCCATCAACATCAATAGTATATGATCCTCTAGAGACATCTTTACATACAAAATAATTCTTGTTAATATAATTTTCATAAAAATTATGATTAGATAACTTGTTTTTGGCCATAAAGTATATATCATCTGATTCAGATATTAATTCCCCACTAAAGTCCTTAATATACTCACCACCCCTATCCTGAACCACACCTAAATTTATTAAAAATCTATTATCAGTTGAAAATGGTTCATAAAGATATATCCAATTATCAATATTATCTATAAGTTCTTTAGTGCAATTGATTCTTATAGCGATGCTTAAATGCTTTAATTCTTTACTATGTAATATATTTAGTAAATTTCCGTAAATAACATCAAATGTATTAGTAGAATCAATAAAAGGTCTATTACTATTATGATTTTCTTTACTACCATCCAGTGTTATTTGATACTGAGTTATATTTTTTTTATATAATTTTTTTATTAGCTCCTTATTTAATAAATATCCGTTGCTAATCATAACTCCTTCAAACTTTCGCTTATAGAACTTACATAGGTCATTTGTCTTATCTAAAAAATCAGAGTAATTATTATAAGCAAGTGTAGGTTCGCCACCAAAAAGAGTTATTTTAATTTTCGAATAATCAGTTATATTTTTTAAAATAAATTTATATATTCTATTGTATATTTCTTTTTCCATAAAACCCCCGTTGTGATTTTGTGGACAATATTGACATCTAAAATTACATGCTCTAGTGGTAATTATAGTGATTGCTAATATATTATTATTTATATAAGAATAATAAGTACTATCACATAATAATTTTTCTTCACAATTGTTCAATTCAGTTAAAATACCATAATCAAATAAATCACTATTATAGTAATCATCTTGGGCTACAAAAGTCTTTAATTTTTCTATAGTACAATTGTTTATTTTAATATAATTATTTGACATTGAATTATATATTACCAAATCATTACCAAATGTAAAATATAGATTATAAATTGATAGCTTATTTTTCATGTATATTCCTTTCAATATATTTTTTTAAAATCTCGTATTCTTTTTCATTAATCAAACATTTTATTTCATTAACTGTTTGTTTTAAATCAATTAAATCTTTAGAATCTCCTAATTCTTTATAAAAAACCTTTAATGGTAAAATCAACAATCGGATAATACTTGAAGTAAGTAGTGTTGTTTCATAATTAGTTCTATTTTCGTTTACTGATAAATAAAAGTAATAATATTCTTTTACAATATCAAAAATGGCACTCAATTTATTTGTCAAATCATTTTTGGAAACCAAATAACTATTAAGTTCATCTAATTCCCTTTTTAATGACAAGTATTCATTTATCTGAGCTTGCTTTGTTTTATCATTGTGCATATTATAATTATTTTCAAATATTGTAATTTCGTTATTTACAAAAACGATATTATCTTTGATCCTTTTTATCAAATTAGCATTATTTTCCTCAAGTAATTCATTCAACAAATTACATTCTTGAGCACAGATTTTCATATATGCACATATCAATGGAATAATATATGCAGATTCAACACTATTAGGATTTGCCACTTCAAGATTAAACTTCCGCACAAGATAATCCTTTGATAACAGTTTTGCCGACATTACTGAATCATAAATTTCATTAAAATTATTAATTCGTTTATGAAAAGACTCCACATCTAAGTATTTAATATTATCCCCTTTAAACTGTGGATATAATTTTTGGTTTGCATTTTGCACATATATATTGGGCGTAATTGTAGGACCGATAAAAACATTCCCTTTCAGAACTAACTGAATTATATTTTTTAATGACTCAAATAAATCAATATAATTCGTATTTGGAGTAGTTAGGATACAATACATTAAAGTATTCATTCCGTACTCATTTAATTTGTCGGCAATTTCAAATACTTTATCCATTCTATATCCTTTTTGCAAGTATATCAGGTCATTATTATTAAATCCATCAACGCCAATTGTTACTCTTTTTAAATTCATTCGTGATAAGGATTTAAAAATATTATCACCTTCCATTTTATACAATTTGTAAATAGAACGTATTGAAAATGTCAATTCAAAAACAGCAAAATTTTCTCCTAATACTTTTATAATATCCTCAATAAAATCAGAATTCCTTTGATTAGAAGCAAAAAAGTCATCATCAAAAAATCTAATATATACTTTTTCATATTTTCGAAATTTATCAAATGCTACAATCTCTTCAAGTCTTTTCAATAGTATTTTATTTTTTATAGAATTATTTTCGTGGACAGAATATCTATAACAAAATATGCAATTACCTTTGCATTCTTCTGACGTAAATAAGTTAATAACCGGAACAAATTGGTACAACCTATATAAAAGTTCTAAATCCCAATATAAAAAATCTATATATTTATTAACTAAATTTACTGGAACAAAATTAGTACATTCTTTAGCATAAAACACCTCTGGAATTGATACCTTAGGCAACATTGTTTTTTGTTTAAATACCTCTTTTAAAAATGCCTCAAATACATATTCTCCATGACCTGTCATGATAATATCTGTATTCAAAAATTTGCAGCAAAACTCCAAGTGGGATGATGTTAATGGACCTCCTGTCATTATTATATAATTACCGATAGATTTAATATACTCATTGAGTTCTTTCAATTGTTGCTCCCATCCTATATAAGCAGTTTCACAAATATATACGGAACAATTCTCATTTAATAAAACTTTTTTCAGTTCATCTTTATTATAAATATATTCATTGTTATTTATTGTCAAAGGAAAAAGTATAAAGTTCTCCTGTTTGTATCCTAATTTAATTAAATGAGAAATAATTCTAAATTGTCCAAAATTATAACCTTGCTCACTTATTGATATTAAAAATACAAATTTATTTTCATATGGGAACATTGAATTGTCACAAAAAAACAATTCACAAAAAAATGATTCTATTTCTAAATCATTTAAAACATTTTTAAAATTTTTATCATCTACATAAAATATTTTCTCATTACTGGTACAATTAATATGTTTCTTTATTTGGTTAATAATTATTGACATTTTTTCATTAAAATATGGTGCACTATAATTTATTCTGTCTGAAACACAAGATAACTTTTGTTCTTCCACTTTAAATATAATTCTATTCAAAAAAAACACCCCAACTATTCATTTTTTCTTTTCAACATTTCTTCAACAAAATCTGCCATTGAATTAATTGAGGATAGAAAATCCATACTCAAATACTCATCATCAATTTCAATTGAAAAACGTCTTTCTATTTCTACAATAATATTAATTAAACTAAGTGAATCTAAGCCAAATTCTCCATCATTTAATATTGTATCATCATCTATTATTATATTTTCTAAATCTTTAGCATCAACCTGAAAAAAAGTAGTAACTACATCAATTAATACTTCTTTAATATCTTCTCTATTCATATAAAAACTCCTTTTCAAAATATACATTTAAACTATCATTTAATTTACTAAAATCAAAAGGTCGACTATTCTTTAAAAAATCTCTTAAAATAATTAGAAAGTCTTTATTCATTTTGTATTCCGCTTTTTTTCTAAAAATAATATTGTTGATTTTCCCAAGAATAATTTTTTGTCTACTCAAATAATAAATTATTAATTCATTTACCTTTTGTTCGAATTTTCTCACATCATCATTATATATCTTATATTGATAGCATTTTACAAACCATTTTGGATAATTTAAAATCTCATTGGTATGAATTTCTAAATTTAAATTATCTATATTCTTAATTTTATGATGAGGCAGAATTATTAATCTTCTAAATATACCTTCTAAGTCTATATATTTAAATAAATTGTTATCGATAATTGCTTCTAAATTTTCTTCTATTTCTTCTAAAGTTGTTAATGGATCAAACATAATAAAAGTCAAATCAATACCTATATTTAATTTCTTCAAAACATTAATAGAATTTAATATCTCAATTTTTGATATGTTTTTATTATATCTATTCAGAACATCCAAATTGAAATTTTCGACCCCCAATAATACTCTTCGAAGTCCTGCCTTTTTTAGAACAGTAAATATCTCTGTATCAACACAATCAACACGAGTTTCGATATAAAAACTAATTTTCATTTTACTATCTATGATTAAATTACACAAATCTATTATACGTTTTTTGTTTTCTTCATCTTTCGTAATAAAACAACTATCTACAAAATAAAAAATGGTTTTTCCAAGCTCGACAGATTTTTTTATATCTCTAAAGATATCCGATGAACTTCTAGTTATATATTTACCGGTCTCAACATTATCGGAACAATTTATGGGGCAAAAATTACATTTATTAATGCATCCTCTGCTACCTATTAACGGAACTATTGGTAAATTAAACTCTTTGAGTAATGTTTCATCAAAGTAAGATAAACTTTCTGCTATTTCAGTTTTAACATTTAAACACTTTACTATATCAACATAATTATTGGTGCTAATAATATGTGCCTTTGAATCATATGTTGCTTTTATCATTTCTCCAAAGTTTTGCATAGTAATTCCATACATAATCAAATTCCGGGGACGAACATTTTCGAAAAAAATATCAAACCATTCAAATAATTCCATACTATCCCACATAAAAATACCAATAACGGTTTCGTCATATAGGAATTTGAATTTTTCTAATTCGTATTTATCAATACAATATGTAACAGTATTAAAATTTAGTTTTTTTAAATAACCTGAAATATAGAGCACCTCAGAAAAACTATAGATATTATTAGAAGTATTACTTTTAGGTATAATTAAATAGATTTTTTTCATTTTAATCACCAATATATATGACTGAAAATTATTGGTCAAAAATCACCAACAATATATTGCAGTCTATTAAAGCCTTAAGAAAATAATAAACATTTTGTTAATAAAAAAGCAACTTTCGAAAAAAATTAAAATATAGGTAGTAATAAATTTTCCGCACTATTACTCTTGAATAGAAAAAAATTTTTGTATAGTATTTACACATTTTAATAAATCTTTTTCATCTAAAATATTTATTACTGGAATTCTAATCTCGTTTTCTATATACTCAATTTTTTCTTTTATTTCATTTGACGCATAGTAAAATTGTTTTTTATATAATAAATTTCCTTTTTTTTGAACGACTTTTGATTTGCAAGATAACGAGCACATTATAACTTTTCCATAACCAAATGACTCTATAAATTTAATTGTCCTTTTTATATAATCAATTGAATCATCATAATTAATACACAAGATTGCAGCATCTGGTTTTGATGCCAAAATAGTTATAATAGAAGAAAGAGAGGTAAAATCTACATCTACATTTTGTGAATACGGAACTAAACCAGATTGCCCTGAAGTTATAATTAGTTCTGGATTTTCATCAATTGCTGTCATAATTAAATTTCTCATGAAATTTAATTGTTTATGAAAAGGAACAACATTCAGTAAATTATAATTTCCTAAAGGTAATGTTTTTTTTCCAAATAAATAAGCGTGTGGTTCTGTGCAAATCATTGACACATTATAACCTATCTTACTTAAAATATTATTTAGTGTCATTTGAAAAGTAAACTTACCAACTTTCGAACTTGTTCCTAATATTGTAATTATGGGAACACTACTTTTTATATTTGGAGATATAGTTTCTAAATCTCGAATTATGTAATCATTTAAGCAACAGAAATTGCAAGAATGTTTTTCCGCTTCAGCTTTAATTTTAAAGTAAATCTTTTCTTCCAAAAATTCTATAGATATAACATTTTTTCCTTTTTCAAAGGCAATATTTGAATATTTTTCCAACTGATTTTTATTATATATTCTACTTACTTCACTTAAATCACCGAATAAAATAGTATCAATATTATCAGTAATTGAATCAGCAAATTTACCTTGAATTACACAGGAATTTTTACATTTGACCAATAATTCTTTGGGAGTCTTTCCAACATTTCCTAGTAATGAAAAATCAACTATAGAGTTTATTTCAAATGGTAATACATCTTCAAATTTAATTATACTATGAACTTCTTTATTAAAAGGAAATACCAATACATGCCTTGCCCAATCTACATAATTTAAATCCCCCAAAAAGTCTCTAGCTAAAGTATCGGTATAAGTTTTTAATTTACTAACTATAGATTTATAGTTTAAATTGTTATTTATACTATTTGCAATATATCCAGTTACTCGTGCACACGCAAAACTTGTACCATATACAATATTGTAACGATTATTATTCCATTTTACTCTTTGATTTCCAGAATAAGCACGTAAAACATTATTGTTCTTATCTTTAAAGAATTCCCTCGGATTTTTACTGTGCCCTAATACTTTTATAGAAAAACTAAAATCAGCTGGATAACATTTTTTTTGATCTTCATTACCAGCACATATAAGTAAAGTATTATTCTTGTATAATTCATTACAAATAGCTTCTAATTCATCAAATGCTTCGTATGATATGCAACCTAAACTCAAATTGATAATATCATAATTGCTTTTTAAGCAATCTCTTAATGCGACAATCAGTTTTTGAGAAGATGTAACCAATTGATCATCAAATATTTTATAAATAAAAAAATTATTATTAAAACACAAACTATCAATTAAATAAGCACAGGCCGTACCATGACCATTTTTATCACATGGATTACATTTTACAATCTTATCATCACTAATGGTATAAAATTCAGCAAGTTTATTATTTGTAAAAAAAGAATCTACACAACCTGTATCTATAATTGCTATATTGGCCATATTATCACTCTCTAAAATTCCTTTTAATTTTATATGATAGAATGTATTTTAAACTGCAAATATTCTCATCACTTCCAAAATTGGGACATCCTCCAAAACAAATCGGAAAAACATTACACTCAATACATCTTTTATTGTTAAATGGATTATATAACAAATTCTGATATTTATTATTAGAATATTGATATTCGCTTTGGGATACATTACCAAACGAAATATTTTTTTTAGTATCTTTAAAACACTTATATAAATTTCCTCTTGGATCAATTACAACGCTGTTATTCGCTAATGCAAAGCAATTCAATGCTTTTGTTGGCAAAGTATTGGCTGCTTTTAAGCCTAAAAGTCTATAAAATTCATCAATTTGATTCATAACTATATTCTCTTCATAGGAATAAAGGATTCCTTTATCTGAAATATTTGAGTTATCATTTACCAAATTAAATCCAATAGTTATGCTTTCGCCATCAACAATTTTTTCCTTTTTTAAATAATTAATTAATGTTTTAATACTTCCAATATTCCTTTTATCAATATTAACTTGAATATTAACAGAGAATTTGTTTTCTTTGAGTTTCTTTATATTATCAATTATATTGAAAAAATATGATTTTCCGTTTTTAGACATTCGACGTATATCATTATCAATACCAAATCCATCTAAGGTGGTATTTATCTTATTAATTTTGCAGCTTCTTAAAACATTAATACGATTATCGTCTAATAATGTTAAATTACTATAAATCATAGCGTAGTAATTAATTTTATTTAATTTACAGAATTCAATAATAGGTTTACTTATTTTAGATATAATATCAGGATATAATAATGGCTCCCCTCCAAACCATTTCATATTAAAATGCTTAAGATAATGACGCTTATCCTTAATACACTTTTTCAGATAATCAATAACTTGGTTGATTATAAAATCATCCATATAATAATCATCTTGTTCGACAAAACAATAATCACACTTTAAATTACACAACAATGTTGGAATTAAAGTAACATTATAACAACTTGAATTATAACATTTTTCAAAATATTGATTTTTCACTAAAAGTACTTCATCAACATTATCCTCTAGTATAATTCCACTTTCTAACAGTATTTTTATATCTTCCTTAAATTGTGAAGTACCTATGAATTCATTGATATTTGTTGATAATTGATGAAACCTTTTTGAACCCATTTTAATATATGTATTTTTTAATGTGTTATAAATAATGCATGTATTATTTTCAGTTTCCACACAAAAATTATATTTCGATAACTTCATATTGTCCTCTCTTCAAATTCCAAATATAATACTTTATGCAACATTGGTTTTAATAAAAAATAAGCCTTTTTAATATTTATGTAAATTAGCATTTACAAGTCCAATTTGCACATTCAAAGCCATAAACATCATTTTCCCAATCATCATTATCCGATGCTGGTTTAACTAATTCGGTTTTTGTTATTTCAACACCTTCAAGTAATTCTGCTTTATTTTTCATTTTTACACCTCCTTTCATAACCAATGCTGCATAAAATACTATATATCTGATTTTGATACTACTTTATATGCTATTATTGTTAAAATAATAATAATTAAATAAACCGCAAATAAAAAACATGATATTATTTCATCAATATAAGATTTAATTATATTCATATTAATACCTCAAAAATCTGTCTTTCACTTTTTTTTATATTTTTTAACTCTTTATATATCTTTTTTAATATACACTTATTTCCAATAATATTATATTTTGAAGCTAACAAAACCAATTTGTATTGTTTCTTTATTAAGTCTTTATAAGAATTAATCAATTCTAGATTATTACTTATGCGCATCATTGCAATACATAATACATTCATGTGCTCATATATCGTGCGAATATTTGATAAGGAAATCCTTTTTATATTAAACACATATGCAAATAGTATGTAAATCAAAAATCTATTAATTGCTTTAACATTATAATGTTCCTTTATATTTCGTTTTAATTTACTTCTTTTCTTTCCAAAAACAACCCTCAAATTTTCTTTTATTGTATATTCACTTAATTTCTCTTCTTTCCAATTATAATTTATTCTAAAATAATGATTTTCAAGTCTCATTTGTTTTTTATAATTATTTGAAATATTTTTCATAGATACATTTATATCATTATAACTTAATTCTATTTTCCTAAATGTTCGCAATGGAACTTCACTACCAACATATCCTGCGCATTTAAAGCATCCTTTTCGGTCATCAAAACCATAAATCAACCAATCATGATAATAATCAATTTCTTGTTTGATATTAGAATTGGTAATAAATTTTTCATTTAAAATAATCATTACATAGTTATTTTTCTTAAGTATACTTTTTATTTTTTCAATAGATAATTCACTTTCATCAATAGTATTAAAAATGAATCTATTTTTCTTAATATTTCCAGCTCCTCTTAAAGTTATTCTAAAATTTCCTTTTGCGGTAAAATAACATAAAATATTCATAAATTCTTTTAACACTATATCATCAATAATAAAACCATTTGCTTCCAATACCCCTAAATATATAGAATTGAAAGGATAAGTTTTAAATCTGTCATCAATATAAAATGGTAATTCTAAATTACACATACCTTAATTAAATCTCCTAAAATATATAAAATTAGAAAATATTAAAAAATTATATCTCCTATTATTTTAATTATTCTGATATAATTTTATAATTATTTTTTAATTTCCCTATAATTAACAATATAGTTGTAAGTATTAAACCTAATCCAAAAGAATAACCAAGTTCTAAATCCTTTTGTAACAAAATAACACTTATAATTAGAAATACTACAGATAATACAATAGAAATGAGTTTGTATAAAAATTTCTCTAAATATAATATAGGCTTGTTTGTATTTTCTAGTGGCGACAAAATACTTATAACTATAATTGATATGCAAACCATTATAATAAATAGCTGTTTGTCAAAGAAACAATTATAATGTTTAATAATAACTAATGTTAATGATATAATAACTGTAGAACAAGCCAAACAATTAATATATTTTTTCAAATGCAAGCCGCCTGTAACCTTTCTTAAAGAAAAAAAAGTTATAAACAAACATACGCATTCTTTTAACATCCCAAACAATAAACCAATTAAAATAGTAACTCCAATATTAACAATTGCATGAATAACTACTTTAATTGCATATTCATACAATTCTTCATCATTTTTACTAATAGTGTTATTTTTAGATAAAAATGAAGATAATTTTTTATAATACTTGTCCATTATTTAAATAACTTAAATTTTTCTACCGATTTAGGTTCTTGGGGTTCATTGATAAGAAAACAACTGGCAGAATTAGCGTTAATGGCTAAGACTATCGTTAAACAGCAAACAATTGCGGGTGAGATTTTAGTTAAAAGATTCTTAATTTTTTTCATATTTATCACTCCTTAACAAAATTTTATCATATTTTTCAGGCATTTTGTTGAATTCAGAAAAAACGATTTAGATTTCAGTAAAAACGATAATTTTTAGCGAGTTTTATAGTTGTTTGTTTAATATAAGTATATTTGTTTTAAAATATTCAATATTGTTATTGTCTCAGTGTATATTACACTTCTACTTTGTTAACAATGCAAATCACTCTTGTTAATATAAATGAGGTGATTTATATGTATATCGATTTTAATTCATTAGGTAAAAGAATCGCACAAAGAAGAATTGCTTTAGGATATAAACAGAATGAATTAGCAGAAAAAGCAGATCTTTCAAATAACTATTTATCTAATATCGAAAATGGTCATTCAATACCAAGTTTAACAACATTTGCAAATATATGTATTCAGCTAGATACAACACCAGATATGTTTTTGCTTGGCACAATAAAAACAAACGACATACCGCAATCTATAATTGATAATTTAAAATTATGCGATGATAACTCTTTATTGTTAATAAGTGACATAATACAATGTGTATTAAAACAACAAAAGTAATACCGTGACAAATCCCCTTCAGTAATGTATAATAAATATACTGGAGGGGATTATTTATGATAAACTTATTAATCTGTGATGATAATGCTAAAATAACAACGCAAGTTAATGATCTTATTACTGTTTTTGAAAAGAAATATAAAATAAATTTTTTAATTGATATAAAAAATTCTGGAGATTTTATACTTAATAATAAAAAGTCATATGATATTGCTATTGTTGACATAGAAATGCCCGGAATCAATGGATTACGATTATCTGAAAAATTAAAAGAATCCAATTCTGATATTATAATAATTGTATTAACTTCATTCCAAAATTATTTAGACAATGCGATGAAAATACATGTTTTTCGATACTTATCTAAACCAATTGATAAAAATCGATTTTATTCAAATCTTAAAGAAGCTGTGGAAGAATATCGTCTTATAAATAAGACAATTATATTGAATTATAATAATGAAGTTCATTTAATAAAAACAGTAGATATTTTGTATATTGAAAATCAAAAATATGGTTCTAATATCTACACCAATAGAGGTGATTTTTATATCAATATAAAACCTAAAGAATTAAAACAAATAATTAATCAGGATAAATGCTTTATTTTTTCTCATAACAGTATTCTAGTTAATTTGCAAAATGTAATTGATTTTAACAAAACTAGTATTGTTTTAAGAAAAAGCGAATCTGAAACAATTTCTACATATATGTCCCAAAGAAAGTACTCTAATTTCAAGAAAGCTTTTTTTGATTTTGCAGGAGGATTAAAATGACAACAATATGTTTTTTACTTACATATATTTTTGAACAATTTGTTGCATACATATATTTCAGCAAAAAATTAACTCAAAAAGTATCAAATAAACAATTGTATTCCTCATATATAATATCTTTTATTATTCAATTCGCAGTAAATTTCACTAATATTCCTTATTTAAACTTACTAAGTTTCCTTATCTGTAATTTTTTAATAGCATATTTTTGCTACTATTCATCAATTAAGCAAGTACTTTTTAATGTACTAATTTTAGAAAGCTTAATGATAGTAACTGAATTAATTATTATATATTTAACTACATTATTATTTAAAATTAATTTAAAAGATTATTCTGCAAATCCATTTATATTTACATTAGAAACTATAGGAACAAAAACTCTTTACTTTGTATTTGCTTATATATCTTCTAGAATTTCTTCCAAAGAAAAGAAAAATACTATAAATAAAGACTACTCTTATTTATTGTTCTTTCTTCCATTAACATCAGTCATCTTAATTATGTCACTGGTATATGTGTCTATTAATCTTGATTTAGATCAAATAGCAAACATTCTTTTTATGATAATATCTTCTCTTCTTCTCATAATTAACATTATTGTATTTTTAGTACACGAAAAAATCATATCAACATTAACTAAAAACACAGAGCTTCAACTTGAAAAACAAAAAGAAGAAATAAATCAAGAGTATTATCTTGAATTAGAAAGGCAATATGACTCATCAAATATTTTGATACATGATATAAAAAGATGTTTGCTAAATATTAGGGAATTATCAAATTTAAACGAAAATGACAAAATCATAGAATATGTTGACTCAATATATGAAGGATATGAAATCAAATCACTTAAACAATATAGTAATAATAAATTAGTAAATGTTATAGTAAGTAGATATGCTCAGTTATGTAATGATAATAATATTAACCTAATAGTTGATATTAGGAATATTGATTTCTCATTTATTACAGATAGTGATTTAACGGCATTGTTAGATAATTTGCTAGAAAATGCTTATGAAGCTACAAAATCATCAGAAAAAAAACAAATTGAACTTAATATTGACAACCGTAATGAAAAATATATTTTATTTGATATAATGAATTCATCCGATACAGAGCCCACAGCAATAGGTGGTTTTTATATATCTACCAAGAAAAACAAAAAACTACATGGTATAGGATTAAAAAGTATTTCACGAATTGTTAAAAGATATTCTGGAAACCTTAATTGTAATTATAATGGTATAAAAAGACTCTTTCACACCTCTATATTATTAAAGACCACATCAGAATAATATCAACAACGCAGTTTAAAAAACTGCGTTGTTTTACTATATTAAACTATGATTCCAAATTGGTTCATAAATGAAATTAAATTATGGATTTCCTATCATGCTTTTCCATTCTCCCAACCCCAGGCAAAGCCCTTGAACTGCGATACCCAGCTGTCAAGAGATTGTATAACAATCTCGCCGGAAAGATTATGCGCCACCTGCCCGTTGCCGATATAGATACCCACATGACCGTAAGGATTGCTGGCATATCCATATACTGTAGCGCCTATAGGGATTTGGCTCCAATCGCTTGAAACCGACCATTGCTCCGCAGCGCACAAAGCGCAGTGGGCGTGTCCCCTGGCGCCTGTAACAGCCTGGTACACATCAGCTACCCACCCTTGGCAGTAGCCGGAGCTGGCCGAGATGCCGTAGTATTCTGAATTTGTGGCTACCGCAACGATCTTCTTTTGCGTATTGTTTGCTGTCTCGTTTTCAAAATTCAGCGATCCGATGTCAATTCCGCTTGTGTTGCTGCCGACATTGTAGATGATGGAAGCCCATAACTTATCGTTACTGTCGCTCATCAGCTCAGTAAGATATTGCCTCTGCACATCATCAAAGGCGTATTCATTCGCCATTTCCTCGGCTGTTTTATCGGTGATCGTGATCGTTAGGACTTTTAGGGGAACCTCTTGCTGTGCGGTAACTTCTTCTCCTGTTTCATCGGTTGTGGTAACCTCCTGCATTTCTGTTCTTGTTTCCACGCTGGAGCTGATACCGTTCATATCCCGAAAGATGCCTGTGAGTATGGCTTTCTTGTTTTCGTCCATCGTAGCCGTTTCCTGCGGATTGTTCGGATCAGTTGATACCTTAACGGAATAAACGGAGAGAACATCTTTCCAATTTGCTTTGCTGCCGTTGATCTCAACGCTGTCATAGGTATCGGCAGATTTTAATTCGTTTATCCTGCTGTCATATTCAGCGTTGATTTCCTGTATAACACTTGTGATATTCATACCCGTATCCGATGTTTCGGTGGAGAAGAATATGCCGTAAAAGGAGCCTGCAACGGCACCGACAAGGCAAAGCAGTATGATAACAATAACTGCTATCCAACCGCCCGCAATAATAACTGATACAAGACTCTTGGCGGCTGCTATCGTTGCCTTGACTACTTTTGCTAAAGCCTTTGCAAAGGTTTTGGCCGCTTTTCCTGCTTTTTGTGCAGACGCTTTGATGTGCTGTGCAGCCTTTCGTGCCTTTTCGGCATTCTTAGTGGCAGATATGCTTTTGACTTGCGCCGCTTTTTGACTGGCTTTGGCGGTTGTTTTCGCCGTCCTTTCGGTTGCTTTTACGGATTGTGGGTTCCCTGTTTTGATGGCGTTGCTTGCCTTTTTGGGTGCATTGCCTTTAAAACGGCTTTTCTGAAAATTGTCATTTGTCTTGACGTCGTTTTCGGTATGAACAGAAGTATTGCTTTGAGGTGCATTTTCCTTTTGCTTTGCAGCTCGGCGTTCCCGCACTTCTTCAAGAGTCAGTTTAGCGGTTTTGATATTGTCGTTTGTTTTGGCTACGCTGTTTTTACCCTGCTTGCTGAATTCATATACTGCGGTCTCCGCTGCGGATTTTGTCTTATCCTGTACCTTGTCTGTAGCGTATTGCACGGGTGAATCCGATCTGTTCTCAACCGCCTTATTTATGCTTTCCTTGGTTTTGATTCCGGCGTTTTTTACCTTTTCGGTAACGATACCGAGGTTATCGGCAGTCTTTATAACCGTTTTGGCGGTTTCCTTGATTTTAATATCAGCCATTTATCTCACCTCGATCAGTTTGGCAACGACCGCAAATCTGCCGTTTTCCTGTGAATATTCGCAGGTGGTAAGCGTGAGCAGTTTATCGCCGTATTCGGCGGTAACATCTGCGTCGTAAAAAGAAAGCGCCTTGCATCTTGAAACATAATCGTTAAATTCTTCCTCAGTATTTGCTTTCACAAAGCCATAGTATTGAAAACCGCTGTTCGAATAAGCTACAGTTTTAAAAACGGCGATGACCTCATAAGTTCGCTGCTCCTCAAGCGTATCAAAAATGATGTATTTGTGAGCAGTATAGAAAGCCTTGTCCTTGTACTCGGTAAGCTCGTTGAACATAGATTTGCTTTTGATATTGTGCCCGTAGATGATGATATTGTCTGACGACAAGCCGCAGTTTGCCTGCATATACGGGAGGCCGAAGCGGGAATATTCCTTGCTGAAATTGTGCTTAAGATAGAAATCCGGATCATCTTTTGACTGCATAACGGGATAATCAATGCCTGTACCGTCAATTCTGATCCAGCCCATAAAATCGCTGTTTTGCGCATAGAGTTCAGCGTACTTGTTGTCCGCATTTTGTGCATTATCATGGGCGGTCTGCGCAATGCTTTCGAGTTCGTCTAACTGCTCTTTGTCCTGCAAATACTCGGATATATACAAATAGGCGCTGCCTGCGAAAACAACAGACAGCGCCAAAAGCAGAATAATATAGATTACTTTTTTCATTTTGTACCTCCAAAAAAGAAAAGTGTTTAAGCCTCTCCCGGTTTTGTAGTCATCAGTTTGTAAAGCTGCGTATTCTTCGGGAACTCGTTTGCAAACGGGATAAAGTGCCCGCCGATCTTGATCAGCCCGTGCCCTGCGTCTACATTCGTAAAAAACTCGGTCTGATTATCTGAAATATCCAGCAGTTTAGCAAGGTCAAGACGGTCGCTGCCGTTCTGATTGAGCATAACGGTGAATTCAGAGTTCGCAAGCATCGTTCTCGCCGTGTTGCTTTGCAGCATATCACCCACATTCTGTGTGATACCCGTGGCAAAAGCACCATACTTTCTGACTCGTTTCCACACACGGTAAAGAAAATCTGCCGTGTATTTCTGTGCAAACAGTAAATAGATCTCATCAATAAAGATATATGTCGTTCTGCCTTTAGCTCGGTTCGCCGTGATCCGATTCAGTATGCTGTCTAAAACAACAAGCATACCGACAGGTAAAAGCTGTTCGCCGAGGTCAAGAATATCATAACAGATCAGACGCTTGTGAATATCCACATTGGTGGGCTGCGCAAAAGTGTTTAAAGAACCATCCGTAAACAGCTCAATGGCAAGCGCAAGTTCCTGTGCCTCGATCTCTTTCTGTTGTAAAAGTTCTTCTCTGAAATCTTTTAAAGTCGGCGGTTCTACCTTGTACCCGCTTTTGATATATTCGGCATACACGCTGCGGCAGCAGCGGTCAATAATGGATTTGTCCTTCGGACCGACTGCGCCGCCGATCAGCTGCTCGCAGAGCGACATAATGAATTCCGACTTTGTAGCAATCGGATTCTTGTCATCTTCATAGTCCTTGTTCATATCCATAGCGTTGATATGGTTTTCGGAATTGGCGGAAATGTTGATCACTTCACCGCCCAAGGCGTTAACAAGCAGATTGTACTCACGCTCAGGGTCAATGATAACAATATCCGCATTGTCATCGGAAAGAAAAACAGCGGTAAAATCCTCTTTGACGAAGAAAGATTTACCGCCGCCGGAAACACCAAGCACAATGCAGTTGCCGTTGAGCAGTTTGTTGCGGTTCACAAATATCATATTGCCGCTGATACTGTTCTGCCCGTAGTAGGTGCCGCCCTCGTGCCTGACCTCCTGTGAATTGAACGGCATAAACGCCGCCAGGGATTCGGTAGTAAGCGTTCTGAAGCAGTCTATCTTTCTGACGCCGAACGGCAGCACCGTATTCAAACCGTCAAGCTGCTGGTAGCGCAAAACGCCGAATTGCGCCGTGCTGCCGTCCGAGACTTTAGCAAAGACTGTATCTGTCAAATTATCAAGCTCCTGCTTGGTGTCAGCCGTGATCACCATTGTGATTAAGGTCTCATAAAGCCTTTGGTCACGGTTTCGCATATCGTTTTTCACTTCAAGGATCTCTGCCTCCCTTTGCTCCAAATCATAATTGGTAGCACCAAAGTTGTTGTTTTGTACCTGCTTTCGGTTGTAGTTTGCCTTATCCGTCTGAATACCGAGCAGCACCTTGTCGACCTCTTTCGTTGCCTCATCTGTCGGTATCGGGATAAAGTCAATGGAAAGCATAAGGTTTCTGTTTATGGATGTGAGTTCCGCTACCGTGTCATCGCTGACAAAGGTGCCGTAATTACGCAGAAAGATCACACGGCAAAAAGTGCCGTTGATCTTCAAATAGTCGCTCTGAAAGTCCATGGAATCCGGACAGATATAGTCCTTAACATCGCAGCCCTGCTTTTGCAGCAGTTCAAAATCAAGATTGTAGTTCTGTTCATCTCCGCTGCGGTAGAAATTATGGAATATCCTGAGCTTTTCCTCGGCGTTCAGCGGTGCGCATTTGCTCTCAATCCTTGAAAGACGGGCGGTAAGATCGTTGCCGACACGGTTGAAAAACGCTCTTGCGTCCTCAATATTCTTTTTGCTGACCGTGACGGTGAAATACTTATCCTGCACAATGCAGTTTGAGAGCACCGCTTTATCGAGCAGCATTTCATTGTATTCCTTGCGAAATTTGTCGAGTTTATCATATTTATAGGGGATCAGGATAGATCTCTCAAACTCCGCTCTGTCAAACTTGTGGTTATTGATCGTGAGTTTAACGGTAACGCCGGAGCCGAAAGAATTGATAACTGCCCAATAGCCTTTCATCAGTTCCTGCTTTTCCTCGTTGCCGGCAATGTTGTAGTTAATATCTGAAAAGCGAAAGGTCTTTGAATACAGATTGTTGCCCACAACAAAAATGCCGTCCTTAAAGACGGCTTTGATGGGAATGACATCCTGTACTGCTTTCGGCACTACGAACTTATCCTTTTCTTTCTTACGCATCAGTTTGAGCGTTTTCATTATTCTTATACACCTCTCTTTCCTTTTGCTTAATGATTTCCTTGCTCTGTTATACAGTTGATCTTCCGCCTTGAACACAAGCCGTTTCGGTGTTAATATCTCGGACTTGATCCAAGCCCATAGGAACTTTTCGGCCGTCATACCGTTGTATTTGACAAAGCCGAGCACGGCGAACGGTGCGGCAAGCAGAATACAGAGCCAGGACAGTGTTTCCAGACTCAGATAAGGCTTGAGAAGAAAGTATGAGCCGATGGCTATGCCGACTGCGCAGGCAGAAAAAACGAGCTGACGCATATTCAGCCCGAAATAGATTGTTTCGCTGTAGTCACGAAACTCTTTATTGATCTGTATATCCATATCGTTTCTACCTTTCCAAACTGTCTTTAGCGGGCGCTTTCGGCTGAATCTGATACGGTAGTTTTCCGTCTTTGGTTTTCAGAAACACCATACGGCTTGCGGCGTAAACAGCGTTTTCGTTAAGCTGCCTCTGCCACGCCTGTTCTGACGGTGCCCACTTAAAGCCGTTTAGTTTCAGTTCCGATCTCTGATCGGCTGACGGTTTTTCATCAAAGAATAGCTGCAAGCGATTGATTTCAGTATTAGGCTCTGCCGTACCACCCTCAAATTCCCAGCCGACAAAGCCGACCTCTTTGTTGCGGGTAAGTTCTTCGATACGCATTTTAAGTCTGCGTATCTCTTGGTTGTTGCTCTGCAAGTGATACTGCGGGAACGGCTGGCGCTCCCAAGAATAGCTGTTTTTGATCCTGTTATCGATATTTTCAGCCTTTGCGTCATCAAGGTCGGCAAAGCCTTTCATCGTACCGTTTTTGCGGTAGTATTTATTTGCCTCCTTCATATATTCCTGTGATTTCTGACAGGCATTGAGCTTTTCGGTTAATTTCTCAATCGCCTGCGGATCATCACTTCTTATTGGATTATTACTCATCATAAATTTGACCTCCTTTGAATTACATACCCATCATTTCGTGAATGATGCGGTCTGACATTTTTACTGTTCCGACCAGAACGAGCATATTGAATATGAGTTCGCCGATATATTTCCACACCATAGTGACAGCGGACGCCGTTGTATCCACCTCCGGCGGCGCTGACGCATAAAGGGAAAATATGATGCAGGCGAGTATGATAACAGCGCCTTCAAGCAGAACGCCGCAGTACGATTTGATAAAAGATCTGCCCACATTCTGCGTCGGCTCTCCGGCAAAGGTCGATAGCGGTATCGGCGCAAGCGCTGTGTACATATATAGCTTAAAGAATCTGCCGTAGACCGTTAGGATCATAATGAAAGACAAAACGGTGATGAACAGACTGCCGATCAGCGTGACCGCCCAGAGCGGTATGCTCTCGAAAAAACCGCAGCTTTCAATAGCCGTTACCATTTCATCGGGCAAAGTCGTTTCACTTGTTGCACCCAAGCCGGCGCTGTTCATAATGGTGGAAATGATACCCTGCACAATGCTGAACATTGCGAGCATCAGCTCCATACCGTATGTGACCAAGGCTTTCGCAATGGCAAAACGGACAAACAGTTTCAAAGCGTGTTCGGGTTTCTTGACTTCCACGAACGATGAGCAGGTTTTCACAACGCCTATAACGAAAAAAAGTACAAGCAATGCCAAACCGATTGCCTGTACTGCGCCGTTAATATCCACTATGACCTGCCATATCGTGCCGCCCTTGAAATCCTGCGGGGACTGTGTTATCAGCGTCCATATTTCCGATAACTTTTCGTTCCAGGTCTCAAGTGCGTTTTCAAGGTTTTGTACTACCCAGTTGTCGGACATTTCTCTCACCACCTTTCCTTTCCGATTCGGCAATAAGTTCAATGTCACAATCCACCTCGTTGCCCCAAACATCCCAGCCGTTTGCTTTCTGCCGTGCAAACAGTTCAATTTTCGGCAGATTGCCTGCAAGCTCTATGATTTTATCTCTCGTTATATCAGGCTTTTGACTGTGTTTTCGCAGCGGACTAATGATAAATTGATGAACGCTTTTCGACTGCCGTTTTGGATGACCTTTTGTGGCAAGCAGGCATATCTCTGCGTTACCTCTTGTCCAGAATCCGAGACCGTAAAACCAGCCTTTACCGCTTTTATTTTGTTTGAGCCATAAAAAAGCAACGCTTTTATAATTAAAGCCCCAGGCTTTAATTACTTTAAAAGCCTCCGGAAGTTTTGGAAAAGTTGCCCATATGAATAAAAGCGCATCATCTGCGGTAATATCCGAAACGGGCAAAGCACAAATGTCATCAATCGGCATTGTTCGGTAATTTTTTTCGGCAGAACCTTGTACACCGTTTCTGTAATATTGCCACGGTGGGTCAGCATAAATGATGTTGTACTTTTTGTCCAATGACTTATCAACTCCTTTTGTTTTGTATATATAAAAAGTCTCAAACGGTGTCGACTCGCCGTTTAGAACATATAAAAAAACTATCAGATTTAAATTTGTATAAATTTGTGCTGGATGTAAAATAAAAATTATTTTAAAAAGGGGAATATATATGAGTGATATTTTAACAAACCTATCTCCGCAAATCATTCTTGTACTGATAACGACACTTTTATCTGTAATATTAGCACTTTTAACTGTAAATAAAGTTAGAAAGGATTATAAAGATTCTATTAATACAAATGCCGAATTTTTACTCCGACAAATAAAAAAACAAACAGAGAATACAGACACGGAAAAGGCTACTACAAATGCAAACCAGAATAATACTGTTCAATATGATAATGAAAATCAGAATAATACAGACGATAAAACAGCAAATGAGCCAATTCGGATTCTAAATCGAAGCTATTTTGAAATCACTATGGAAGAGCTTTATGATAAAAGACGGTTTGATATATATTTGAAAAAAGTTTCGTTTATACTTGCAGTGGTTATGAGTATAATAGGCACAGTTACGTTGTTTGTAGGTATAATTGTTTGCCTTTTTACAGATAAAGATATCGGATGGATTTCGACTACATCTGGAGTAATAGTTGAAATTGTGGCCTCGATATACTTTTGGCTTGTAAATCGAACAATGAAAGAAGTAACAGAAAATAGTGACCAACTTGAAAAGAAAGAGGATATCACTATAGCTATCAAACTTATCGATAAAATTGATGATATAAATTTAAAAAATGAAACCTTTAAAAGTGTTATTGAAAAATTGTTATCTAATATTTGAACTTATAATCTCAACTTAAACAGCATATATGTAAAAGTCGTATCTATTAGATACGACTTAACTTTTACCCCACAATCAAATCCAGTATTTCCTTTGCAAAGGTGATCACAATACCGCCGGCAAGGGTAAGAAAGCCGTTGGCTCTCTGCGAGGGATCGTGGGACTGAAAAGAAAGTCCGACCTGCACAATACCCCAGCCGAGGATGATAATACCGATTGCACGGATAATACCAAAAATAAAAGTGGATAAGTTGTTGATGACTGTAAGCGGATCACCGTCCGCAAAGGCGATCATATTAAACGAAAAGCAGAGTACAAATGCTGTGATGGCAGCAAGTATTCTGCTTTCTTTTTGTTCTGCTTTACTTAAAGGTGTTTTGTGCGCTTTAAGCAATTTTCTCATTGTTTTTTTCCTCCGTTTCAAATTCTTTTTCAAGTTCAAACTCTGCCAGGAGCTCATAACCGTAATCGGGTACAGAGATCTCGTCAATTTTGTCAGCAGAAATGTTCAGCATTGAGATCGACAGGCTGTTTTTGTCTACAGCATTGTGGATATATGGCTGTGCGCCGCCGTCCTCCGTCTGTTTAAACTTCGGGTGCTTAAAAATATCATACTTAAAATCAAGTATCGGTCTTTCACCACGGATAAACAGAATGGCATACTTGTTGTCAAGCATACGAACCTCGTCGGGCGTCATCAGTTCTCTGCCCGTGTTCTGATAGTTTGTGGAGTAGTTGCCGTTCCTGCCCATACTTTTGCCGTAGGTGTTCGTGTCAATCGTTTCCTTGCCCAAGAGTTCGGAAACATATTTGTGCGTGCTCTGCTCGTTGCCGCCGAGATACAGAAATTCATCGCAGTTGCCTACAATAGACTCCCATTGCTTTTCAAACAGCGCTTTGAGCTGTGCCATATTCTGTATTATGATGGATACCGAAACGCCACGGGAACGCATAACGGCAAGGATCTTGTCAAAATCGTCGGGCAGAGAGATATTGGCAAATTCGTCCATTAAAAAATGAACGGGTACGGGCAATGCGCCTTTGTAAACGCTGTCCGCCGTGTAGAATAACTGCTGAAAAAGCTGCGTGTAAAGAATCGAGATCAGGAAGTTAAAACTTGTGTCGTTATCGGGAATAACGGCAAACAAAGCCACTTTTTTCTCACCAAGACTACCGAGGTCAAGCTCGTCAACAGAAGTTAAGGACGCGAGGCTTTTCAAATTGAACTTTTCGAGCCTTGCCGCAAGTGTGATCTGAATGGACTTTAAAGTCTTTGCAGAGCCGGAATGGTACGAGCGGTAATATTTGAGCGCAATGTGTTCGGGATTGTTTCGCTCCAGCTCATAAAAAAGCATATCCAGCGGACTGAAAGACTGCTCCTCCTCATCTTCGATCTCTCCGGCTTGCAGCATTTCCATAACCATAGCAAAGTTCTGTTCTTCCTCCGGCGCTTCATAACGCAGATAAAAGATCAGAGCCAGCAAAAGCATCTGTGCCGCCGTATCCCAAAACGGATCGTTAGTCTGAGAGCCTTTCGGTGTGGTGCTTTTGAAAAGATTGGTGACAAGGCGCTGCACATCATTGTCTGTTTTCAGATAGACAAACGGATTATAGCAGTCGCTCTGCTCCATATTGATCAAATCTAACGCAAGTACCTTGTAACCCTCTGATTTTAACAGCGCACCGCAGTCACGCAAAATTTCGCCCTTTGGATCGGTTATGACAAACGAGCAGTTGCATTGCATAAGATTCGGCTTGGCGTAAAAGAAGGTTTTTCCTGCGCCCGATCCGCCGCAAACCAGCGTATTCAGATTTCGCCGGTGTTTTCTGGCGTTCAGACCGATGCAGACATTCTGCGTCATAATCTTGTTGTTGCTTTCCGGCTTTTGACGGTACTTTTTGTTTACCGTGTTTGCATTGCCCCATTTTGCAGAGCCGTGTTCTTCGCCCCGTCTGTAGTTTCTGAAACTTGAGAAAATCACGCCGATCACCAGCCCATAGATCAAAAGCAAAATGAGGACAGTTTTTAGGCTGTCCTCACAAAGCTGTATTTCAAAAGGGTGATTGATGGCGTTTGAAAGAGCGGGTAGGATCTCTGCAAGACCGCCGTCTACAGACGGAGCGATACATAAGCCGAGCCATATAATAGGTAGGATGCCGATAACGCACAGGATAATGAGAGCCTGTTTGTTGTTCTTACCTTGCATAACACGCAGACCTTTCCACGACCTTGAACTTTTTAAGCGGCGCTTTGCCCACCTTTACGATCAGTTCGTCAACGGCGTCCACGGCTTTGCCCTGACGCATCAAAGCGGTCTTTTCATCGTTTAGGGCACGGATCAGAATACTCTGTTCATCATCGTCAAGGGCAAGATAGTATCGTTCCTCTTTCATACAGAGTCCCTCCCTTATCTCGCAGGCTCTTTCTCAGCCTTTTCCTTGTTCTTCTGCATCTGCACATAGATGTCTTTGCCGATGAAATATACGCTGTCATTCGCCATCGTCAGCATCGTGCGAACATCTTTGTTTTCTTTTCCGTTCCACATTGCTTTGGCGCTGTCCACATTGATGTCGCTGTTGTCAATGCCGTATTTCTCGCAGAGCATATAGGAAGCACATATCGCAGAGGGCAGGCATTCCGTGCGGTTGTACTCGTCGCTGCTTTCAGCGATCTCAGAGAGTGAAAGCTCCCTGGATATATCCTTAAACAGCGAAACGCCGTCCGAGTGTTTCTTGACAAGCAGCGTTTTGTTGTCTGCGTCATAAAACGCCACCGAATTTTCAATCGGCAGTTCATCAACAGCCGCTTTTTTCAGTGCGGTTGCGTTCAGCATTGCCCTCACAAGCGCCTGCGGACTTTTGTCAAACGACTTGGCAGGCTTCGGCTCGGCATTGGTCTGCGAAACATCAAATACATATTTCACATTGTACGCAGTCCGCTGATTGCCCTCATCGTCTATGAAATCGTGCGGCTCAAGGATCTGAATACCTTTTTCGCCTTTGTTGACGGACGCTCCGAGTTCGTTCCACGAATCCGCTGACTTAAGCTGCGTTGCGTCCGGTCTCTGCGCCATAATGAGCAGGGTGTTGGAAACGGTGTATCTTTCCATATGGGACTGAAAGCGCAGGTAGTCCTTAAACTTATCCGAGTCCTGCATAATCTCCGTAATGGAATGGTCTATGGTCTCATATGCCGCGTCTTTTTCGGCTTTCTTGCGTGCGGCATATTCCTCTTTGGTTTCACGCTTTCTGAATGTGCGCTGTTTTGGTCTGTATGCCATAATCATCTCTCCTTTGTTTTCGTTTTCTTGGCATTGATCTTTGGTTGTTCGTGCGTAATCTGTTTCGCCTCTGATTTGCCGGCAGACTTGGCATCGAAAGCGGGTTCGGCTTTATCCGATTCTTTCTGCTCCTTGTTCTTTCTGATAACCTCTCTGTAGCCGTCAAGCTGCTTTTTGACGGAGGGCTTTTTGGCAGTACCCTCATCAGATAAGGTGCCGACCTCTGTTGAGTTTCTCTCTGACGGAGGGCTTTTTTCCGTTTTCGAGAGCGTAGGGTTTGCAGCGTTCTTGTCCTTTTGAACAGGTGCCTGTGCTTTTTCATCGAAAAGAATATCAAGCTCGGACTTTTGCGGCTGATCCTTTTCGGCAGCCTTGCGGTCTGAAGATTTATCCTCCTGTGCAAACAGTTCACCGAAAAATTCCTCGTTTTCGCCCTTGGTTTCCTGTTTACCGCCTGTTTTATCTTTTCGGCTTTCAATGGCTTTTTCGGATTCCTTGACGATTGTGCCCTTATCCACTTTGGTAAGGTCAAACCTGTCCATAATCCTTTGAATTTTGGATGCGTCCTCGGCTCTTGCAATGATGTCTACAAGAGAGTTTCCGTCCTTGTTGTTTTTATCTCTGAGGACAGTATAAAGCACACCGTATTTCTTGGCGTGCTTTGTAAACTCCTTGAGGTCTTTCTTCTGCACGGTAAAGACTTTCAGTTCCTTGCCGGATCGTATCATCTTGGAAAGCCTTGCCTTGCCCTTGGTCTGCTGTTCATTCTTAAGCGCAGAGATCAAAAGCAGAGCCATGTTCTTTGCGGCTTCACCTGTAACCTTGGCTACAACTTCAAAGCCTTCAAGCGACAGTCTGACAACCTGTTCGGCTGCGTCACCTGAGCTGTTCATTTTGTTTCACCTCTTTTCCTTTTTGTTTTTCCTCTACTGCAAGGATCTGCTCCACATTCTTTTCGATCACACCGGAACGCTCGGCAATGTCCTTGCAGAGAGATAACGCCCTGCGGAGCGTTTTCAGCCTGTCTGAGATTTCCGAGATCTGCGCCTTGTTCTTTGAAAGTTCAACCTCGCTTATGTCCTTGCGGCGTATTTTGTTTCTCAGGTGTTTTCTTTCCTCTGTTAAGGTCTTGATCTCATTCTCTACAGACTGTGTATATGAGAAAAGCTGCCCGGAAGTATCAATGTGATGCTTACCGAGCAGCTCTGCCTCCTGTGAATATTGATCCAACTTCATCAGATCCTCACGCAGAAGATAATGAAGTCGATTGTATTCCCGCATATTCTGTTTTTCTTTCGATTTGTTAAAGTAGCCCAGCCGATAGCAGTAGTAAAGATACAGGTTATATAAACTGCCCTTTACTTTGCGTGGATCGAAATTCTTAAACGGTACATACTGTTTCTGCTGAAACGGTTTCATATTTAAGCCCATATACAGATCATTTTCTTCAATGCGTTCTTGTATGCGGGTGTTTGTATAGTCTGCTCCGAGCCGGTAAAGGCGGATCGGTCTTTCCCAGCCGAGCGGCGTGACCGTCCAGTATTTCAGATTCGGACTGATCTTGTACTTGTAGCCCATAGAAGAAAGATACCGTTTAAACTCCGTCATCGTCCGGCTGTGTTCGATTGCCTCATCAATGGCGGCACGGGCAAGGTTTTGTCTTGTAGGGATGCCTGCCCGTTCCTTTGTTGTTTGGTATTTGTCTTTGTAAGTGACATAATCCGGCTCTTTGTTTCTGTCCGGGTTTTCGATTACGGATAAGCCGTACTCTTTACAGATCTCATCTGCTATATGGCGGAAATAGAACCACGCCTTTTCCTTGTTGGCTAACATTTTACCGTCAACAAGAGAAACAGAATTGATGACATAATGACAATGCAGGCATTTTGTGTTTAGGTGCGTTGTAACAACGATCTGAAATCTCTCTCCCCAAACCCTGTTTGCAAATTCAATCCCGATCTGATGGGCTTGCTCCGGCGAGAGATCATCGGTATCTTTAAAACTGATATATCCGTGGTATGCCTGTATGCCGTCTGTCTTGTTGTACTGCTGCTTGACTGCAACGAACTGATCACGGGCTTTGTCGGCGTTACAGTTGATGCCTGTCACAAAATATTGCCGCTCCGTTTTTTCTTCGTCCTTGGCGTACTCCAGCGCATCTTTCAGCGCCTGCCATTCGGTGTCGGAAAATTTCGGCTTGCGTGTCTTTTCCTCATCTTCGGCATAATCGATCACACGGTCAAGTCTGTCCGTTACTTTCCACAATCTTGTTACCGCCATTTATCGTTATCCTTATTCGGCGTGATATATTTTTCATACAGATCAGCCTTTAGTTTTTCCACGCTGTCGATTGCTTTGTTGAGTTTTGGAACATCAATAAAGTGCAAAGCGTTTGCCTTTGCCGAGAGCTGATGCAGACTGTTGCTCATTGAGGACAGATAACGCAGGGCGTCGTAAAACTCCTTGTCGGGTTTCGGTTTCGGCTGAAAGCCAAGCACCAAAAGACGAACGAGTGCGGAATCCGAAAGGCAGCAGATCTGAGCCTTTCGCTTGAGCATTTCATTTTCCTCCTTGTTAAAGCGGAACTGCCTTATGATGTTTCTTTGCATTTTTCTTCCTCTGCTTTTCTGATTTCTTCTCTGATCTCAGCCTGACGTAATTCTTTCTCGGTATCTCTGTTGATCTGCACAAGGCACATCGTAAAGATTCCGGCTACTGCGCCGACTAAAAATCCGATCATAAACATACAAGCGTTCATTTCGTTTACCTCCGTTTTTCATATGAGTTTGTTAAAGGGTTTTAGGGATTTATCCCTAACCGGCATTTACTGTTTGGAATTACGAATGTAATTACAAACAGTCTGCTGGTTAAGACAACGCAACGGTTGCGGCAAACGCACTTTTTACCGTTCCATATCCTTTTTCTGTCTGCGGTTATCTCTGATAACGGCGATTTCTCCGTTCGTTCTGCGGTAGAACTTATCGGGCTTTTCAAATTCTTTGAAATACTTGTCAACAAGCTCCTGCGGTATATCCTCATAGGCGTCTTTGTCGCTTGGTGCGTAGCAGACAAGGAAGTTATCGGCAACGATCATATCCAACAACGGCGTTACCTCACGGATATAGCAACGCTCGATCTTCCAGCCGTCCGAGCCGCCCTGTTCGTCACGCATATACCGTTCCAAGCGCACAAGCGGATCGCTTTTATCCACCGATGAGGCATATATCGAATAGCCTCCCATACCGGACTGAAACGCTTTATTGTTGCTGCCGATCACATAAGTGCGTGATGCCAAAGGATACTTTTTATCAAAGCTGTCCTCGGTAAAAGTGACATATCCCGCTAAATGCCTGCCCTCGTTTTCAGCCTGTCTGAACAGAGCCTTAAGCTCGGAATAGGGCATATCCCTTTCGTAAATTTCCGTCTTTTGTATCACTCGGTTGAGCGTATGACCGTCCTTAACACCGTTTCGGTTATACAGTATTTCGACCTCATCATCGGGAAATTCGATACTGGCATACTCACCGCCAACGGCATTTTTGATTGCCTGTTCGTTCACTTCAATCTGCGTGATTTTCGGTTTCTGATTTGGCTCAACGAGCAGGGCATAAACTTTGTTTTGACTGTTCATTTTGAGTCCTCCTTATATATTTAAAAGGGCGCTTTAACCCTTTTTGGATAAGCAAAAAGTCATTGACATCCTTTCCGAGCGGAACGGGTCTGTCAATGACTGTTATATCTTTCGGTAGTATGATCTTTAATGCTTTTGTGGCGAGCCTTCCTGGTTCATCGTTATCAAGATGAAGAAATATCGTGTCTGTCTGCGGGTACTCCCGCAAATATTTTGCAAGGGCAATCGGCACTTTGCTGTCCTCGATTTGCTCTTTTGGCTGGTACACACCCGACAAGGAAAGCAGCGTATGAACCTGCCAGTTCTTGTTTTGCAGTTTGAGCAGAGCGGCATAAGACAAAGCGTCTATAGCGCACTCAAACAGGTGTATCGCTTGCTTTTCGCCGCCAACCAGCCGGAAAGAATATTCCTTTGAACTGCCTGTGCAGTCGCCCATAATCCTGCTTTCATTCAGCGAACGATATGCCGCATACTTGGCTTTACCTGACGGATCGTAGCCGACAAAGATTGCGTTTCTGAACACTTTTCCTGTCTTTTTGCTCTTATACAAGCCCTCATAAACAAGATTATTTTGAATGCAGCATTCCACGATTTCCCCGTCAATTCCTCTGTCTCTTTGCAGATAAAGCGCAAGGCGGCTGTTGTCCTCAGCCTTTTCGGGAAGTATGAGTTTTCTTGCTTTCGGTACGGTCAACGGCTTTTGATAGATCGGTTTTTGCGCAGCCGTTTTATTCACCAAAACTTCCACCGCATCGGTGAAATCCATACCCCTTACCTTAACAAGAAAGTCGAGTGCAGACCTGCCGCCGATCCCTCTCGACCACCAAAACCAAAGCCCGTTTGAAATCTTTAAGCTGTCGTGTTCTCGTGTTGAATATATATGCTCATTGATCTTAACAAGCTCTCCAGGCTCATAGTTTTGCAGATAGGTGAGCAAATCGATCTGCTTTATCTCTGCAAGGAGTCTCCTTGGGTAATATGCCATATCCTCACCGACTTTCCTTTTCTTTATCGGCTCGTGTTTTAAGGTATTCAGCCTGCTTTTTAATGGCAAGAGCATTGCTTTGCCTTAAGGTATCCAGTACGGAATCGTCATAGTCGAGCCACTCCTGATAGAGATAATCAAGCGAATGTTTGAGTGAAAGCAGCGCCTTTACCTGTTCGTTTGACAACGGGTAATTGCCCTCAAAATCAAAGTCAAAGCTCTGCAAAATATCCTCTTTATATGTGAGTTCATAAGCGGATTCAATGATTTCGTCAGGCGATTTTGTCTTGAGTTCTTTAATGAAACGGTCAAGCTCCGCCTGCATTTTCTCCCATACCTTTTGATTTAAGATTTCATTCTTTGTCATTTTACACCTCTCTGAAATACAAAAAGCCGATTGGTTTTCGTTTGAAAATCAATCGGCTTTAAACATTTGCTATTCAAGTTTACATTCCCGTTTCGGAACAGACAACGCCAAATTTAAGAAGACATTCCGAAATCAGAACAATTTTTATTTTGGCTTACATAAATTGTTTAAACTGTGAGGCAGTTGATCGGCACAACATAAATGCCATCCTTCCTTTTATATGCCGCGCCTGTTGCAGTCAGAATCATGCGAAAAGTCAGGTTATCTTCATTTACAACCTTTTTTAATTTTGCAAGATTTTTCGCGCCTTCTTCGATCAGCTTTTCTCCTCCTAATTTGATTTCAACAGCAGCCCATTTTCCGTTTTCAAAATGAAGGATACAGTCACATTCCAGACCGGAGCTGTCACGATAATGTTTTACAGAGGCACCCAAATACGATGCGTAAATCACCAGATCACGCACAGCCAGATCTTCAAAGAAAAGTCCAAATGACTGTAGATCCTGCATCAGATCTGCCGGGGTGATTCCCAGCACGGCTGCGGCAATGGATGTGTCCACAAAATGCCGTGTGGGTGTTGTTCTTGTAGCAGCCTTACTTCTCAGATTCGGATTCCAGGAAGAGAGATCTTCAATAATAAACAGATCTCTGAGTGCGTCCAGATATTCCGTCAAAGTTTTATTATCAAGCGTTCTGTTATTTGCGCTGATCACATCGGACTGAATGGTTTTAAGCGGCGCTTCCGTAGAGATGTTTCGTGCGTAGCTCCTTAAAATCATTCGCATCAGTTCCGGGTTTTTATTTCGGAACTTTTCATTTTCGCTGTACTCAAAATTAAACAAGCCCTCGTAATAGTTTCTTGTTACATCGAGTGCAATGTCCTCGCCTGCCAAAACAGAAAGCGGCCAGCCGCCCCTGCAAAGGTAAAATGCAATCTTTTCAAGGCTGGAATCGTTATTTTCATCAAATATATCTGCATTTTGATTTCCAAAAAGCTCGCCAAGAGATACGGTGCATTTTGAATCTCGTGATTCAGCCAAACTCATCGGACGCATTTTAACCGTAGTAATTCTGCCTGCGCCGGAATGGTAGATCTTGCTTTTGTCGGCAGGCGTTGAACTGCCTGTTAAAATAAATTGACCAAAGTCCGGCTTTTCATCGATCCAAGCCTTTACTTCGTTCCAAATTTCCGGAACGGTTTGCCATTCATCAATCACTCGTGGGGTTTCGCCGTTCAGAATATTCCTTGTTTCCAGCTTTGCAAGCTCGATAGAATGTGCCGTGTTCAGACGGATCGAGCTTTTTGCGTAGCGGAGCGCCGTAGTTGTTTTTCCGCAAAACTTCGGCCCTTCTACGACTACTGCACCGGAAGATCTCATTTTTCTTTCGATGTTTTTTTCTATGAATCTGTTATAATACTCAGCCATTGCTTCACCTCATCATAACCACTATATTCATTATTTGGATTATAGCATAAGATTATAACAAAAGCAACAAAATCCTATGATTGTAGACATTAAACTCCTATAATTATTGAATTTATTTTCCTATAATTATAGAAATTAGGTTTTTTTATAAAATCAACATTTCCTGCATTCTTAATATTTTTGTACATTTTTATCCGCTTCGATTGCGCTCCAAAGTATGCTTTTCGTCAATACTTACGAGAAAATTATGAGCGAACTATCGTGCAAAATATTATCGGCACATCATGATTTCTTTTTTCGGTGCTTTACTTTCACTATCTTCCGGCTCTTCATCAATAATCTCATTGTCCTTTTTATCCACATTCAAAAGAGCATTGAGTTCATTGAGCCTTGCCTGTTTTTCTTGCAGCTCCTGCTCACGGGGGAATGGCTCTTTCAGGCTCTCCTTGGCGATCTCAAGCTGTTTTTCTGTTTCGGCAAGATCAGTCTTTGCCTTTTGCAGATCGGCTTCAAAATGGTCAATACAGTTGTCTATTCGGGTAAGGTTGCCGAACGCATCCGTACCGAGTTCGACCTTGTGCGTCATTGCGCCTTTTACCGCAAGAATATAGGTGGCTCCTAAACCTAAAGCGATATACATTTCCATATTAAAGCCACGGTAACTGCCGACGGGATAAGTCTCCGTTTTTGACTTGATCGACTTCATAATTTGAAGTATGGCGTTGCCGGCTTTCTTTTTGTCGGCATATTCCACACCGCCGATCACCATTCCTGTAAAACAGTCATCGATCGTTTTCGGGTGTTCTGCAGCCGTCTGTATATCCGTTTCAAGAGCCTTGATCTGCGCATTGTACCTTGCAATATCCCGTGGGAATTCCATCGTTACCTTGTCCTCAAGCGCATACCTTTCTGCATAGTAGTTGCTTTGCAGCATTCTGAGATTCTGCACTTGAATATCCAAGTCCATTTTCTCTTTGATATGCGGATTGCCTGTTGCAAGCATCTTGATCTCGGCATAGGAAAGCGCTGCCTCGTCCACATCTTCAATGGAACGGACAGGCGTTTTGCTCGTCATAACCTGCCCGACAAACTTTTGCTTTGTTTCCACAAGCTGGTAGAGATAGGCGTCAAAGGTATTTTCTGTTACATATCTGTAAATGTGAACTTCGGGGTTAGCGTTGCCCTGCCGGATGATCCTGCCTGCACGCTGCTCAAGGTCTGACGGACGCCACGGGCAGTCAATATCATGGGAAGCGATCAGCCTGTCCTGCACATTGGTACCTGCGCCCATCTTCTGTGTGGAACCGAGCAGGATACGCACCTTGCCCGAACGCACCTTTGCAAACAGTTCAGCCTTTTGCCTGTCGTTGTTTGCGCTGTGGATAAAGGCGATCTCTTCGGCAGGTATGCCTTTGGCGATCAGTTTTTTGCGAATGTCATCGTAAACATTCGTGAATACATCTGCCTGTTCTTCGCTGTTTTCAACCTGCGCAGTACCCTTTGCCGTTGGCGTTGACAGATCGCAGAATACAAGCTGCGTTGATCTCTGAGCCGCCGTGTCTTTCCATATATCATAGATGTTGCCGATACAGGCGTTTGCCTTGCTGCCCTCAAAATCGGGAAGTGAGGGGTTGATAAGCCTTTGGTCAAGCGCCAGCTTTCTGCCGTCATTGGTAATGTTCAGCATATTGTCCTCATAAGGCTTGACTGCGCCCGCCCTTATCTTTTCGGCTCGTTCTCCGAGGTTTGCTACCATTTCTTTCTGCATCTCAGACGGCTTTACGGAAATGTTGTGGTAGTTTGCTTTCGGTACGGGAAGTTTCAGCATATCTGAGGTCTGTATGTCGGCACATTCCTTGAACATCGCCATAAGCTCCGGCAGATTGTTGAACCTTGCAAAACGGACTTTGGTGCGGTAGCCCGTGCCCTCCGGCGTAAGCTCAACGGCGGTTACCGTTTCGCCGTACTGCGCCGCCCACGAATCAAAGTTCACATAACCGTACTCTTTGAGCAGGTCATACTGCAAGTATCTCTGCATGGTATATAACTCAACCATAGAGTTGCTGATCGGCGTACCCGTCGCAAAGGTGATGCCCTTGCTTTCGGTAAGCTCGTCAAGGTATTGGCACTTCATAAACATATCGCTGGACTTGTGCGCCTCAATTTGGGAAATACCGCCCACATTTTTCATCTTGGAATAGACAAAGAGGTTTTTGTAGTAATGCGCCTCGTCTACGAACAACCTGTCCACGCCGAGTTCCTCAAAGGTGACAACGTCGTCCTTTCCGCTTTGATCATTGAGTCTTTGCAGTTTATTCTCAAGGCGTATTTTGGTCGCTTCAAGCTGCTTTACAGTAAAACGCTCGCCCTTGCTTTGTTTCAGTTCCGCTATGCCTTCTACCAGCTCGTCGATCTGCTTTTGCAGGGTGAACATCTGTCTGCCGATGCTGACGGGCATCTTTTCAAACTGCGAATGCCCGATGATAACGGCGTCATAATCTCCCGTGGCGATCCTTGCGCAGAACTTCTTTCTGTTCTTTGTTTCAAAGTCCTTTTTCGTTGCGGCAAGTATCTTTGCGGACGGATACAGCGTGAGATATTCGCTTGCCCATTGGGATACAAGATGGTTCGGTACAACGAATAAAGACTTGGAACACAATCCAAGTCTTTTGCTTTCCTGTGCGATAGCCGCCATCGTGTAGGTCTTGCCTGCGCCTACGCAGTGCGCAAGCAGCGTGTTGCCGCCGTAAATACCTCTCGCAACGGCGTTCTTCTGATGCGTTCTTAAAGTAATCTCCGGATTCATTCCCTCAAATACGATATGACTGCCGTCATATTCTCTCGGTCTTATCGAGTTGAATTTCTCGTTATACAGCTTGCAGAGCTTTTCACGGCGTTCGGGGTCTTTCCATATCCATTCTTTAAAGGTTTGTTTGATCAGCTCCTGCTTTGCCTGTGCAATCGCCGTTTCCTTTTTGTTGAGGATAGCGACTCTTTTTCCGCTTGCATCTTCCTCGTAATCAAAAACACGCACATTGCGCAGATTGAGCGTAGCTTCAAGAATATGAAAAGCGTTTTTTCGGCTTGTGCCGTATTTTTGCGTAACGGTAAGGTTGATGTTATCCGCCGACTTGTTCGTAATGTTCCACACATTCGCAAGCTCGTTGTAGTGTACCTTGATGGAGCTCCTTGTATAGTACGGCGTTTGGAAAGTCTCATACATAAAGCGGTCAATGACTTCCAGCGGCAGCCAGGTAACGCCGAGATGCACTTCGATCTCATTTGCTTTCAGATCAACCGGCTGCACCTTTTCAAGCGCCTGTGCATTAACCATAAACCTTTCATCGTTTTCGGCTAATCTCTTTGCCTCACGAAGTTTTGTGCGTACATTTCCCGAAAGATACTCATCGGCAGGCAAATACTTTGAAACGCTCCCGCCGTTTTCGTCATAAGCAGGGTTGAGAAAGATAACACCCTTCAGTTCCTCATAAATTTCCTCTTCGCTCTTGCCCGTCAGTTCACACATAAAGGGCATATCCACTTTTGCTTTTTCTCCGATAGAGATGCCGTAAGCCTCAATGGAAGTGTCTGCGTGTGTTTTGGCGATATGCGGCTGAATCGTCCGCTTGGTGAACATATCCGCCTTGCGTTCAAATTCGCCGTCTTTGAATATCTCAAGAGAGCAGATCAGAAAGTATGAGCTGTCATCGGAAAAGGCGGACGCATTGCCCCGTGAATTGATATATCCGTATTTTTTGACAAAGGTATCGTAGATCTCATTCAGCCTGCGCTGTTCGATCTCGATTGCTGCGTCGGAATAGTCCTCGGTCTGCATTTCAAGAAGATTTTTAACGCAGTCCCGAATCTCGATCATACCCTTGATTCTGTTCTTAGCCGTTTCAGAAGTCTGCACCTCACGCATAACAGAGTTCTCACGGAAATAGATCTGCCCGTCCACAACGGTGTAGGAGAAGTTGCGCACATTCGGATCGGCGGGGATATATGTTTCCTCGCTCTCCTGCGTATCTTCAAGGGTGTATTCTCTGATCTCGCCCCTAATATTCTGAACAGCGACTTCAAGCTGTTCCTCCAGCGTTCTGTCCTCATACGCTTTGCAGGCGCTTTCGGGTTTGAATCTGCCCGACTGCATCACCATTTCACCGAGCACCATATCGGGGTGGTCAACGAAATACTTGTTCATTCGTATGCCGTTCTCATCTTCATCAAGGAAAATCCAATCCGGCTCAATATCTATGATCCTGTCACGCTTTTGCAGGATCAGAATATCCGAAGTCACCTCCGTGCCGGCATTGCTTTTAAAGGTGTTGTCCGGCAGTCTGATGGCACCGAGCAGCTCGGCTCTCTGTGCGATATACCGGCGCACCTCCGTGCTCTCCTTATCCATTGTGCCTTTGGAAGTGACAAGGCACATCACGCCGCCGGGTCTCAGCTTATCAAGAGACTTGGCAAAGAAATAATCGTGGATAAGGAAGTGGTATTTGTCATATCTTTTGTCGGCAAGTGAGTAGTCGCCGAAAGGCACATTGCCTACGACGGCGTCAAAGAAGCTGTCCGGCAGTTCCGCCTTTTCAAACGGTGCGTTCATAACGGAGGAGGACTGATAAAGCTGCTGTGCGATACCCGCCGAGATATTGTCTATCTCTATGCCGTACACCTTGCTGTCTTTCATACTTTCGGGCAGCATACCGATGAAGTTGCCGATGGCGCAGCACGGTTCCAAAATATTGCCCTGCTTAAAACCGAGGTTTTCCATTACCTTGTATATGGCGGAGATCACGGGCTGCGGGGTATAGAAAGCGGTGAGGGTGCTTTTTCTTGCCGATGCGTATTCGTCATCCGTTAAGATGTTTTTCAGCATTGCATATTCGGTTCTCCAGGTATCCGCTCTTTTATCAAAGGCTTCGGGAATACCGCCCCAGCCGTAATACCTTGACAAGATCATCTGCTCCTCAGGTGTAGCGAATCGGTTTTCTGATCGACAATCTTTCAAGACCTTAATAGCCGCATAGTTCCTGTGAAAACGCTCTTTTTTGTTTACATCTTGTATCTTGTGATGGGCAAAGTCAAAATCGTGCCGTTTTTCCATCGGAATTTCGGGGTGCAGGTCAAAGGTGTACGGATTTGTTTTCGGCGCTGTCTCAAATGCGGGCTGTAGATCGGCAGTCTGTACGAGGTTTTCCTCGTTTTCAAGTTCCGACAAGGTATCTTCGTCAACATAGACTAAAGCAGCAAAACGCAGGTTTTTTAGCTCGCTTTCGGTCAAGCCGTTTAGGGTGTCATATATTCTTTGCTGCGTGATCTTGCCGTCAACCTTTTGCGTTATCCTGAAATGAACGAGGTCAACGCTTGCCTGTATCTCGTGTTTTTCGTCCTCCGTGGTGGTGTAAGCAAGATCAATATTTGTGAGATCGCTGTGAATAGGCTTATCATCGCCGAACTCTTCTTCCAGATATTCGTCAATGAGATCAAGCGCTTTCTGCACCTCTTCGGGATAATCGGATGGTTCTGTTCCTTTTTCGGCAGGTGATACACCCCTTTGCTCCGCATAGCGCAAAAAACTATTGAGCAGTTCATCATCAATTCCGAGAACGCCGTTTTCCGTGTAAACAAACGCCTCGTTGATCAGAAACTCATAAAACTCTTTGTCGCTCCAAACATTTTCATTGTCCCTTGCCGTAAAATGTTCTCCGTTTGTTTCAAGCCGTATGTCATCTATGCGCAGTTCACCGAGGACTGCATAAATCGTTTCTTCTTCATCGTTTTCTGGTACATTAAATGTTTCGTCTAATTCAACCAACGGCTCGATTGTTTTGCTTTTGTCACCAAAGCAGGTAAAAGTGCCGTTTACATATTCCTCTATGGTTTTAAGACCGTTTTTCTCATAGTCCCTGTATCTTTCCTCAAAGGTAATGGCATTGCTCGTATCAAGCATCGTTTTCTGAATATCCCCGGCGTCTTCGGGACTTTCAAGCAGACCGGCTATCTTTTCAACAGAGTTCCAATAATCTGAGTCGTTATAGAAATCGGGCTTTTGATTACCATATGGGACGCCGATCCAAAAATCCATAACGGCTTTTGCGACCTGTTTTCTTTCGTAATAGTCTACGAATTCCAGATCCTCCTGTGAAAGGAACTCCCGTCCGGCAATCAGATCGTCTACATATTTAACATACCTTTTCCACGGTATTTCCGCCTTTGCGTAAGGCTCCGACAGATCGCCGTGGCTGAACAGCAGACCCTTTGCGTCATACTGAATATTGTCATTGCCGGCATAACTGCCTTGCCACCCGTAGTGATCTTTAAAATACTGCACTCTGTCGCTTTCATCAGGATGGGATAAAAAGAACGAGTATGTGGCAAGCCTGAACTCGTTTCCTGCCTCAGAGCCTCGGATAATTTTTCTGATCTCGTCCTCAGTTATGAAATACTCCCTGTGCGGGTCAAAGTCCGCCGCCGCTTTGAAATCCAAGGGCGCAAGCCGCATACCCTTGAGGATTTCAAAAACATACGGCACGGAAAATTCATAACCGTATCTGTAAACGGAAACAGTTCCGTCTGAAACAGCGTTTTGGAAATCGTCATATTCACGGAATATGGTATCAAAGTGTCCCATATCTGTCAGAAGTTCTTTTACGGCATTTACTTCCTCCGGATAGCCACCCTTACCATTTTCCGTGATTGCTCGTATAGTCGGCAAATATTCTTTTGCATTATCACCACGCACATCCCGGATAAAAGTCACCAGCCGATCCGATATAACGGAAAGCTCTCTGTCATCGATCCTGTCAAGGCTTTCCTGCGGCATATATCTGCCCATATCAAGCAGTTCCCGGATTCGCTTTGCAGCCTGTTCCCAAGTCACGAGCGTTGCGCCGGAACGGTTTGCGTAATCGCCCCTGGAGACTTTTATGCCGCTTTCGTCATACCAAACCGAGATATGCTCGCCTTGAAAGAGAAAGCCCGTGCCGTTTGTTCCGTAATGCCGTTTCAGAAAAGCGGCGTTGTACGCAGTCCCTCTGTCCCTGCGGAAAAACATCGCAATATCCCGCGTGCTGTTTTTGTCGTTTGCGCCGATACACAAAGCCTCGTCTATGATCTGCTGTGATACGCCGAGATCGGTAAAGAACGACACCTGCTCTGTCTCGGTGAAATTCTGTTCTTCCGGAATATCCGCCGTATCAAAAAGACTGATCTGTGCAGGCGCAGCCTTTTTTTCTTTCGGCAGGTATTTGCCGTTATCAATGAGTTGCCCTACAAGTTCGGCAACAATATCCCACGAAAAAACAGACTCCTCAGTTCTTGAAGGGTAGCTGCCCCTCCACAAGAGAAGTCCGTTTTCTGCCGTTACATATCCCACCCGCTGTTCGTTGAGGATAAGCTCGGTAAATCTGTATGGATATACATCTTTGATAAAGTCGGCTCGCTTTGTACTGTCCGAAGTTTCGGCAAAGAATTTGGCGATAGCCGTCTTTTTCTGTTTGAGATTATCATCGGGGTTGGATAGTATTCCGAGTATTAAGTTTTCGTCCGTAAAGGGCGGTAGTTCGTCGCTTAGATCTGGTAGATAACTTCGCTGAGCACGATCTCCTGTACTCGACTTTTCAGATTGTTCATTCCCTGCACCCAAGCCATCTGATCCGCTGCTTTGCGTTCCTCCGTCAAGCCCTCCTGCGCCGCCATCTGTTTCATCAGCGATTGCTCCATCTCTTTCGCTCTCTCGTCCGTCTCCGCCAGATGACTGTCGAGCTTGCCCGTTGTCAGCAGATTGTAATAGATTAGACGGTGTTCCTCCTTGAGAAACTGTTTTCTCATCTGCCCATATCTGCTCAATGTCAAATTCTTCTGCGTGGACAGGATCAGATTCGGTATCTGCACTTCGCCCTCGGTTCTGTATGTGAGTTCTGTCATTTGAAACGCTCCTTTCGTTTTTGATCTCGGTTTCAGTATAGCCGACCTGTTCGGGCTTTGCAATTATGCGATCTGTTTTTTCAAGCGAAAGTACGGTTTTTGACACCTCATTGAGCGCAATCTCCGCTATATCGCTGGTGGCAAAGCCTACGGCGTTTAAAGTTTCGGGCGTATTGAAATTGACTGCGCCCGCAAATTCTTCTCTGCCGAAATATTGATCTGTGTTGATACCGAGCCTTGAAAGTATCATATATGCCACGCTGTTTTTGATCAGCGTGCGGTATATAGCGGATACGCTGTCCTCGTCAAGCTCTTCAAGAAAGCTGTTCTGCGTAGATCTGATAAGGTCGGAGATATAGTCGAGGGTATTGTCCTCGGTTGCGTTATCTGCGGCAGAGATTACGGCGTCGATCATATCGCCCTTGTGTTCCAGCTCGCCGAATGTGTTTCCCAGCGTTTCAATGACCGCCTGTTCATAATCGTCTTTGTATTTCCATATGGGAACAGATTTTGCGTGTTCCGTTTCGCTTGTATCGGATATATCGAAATAGTGCTTGATTCTTGTCTTTTCCACATTCTCAAAGACGGCAATACCTTTTGCACCTCTGTTGATGTGCCTGCCGAAACGCCTGTTCCACTTCTCAAATTCAAGCACGGCGGTTGCGTCTGGTCTTTGTGCGAAAACGAGCAGTTGCTCGTCAAAGCGCAGTCTGTAATTGCGGCAGGCTGATTCCAAGAATCTCTGCCACGCCTGCGGTGAGCGCACCACCTCTTTGCACATATCGTAGTATACTTTCGTGATCAGTTCAAATTTACTCGGCAAGTTTCCACCTCCTATCTTTCCGGCGCTCTCGGCGGCTTTTCTCTTGTAAACGGCAGATCAATTCCGTATATCTTGCTGATCTCGTCACCGAGCCTTTTGGTCACTCTTGTAATATCCGACCTTGTAGCCTTGCCGTAATATATTTTGTTTTGCAGATTTTCTATCTGTATTTCGCTTGCGCTGTCCTTAAACACACGATACAAATAATAGTTTGTACCGTCATGGTGTACGGCGGTACACCGCAGATCACCACGCCTGTCCACATACCACTCCGCCATATCGCAGTCCGTATACAGGCAATCCTTTAGGTTGCCGGAATCTATCATTTTGTAGCCCTGCACACGCCCATTCCACCTGCCTATATCACCAATAATGATGATGGGCTGTGAAAGCTGTTTGTCAAGATTCATTCTCTCGTCACCGAGGTGGTCGGCATTGATCTTATACATAACGGCAAGCAGCTCGTTTTCGCTCATATCGGGATATTCAGCCTGTAGATTGTCTTTCCAGTCGTCAAAATCAAGGTCAATATCACTCCAGAGAACAAACTTGTTTTTCGTCATCTTGCCTCACCTCTGTCCTTTGCTTTCTTTAATACCGCTCTGCCTTTATCATCGTAATTTTGTGGAATAACTGTATTTTTCGCCTGTTCCATTTTCTCGGCAAACTCGCAGATGTGATAAAGGTTGTTTCTGACCTCCAAATGATAGTCGTCAATATATCGGCAGGTTCGTGTTGTTTTCGCTCCGTCAGATGAGGTGATAAGGATTTGATCTCCGTCGGGGATTCGGAACTTTTCTTTGTAATCCGGCGTGATAAAGCGGATACCGCTTGCGGCTTTCTCCAAGTGGCGTTCAAAATGCTCCCTTTGGTATGCGTAGATATAGAAGTTATAGTCGCCTTTTTGTGGGAACAGACGGATAAGATAGGCGTGCTTTTCGGTATCCGCTCTGAAAGCATAGCTGTGTTCTTTGAGTCTCTCTGGCATTTTGCTCTGCGGTCTTGTTGTGCAAAGCATCTTCATATCCTCAAGATTGTGCAGGATTCCACGGTACTGCGGATCCTCTCTGAACGCCGTGATGACCTCGTTAAACTCAGACTGAAATTCGGGCGTTTTTCTAAACGGGGCTGTATCAAACCAAGAGGTATAGAACTCATTTCCTTGCCCGAAATCGCCTCGAAGATAACCGACGCAGCCTGTCTGCATATATAGCTGCTGTGACTGTGCAAAGGTATATATCATCTCATTTTCCTTTGCGCATCGAAAAGACAGCTTATTCGTTTTGCTCATCGTTTTCACCTCCGGCAAGATAGGAATACAGTGTGCCTGCCTTGACCTGCTTTTGCAGTTCGGTAATGATCGCCATTTCGGGTATGGTGATGTTCTTGATCTCAAGGATATTTTCAAGGGTGAGCTTTTGCAGGTCTTTTTCTGTTTCCACGCCGAAAGAAAACAGCTTATTCAGCACCCTTGATTTCTGCTGATAGGTCGTTGCTTTTAAGCGCATTTCGTCTTTTCTTAGCCTCCTTTAATTCATCAAGCATTCTTTTGGTGCAGAAGCCGCAGAAGTTGATTGTGCGGTCACGGTAATTGCAGACGGAGCAGTCATATTGTTTAGCGCCCATCGTCTGTATTGCGTTCAGGCTCCTTGTTTGCTTTTCTGTGGAATTTATCATAAAACTGCACCTTGTCATTACCACGGGAAACCAAGTCTTTTTGTGCGGCATACAAATCTTTGAAATAGTGACCCCAATAGTAACTGCTGTTTTCGGGATTGCATTCCCAGGTTACATAGGGTGTTAAAGTGCTTTTCGGGTTGTGCGCAAGCACGATCTCGCTGCCTGCAATATTCAGACTTTGGATGATCTCATAATCTCCGTTCATTCTCTTTTCCAAGTTACCTGACCTCCTTTCAAAAATACGGGCAGCCGATTTACGACTGCCCACATGTATTTTAACTATCGGATTTGTTTCGGTTTCGGATTTGTAAAACGACAATCACTGCGAGGATGGCAACCACCGCTGCGATCCCGATTATGGCTTTCACTTCCATTATGCTTTGTCCTCCTTGTTTGCCTTTTTCTTTTTGAGCAGATAATAGGCGAGAGCGGAAATACCAAGTGCCGAAATGCCCATCACCGTAGCCAAAGTTCGTCTGTTGCTCGCATCGCCTGTATTGGGTATCTCAGGTTCCGGCACAGTGATCGTCACGGTCTGCCCTTCGTCCTCAATGTCAGCGTGCGTTACTATCTCAATGCCGTCACGATACAACGTTTCAAATACAACAAGTTTCGTGGTCTGTGTGATGCCGCTTACATCAAAAGTAAAGGAAACCGTGACTTCACCGTTCAGTTTTTCGGGCGTAAAGGTAACCTCTGAGGTGATCTCTTTTCCGTTCACTTTAAACGGCTTATTGGTTGCCTTGTTCATCAAAACGCCCTTTATGGTGTATTCTTTTCCGGGCGTGAGATTTGAATAAGTTACCGTATCATCAATGGTGATTTCGCCTTTGGCGTCAACCTCTTTTTTACCGTCTGCCTCGGCTTTTGTCTTGATCTCCGGTATCTTGACCGTTACGGTCTGTCCTTGATCCTCAATATCAGCGTGAACGGCAAGTTTCTGACCGTCTTTGTAAAGGCTTTCAAAAACAACGATGTCCGTTTCCGTTTTAATATACTTTGAATCAAAGGTAAACTCCACATTGACCTCTCCGCTCGGTGATTCGGGAATGAATGACACCTCGGAGGTTACCGTTTCACCGTTAATCACAAGTTCCTTGCCTGTATTCTTGTCCATAAGGATTCCCTTGAGCACATATTCCTTTCCCGGAATGAGGTGCTTATATTCAACCTTATCGACAAGGGTGAAGATCTCTGTAGCGCAGACTTCTTTCTCACCGTCAATCGTTGCGATGGTTTTCAGTTCGGGGATCATATCATTTACGATATTGATCTCAACGATCTGCTCATCTTCGGATACAGTGATATGGTGGATCTCATCATTCGGCAGATAGTTCTCTGCCGGTTGAAGTTCTTTGATCATCCACTCGCCGAACGGTATATTCTCAAAGATGAAGATACCGTCCTTGTCCGATTCAGAGGTAAGGATAGCGGTGTCCTCTGTGAACTCGGTTTCATCATTCTTAAACAGACCGAACAATGCGCCAGCAATGGTGTTGGTTGTTTCTCTGTCTGTTTTGAGACCTTTGATTACACCGTAAATAAGTTCATTTTCTATCGGCTCGCCGTCATTGACAGTGATCTCTATGATCTGCACTTCCTGTCCCTGGTATTCGGTGTTAAACGCATACTTTTCTCCAGACAGTACATAGTGCTCATCAGTTGCCATTTCCTTTACATACCACTTAAAGCCTATGGGCAAGTCGCAGTTGAAAGTGATATTACCGCTTTCATCGCAGTTTGCATAGGCAATCAAAGCGTCTTTCGGAATAACGGAGCCGTCTGCTGCTGTGATGTCCTCATCGGCAAAGATGCCAAACTGAACATTCTTCAGTTCATTGTTCATTCCGATACCGAAAGTTTTGTCCTGTTCAAGCGCTTTTGCAAGTGAAACGGTCACTTTCTGCCGCTCATTGAACAAATTGAGTTCAGTAGAGGTTACAGACACGGTCTGTCCTGCATAAGTCAGTTCAACATCGTACTGCTCATTTGCGTTGTAGAAACCGTTTGATGCGGTCTTTTCAACCACGGTGTATTTGCCGAGATAGAGTTCCTTTGATTTTGCGTAGCCTGTTTCATCTGTGGTGATCTCGTCAACAAGTTCACCCTGATAGGCTCTTAAGGTGCCGTCACCTGTAACGATGTCCTCAGCTGCGAAAATTTGAATTACTGTATTTGCAAGTCCTTTGGTCTCGTAAATCGGGGAGTAGGTTATCGGAAATTCAATTTCATTTCCGTCTTTGTCAACATATCCGCCACCAAGCATACCAACGGATACGAATACTTCGCCTGTTTTCCCGATCTCGATAATCGCTTTCTGCGGTGTATTCGGTCTTTCCACTTTAACAATCGTTAAAGCGTTTTCTACGGTGCTGTTTTCAGGCGTAATATCAAACTTTATCGGCGTTGGATCAAGCACATAACCGTAAGGGGCCTCCACCTCAACGAGCGTATAGCCTTTTCCGTACGGAAGTTTTTCGGGCGTAACCAAATACCCCTCTGAATTTGTATAGAAGGTATCAATCGTAGTAGGCGTGTTATAGGTGTAAGTCATCCTCACAAGATTGCCGTTTGGATCATAGATCTGAAATGCCGCATTGGCATAGGGAATAATCTTTCCCGTTTCCGAATCCACTTTAATTGCCTTAAGATAGGAATCAAAAGGAGCGTTATTGATAAGGTAGGTCTTTGTTACACCGTTTTCGGAAATATATACCTCAAAATCGGTCATAAAGGCGGAGCCTTCCTTACCTTTAATCTGATGAACTACATAAACACCATAGGGCAGATCTTTTGATTTCGCATATCCCTGTTCGTCTGTTACAAGAATATCTCTCTCGTCTGGATCGGCGTTTTCGTAACTTCCGGCAGATTTTAGATATGCCTGAAATTCAGCATTGGCTTCAGGTGTTTCAATTTGTGTGCTGCCGTCATCACTGTGCTTTATAATCGCAAGACTGCCTTTAATTACCTGTTCGGTCACATTGTTTTCCGTTGTGTTATATTCAACGGTGTATAACTTTGGATCAGCGCCGACCTTGTAAACAGTTCCGTCAACAAGATAACCCTCACTCGATTCGAGTTCTTTCAGCGTCCAGTCCGTATCGCAGACATAGTAGTCTGTTACAAAATGTGCATTTGAATCGGTGACATAGGTGTCAATGAGCTTATCACCTTTAAAAAGTCCGTATTTGGCTCCAGCAAGGGAAGCGTCACCCTGCGCTTCTCCCTTTTCAATATCCGATTTGGAAACTTCAACTCTGAACTTTTTCAGTACATTATCGAAATATACCGATACGGTCTGACCTGCTTTAACGGTCACGGTCTGGGATTTCTGCGGTACATACCTATCTATGGACTCCTCTGTAACGGTGTAGGTTCCGGCTGGAATGTTCTCTTTAAGGAATACGCCTTTGCTGTCGGTAACGCCTGTGTAAGTCAGTCCGTTGCCTTCAAGTGTAAACTTAATGTTACCAACATTATCATCCTCAGATGTTTTGATGATCTGTGCGTTGCCTGTGGCGGTCTTTACTTTAAAAGATGCGGTGACAGGGTCTGTAAGTCTGCCTACAAGCGACTGATTGTCTGTGGTGTTTTCGGGCACAAAGCCTATATCCGCTCCTACCGTTGTGCAGGTCTTGGTCATCGTGACTGTAGCGGCAGAATTGATAACTGCTGTTGAATAGACAGTAAGCGTATTGCCGGATTTAGAAAACTTGAGATTTGAATTACTGGAAGTTACGGCAAAGTTTGAAAGCACGCCGTTGGAATCGGTAACTTTTGTTTCATAACGGTTATTATTTTCGTTCCAAGTCAGTTCAAGCGTATCATTTCTGAAACTTGGCAATGTTCTGTGGGTTTTAATACCGTTAAGAATTCCCTTGTATGCCGTCATGACATCGTCATACGGCACAACGCCGGACGAATAATACTGACGGCGGACATCAAAGCCTGCCGCTTCTATAGCGTTCTCGATCTTTGAACTCGTGCCGTTCAGTCCTGCTGTGGGATTATTGCCGTCCGCTGAAGTACGGTAGCCTTGAGAATATTCCCAAACGATGAACTGCGTAGCGACCTGAGCTGCCTCGTTTGATACGCCGTAATTGAAGTTTGGGTAGCCGTAAATAGTTGCGTAAGTTATTCCACGCTGTTGCGTGGAACTCATATCCTGCCACGCCGGCACATCTTCAATATCATAGATGGTTTCTTCCTGCCCCGTTTCACCCATATCCTTTCCGAACTCAATACAGTACACGACCTCACCCTTGTGCGATCCGTCCGCAACCGTGGCAAGATGGATACCGTTACGGGCGTTTGGATACGCCCAATTGTTCATATATTCATACTTTGAACTCGTGCGGATATTCAGTGTGCATTTCTCAACAGCGGCATATGCGCTCAGCGCCGGCATAAAGGCAGTTAGTGCCATAAGCGCCGCAAGAAAAACGCTTAAATGCTTTTTTGGTTTAAGTTTTAATATCTTTTGCATACTATTCCTCCTGTTTTTAGGCATAAAAAAAGCACCGATGTTTCAATCGGTGCTTCGTTTCGGCTATATCAGCCGTACATTACATACAGAAAATAACTGCCGTTACCTCTGCTTTCAATTTTGCAGTACATATATACCGTGTCATAACCGCTTGCCTTGCAGTCGTTATACTCGCCGTCTATCCATTCCTTTACCTCATCAAGCAGTTCCTCTTTTGTTCTGTTCGCACTTGAAATTCTGCCGGAATAACTGCCGACGCTTGAATCTACTACGATTCCTTTACTGCGCATATATGAGTGCGCCTGTGACTGTATCCACAGAACATCGCTTTGACTGACGCCGCTTTTCTTTGTTGTAGTCGGCTTTTTTGTTGTAGTGGGTTTCTTTGTGGTGGAAGACTTTTGGGTCGTAGTCTGTCTCTTTGTAGTCGTCTGCTTTTGTGTAGCAGTTTGGCGTTTTGTTGTTTCGGTGTTACTTTTGGCTGGACTCTGTTGAGTATTAGAGTGGGAATTGATTGCTTTCTGTTGTGCTGCGGTCTCATTCGGTGTATTTTTCGTACTGCTCCCGTTTGTGCTTTGCTGTTTGCCGGCGGAATTTTGCTCTGCCGTTTCGGTTGAAAGCTCTGCGCTTTCTGTTACAGTTTCATCGCTGCTTACATTACCAGCCGAAGAAGAAACGGTTTCGCTTTCATATATGGCAATATCTTTATCAGCGCTGTTACTGCAAGCTGCAAACAGCATTACAGCCAAAACACAAATTGCGGTTATCCAAATAGCCTTTTTCATAATCATCGCTCCTTTGCCTTGATATTACTCTTTTTGATATATACAGGCAATTTTGCGATTATTTCCTAAATCATCTGACATCACTTCTTTCTTTATTGTTTTGATATATCTAAACTCTCTTGATATAGAGGTTTATTCTTATTCGGCAGGTATATTGTTGGTAAAAGGGTTAGGGTGTGGGAAAGGGAAAGCGAAAATTTGTAATGACGCTACCTTGCGTCCCGTATCTTCTGCCTTTGCAGATACTTACCGTAATGCTCCAAAGCCTTGAACACATAATCCTGCCGTTTTTCAAGCGGAACTGTCTTTGGAATGTATTTTTCAACAGCCTTGTTTGGAATGATGAGCTTTTCTCGCTGGTTTGGTTTTTCCTCCTGCATAATGGAAGTGATAACATCGGTACTCAGCTTGCCGTCCTCAAAAAACTTTCTCATTTTGATTGTCTGAGCGTGAGACGGCGTACATTCCTCCAAATCAATAGCGTCCACAAGATCACGCTGCGCATCTTCGTCAAGATAGGATATTTCTACGGCGGGTCTCATTTTTATCCTGCCCTCGTCCACCATTTCAAGCAGTTCAGGTACAAGATTTGTCAATCGGATATATCGCCGTATCTGTTCTCGGCTTTCTCCGACCTGCTCGGCAAGTTCTTCATTTGTTCTGAACTTCGACACCAGTGGTGTCGAAGTTAAATCACTTCTTTTTCCCTGCCTGTTCATAGCATCAAGCCGCATTTTATATGCAAACGCTTTTTCACTCGGCAGTATGTTACTTCTCTGAATATTGCTGTCTACCATTATGATGGTGGCGGCGTCATCATCAAGGTCGGAAACGATACAGCGTAATGTTTTCTTGTCTGCATACTCGCTTGCCCGTTTTCTTCTGTGACCGGATATGAGTTCATATCTCCCGCCTGCTTTCGGTCTTACGATTGCCGGAACGAGAACGCCACGCTCGGTTATGCTTTCCGTGAGTTTGAGCATATCCTCATCATCACGGACTTTAAACGGGTGGTTGGGGAAATCATCAAGCAGATTTAACGATATATCCTGCAAGTGCGGCAGCATACCGTTATCCCGTTCACTCTGCGAAGTAAAGAGTTCATCGAGTTTCGGCAGTACGAAGTCTGTCTGTCTTTCTTTGCTCAATGTCAAGCACCTCCTTTGTTAATTTCCTGTACGCCTCAGCCGCTTTGCTTTTAGGCTCATAGGCATAAATACTTTTCCCTTTGGAACTTGTTTCCGCCGCTTTGACCGCAACAGGAATACTCGTATCAAAAATTCTGATAAACTTACCGTAAGTGTTTTTGATTGCGTCCTTTGTGCTTTTGGCAAAATTCGTTCTGCCGTCCACAAGCGTTAAAAGCACGCCGTCGATCTTCAAATGCGGATTGATCTGTCTTTTGACCTTTGAGATCGTCTGAATGAGCTGCGTCATTCCTTTAGCGGAAAGATACTGCGCCTGCACGGGAATAATCACGCTGTCAGCCGCAACAAGAGCGTTTATGGTGATCATACTGAGCGAAGGCATACAGTCTACGATGATGTAATCATACTTATCTTTAAGGCTGTGCAGATAGCCTTTCATTGCGACCTCTCTGCTCATTGCGCTTACAAGGCTTAATTCAAGCGCAGACAGTTCCAAATTTGAAGGTATGAGGTCTACGCCCTCGGAATGATGTAAAATGACATCATCGTGGGTGCTGTTCCTGTCCTGAATGAAATCAGATATTTTATTGGCAAGCGTAACAGGCAAACCGTCATTATCCTGCCAGCCGAGACTGATCGTCAGATCGCCCTGCGGATCAGCGTCTACAAGCAAGACCTTTTTGCCCTGCATAGCAAGTCCGACACCGAGATTGACTGCGGTAGTTGTTTTGCCCACGCCGCCTTTTTGATTGCATATGGCAATCGTTTTGCATTTTGGCATAGTTTCCTCCTTATATATAATTGGTATAAATAAAAAAAGCCACTTACATAGAAATGCAAGTGACTTAATTATGTATTATTCTATTGAAAATGAGGTTGGAAACCGCTTTTTTTCTACCCCTTATTCTACCCCTTATCGTACCCCTTACCCCTTATTTTTACCCCTTTTTTGTGGGTTTGAAACAGGTTTCAGTAGGTCTGTGTAGGTTTGAAAAAAATCCCAGAGCCCCTGTGTTTAAGCCAAATTTGGCTAAAACAAAAGCATTGAGAGGGTTTTTCTCTCAATGCTTTCAGTGGTCGAGGTGACAAGATTTGAACTTGCGGCCCCCACGTCCCGAACGTGGTGCTCTACCAAACTGAGCCACACCTCGATTGATTTTGCACTTGATATTATTACACATTTTCAGGAAATTTGCAATAGTTATTTTTTTGAAATTGTAATATTTCTGTTTTTTGACATATTCACCGGGATATGGTAACATAATTTTATAACTATTTACCAAAACGGGGGTCAAAATTATGAAAAAATGGATCGCTGCCGCGCTTTCTGTGGTTATGGCGGTTACTGCGGCGCTGCCGGCATACGCTGCCGACAATGCGCAGCTTAATATATCCGCAGACAAGATTTCCCATGATGTTTCGGATATGCTTTACGGAATTTTTATTGAGGACATTTCCAAAGCGGGCGACGGCGGCCTGGTTTCCAACCTGGTTTACAACAACAGCTTTGAATACAATGACACCAGCGAGGAAAACGCCGCTCTGAACGAATCCTACTGGACTTTTACCAACATAGACCACAAGATTTCCACGCAGGATCCGATGAACGAAAACAACACCCACTATGAAGAACTTTCCGTTTCCGGAACAGGGCGGATCACAAATCTGGGCTGCGTTGAACACTGGGACTACAAAACATATGACCCGAACAAAAAATTACAGCAGACGGCAGATATGGGCTTTAAGAAAGGCTTGGAATATGATTTTTCCTGCTACATAAAAAATGTTGATTTTGACGGCACTGTGCAGGTTTATCTGGACGGAGACAAAAACCCTGCTTCCGCCTACCAGTTGGACATTTCCAACACGCAGGCAGACTGGCGCAAGATCGAGACGACCCTGAAATCCGCCGCAACGGAAGACGGCGGGCTGACGATAGAATTCAGCGGCACCGGCACACTTTATATGGATTTTGTGCAGCTGATTCCGCACGACGCCTACGGCTACGGGCAGGACGAGTGGCAGTACACCACGCTGCGCGCTGATCTGGTTGACGCCATTCAAAAGCTGGATCCCTCCTTTATCAGATTCCCCGGCGGCTGTTTCTGTGAAGGAGATTCACTGGAAAGGCTGTTTGACTGGAAAGCAACGATCGGTCCGCTTGAGGAGCGCGAGCAGAGTTACAACGTCTGGAGAAACGATGACGCCGGCGATTATTATATCAATTCAAACGCCATGGGCTACGGCGAATATTTCAATCTTTGCGCAGATCTGGGCGCAGAGCCGATCCCCTGTCTGAACGTGGGCCTGACCTGCCAGGGCAGAAACGGATTCGACATCAATGTGGACGCGCGGGAAAAACTTTCCATGACGGACGATCAGTTCAGGCAATATCTGATTGATGTGCGCGGCTATGCGCAGGACGATACGGACGGAATAGAGAGCAGGATTGAAGAAGTAAACGCCCTTGGCTACACGAGCGAAGCGGATTTTGACGCTTATCTGGAAACCATTGCGCTGACCCCGGGCACAGCGGAGTGGGAAAATTACGTGCAGGATATTCTGGACCTGATTGAATACGCAAACGGAGACGCCACCACCACATATTGGGGCGCCATCCGAGCGGCAAACGGGCACGAACAGCCGTATGATCTGAAATACATAGGCCTTGGAAACGAAAACTGGGGCGACGTTTACTGGCGCAATTTTGACGCGCTTTACAAAGAAGTTAAAGCCGTTTACCCGGATATTACTGTGATCACAACTTCCGGCACATGGCTTGGCGGCGCGGATTTTGACCGCGCATGGGAAGAGGCAAATTCCAAATACAGAGACTGCTATGTTGACGAGCATTATTATACAAATGACAGTTATATGTATGAGATCAACAACAGATATGACAGTTATGACCGTGACGGAGCAAAAGTATTTGTTGGCGAATATGCTGCCACATCGCCCGGTATAGGCACCATACAAACAAAGAGCAACATGCTGGAGGCAATAGAAGAGGCAGCCTATATGACCGGCTTTGAGCGCAACAGCGACGTAGTTGCCATGACGGCATACGCGCCGACCTTTGCAAAGATTAATTCCCAGAACTGGGCGGTAAACATGATTTGGTTTGATTCTCAGAAAACGGTGCTTACCCCCTCTTACTTTACACAGATGCTCTATGCAAACAACATTGGCACAAACTACGTTGACGCGTCCTTTGCCGGTGATATTCCCGTAACCGAACTGGCGCAGTCCGTAACTGTGAATGAAGAAGAACAGGCAATTTATATTAAACTGGTTAATTCAAGCGGCAGTGAACGAGCCGTAGACCTGAATCTCAGCGGATTCGGCAATATCAACTACGCGTCCAATCAGTATATCTGTGCCGATTATAAATCGGCGTGCAATGAGATCAACACAGAATATTACGTTGCGCCGCAGGAAGAGCAGCTTGCCGTAAACGGAGAGACCGTTACGGTAAACACAGGCAAATACAGTGTAAACGTGATCCGCATTGCATACGGCAGCAATGACGGCAGCACACTGTATCAGCTGCCGGAAGATCTGCCGGAACAGGTATCGGGCTATCTGCCGCCTGCGCTGCGGGTTGCCATTCCCTGCGTGATCGGCGTTGTGGTGGCCGGCGCGGTGATTGCGGTGATCGCGGTCAAGATATCCAATAAAAAGAAGAAGAGAAGTTAAATGAAAAAGATTACAGCAGTATTTTTGGCATTGATTCTAACTATGTTTTCCTTTACAGCCTGCTCCGCCGAGCCGGTCTATTCCGGCATAGAACGAACGGCAAGCGCCGGTGTGGCGGCAGTTACATTCAACTGCGCGGCGCCATGGGGAAGTTTACTGAAAGGCACACAATCCTCTGCCCGGGTTAAAAAATTTGCGGCATATATGAACGCCGTAAAGCCGGATTTTATCGGCACGCAGGAGATGAACAACGACTGGCTGAGCGAACTCAGCGAACAAATGGCGGATTATGAATTCTACGGCGTTGCCCGCGGCGGAGACAAAAATGAAAAACAATCCGAGCTGAACGCCGTTTTCTGGCTGAAAGACAAATACACACTGATAGACAGCGGCACATTCTGGCTTTCCGAAACACCGGAAAAAGAGAGCCGCTACACCGGCGCCGGCTGTAACCGGGTGTGCACGTGGGTACTGCTGCAAAACAAAGAAACCAATGCGCAATACCTGCATATGAATACGCATCTGGACAACATGAGCGAAGAGGCGCAGGGATACGGGGCAAATGTGATTTTGGCAGAAGAGCAAAAGCTGACTGCCCAATACCCCAATGCGGCGGTGATCCTGACCGGCGATTTTAACCAGACGCGCGGTATGCGCGCGCACAGTGCAGTATCCGCCGTGCTGAATGATTCGCTCACTGCCGCCGAAAGCGGAGAGATCAAAGGCACCTATCAGGAATGGGGCGAACAGGAGAATGCCGAACCGATTGATTTTATCTTTTCGTCCGGTGATCTGACGGCTGTAAATTACGAAGTTTTAGATGATCTGTCAAACGGTTATGTAAGCGACCATTATGGTGTATATACTGAATTCGTTACAGTTTGAGAACAAGTGATTTATAAATCAGTCAGGGTTTTACTTATATTTATTTTAAATCACAAAATTTTTAACAATTGATTTTATATAAAGCAATAGGAAGTCATCTCTCACTTATGCCATTGCTGTTCCTCTCAACAAAACATTTGTTAATGCTTTGTTGTATCAATAAAGTTAAAAATAAATAATATGTGCAGAGACGGATACCCGCATCTGTCCAAGTTAAAGACACTTGTTATAAAGAGTAAATGCCGCATAAACACTTGGTTTATGCGGCATTACGCTTTCCGCATCGTCAGCACAAGCTGCATATCATTCGTCCTGCCTCAAGCGGCAGGTCTTATTCATTCCGCTGCGCCTCCTCTCCCCAAAAAGTTGTAAAAACTTTTTGGGGGCACCGATAAGGGCAGTACCGTTGTACGGCACCCGCTCGCAGGAAAACGAAATTCAGCCCGGGTTCCCGCAGTCTCTTCAGCGTGCAGAACCGCACTCTTTTCTAAAAGAACACTTTTTCTACACGCTGACAGCGGCATCGTCATGCCGCTGTATTTTTTATGAAAAAAAAGATTGCTTATGACGTTGCGTAATGATTTATACTATAAACAGAACAGAAAGGGTGATGATCATGGAAAAGCACGGGGCAACCCCGCAGGGCTATTTGACGGTTGGCGAGGCGGCAAACAAAATGGGCGTTACCGTTCGCACGCTGCAATATTATGACAGGGAAGGTCTGCTTGCCCCTTCCGCACAAAGCGAGGGCGGACGCAGACTATATACGGACAAAGACCTGATAAAACTGCATCAGATCCTATCCCTAAAATCGCTTGGCTTTTCTTTGCGCGATATTAAACAGCGCCTTATATCGCTTGAAACACCTGCTGAAGTCGCGAATGCGCTTACGGAGCAGGCAAAGGCTATACGCGAAAAAATAAAACAGCTACAGACATCTTTAAAGGCAATAGAACAGCTAAAAGCAGAAGTGTTGCAAATGCAGACCGTCAATTTTAAAAAGTATGCCGATATTATTGTGAATCTGCAAATGAAGAATGACTCTTATTATTTGATTAAGCGTTTTGATGATGATATGCTGGACCATATACGCAGTCGGTTTGATAAGGAAAGCGGCTTGGATTTTATGGACAGATTTAACCGCCTGAGTGATGAAATCGTACAGCTCAAAACGGAAAACATACCGCCTGAAAGCGAAAAATGCCAACAGGTTGTAAAAGAATACTGGAATTTAATTATGGAGTTTACCAACGGCGACATGCGTATGCTGCCGCAATTAACGGAAATCGGAAACATTGATACCGCCGCAAACCCATGGGAGGAACGGCAAAAGATCGTAAACGAGTATTTAGAGCCTGCTTTGCAGATCTATTTTTCCAAACTGGGAAGCAATCCGTTTGAGGGGGAAAAGCAGTGAAAAGCGCAATACAGGTATGTGCATTAAAGAAAAGTTATGACGGCCATATGGTTCTTAAAGGGCTGAATCTTCAAATTGAAAAAGGGGAAATTTTTGCCCTGCTCGGTATTAACGGAGCAGGAAAGACCACTGCGCTTGAATGCATGGAAGGCCTGAGAAAATATGACAGCGGCACGATCTCCGTAAACGGCAAAACCGGAATCCAGCTGCAATCCGCCTCCCTGCCGGCGCACATAAAGCCGCTGGAAGCGATAAAACTTTTTTCCAAATGGAACCGGACAACGGCGGATGAACCTATGCTTGACGCACTTGGCATCCGGGAAATAAAAAGCAAACAGTATTGCCAATTATCCACCGGGCAGAAACGCCGGCTGCACCTGATGCTTGCCCTGACCGGCAATCCGGATATCGTTTTTTTAGACGAACCGACCGCCGGGCTGGACGTTTCCGGCAGGCTGGAACTGCACAAACAGATACGAAATCTCAGATCTCTTGGAAAAACCATTATTTTGGCAAGCCATGACATGGCGGAAGTGGAAACCCTTTGCGACCGTATTGCGATCCTGAACGAAGGGCTGATCGTATTCTGCGGCACGCCTGCCGAACTTACGGAAAAGATAGGGATAAACTATTTGATCCAAATCAAAACGCAAGCGGGGAATCGCACTTTGAAAACAGACAATATTACAGACACTTTGCTTTCCATGCTTGGAGAACTCAAGCAAAAGGGAATCAAAGTAACCGATATCAAGGTGGACAGGGGCACGCTGGAACAGCACTTTCTGGAAATTGCAGGGAGGAAAAGAAAATGAGCGGCTTTTTATACAGCATTGCATTACAGCTGAAACTGGATATCCGTAGCAGATCTTTACTTGTAACCTGTTATATCGTTCCGCTGATCTTCTTTTTGCTGATGGGCGGCATATTTACCTCCGTAATGCCGGAAATGAAAACCACGCTGACACAATCCATGACGGTCATGAGCGTTTCCATGGGCGCGTTTATCGGGCTGCCGCCATCGCTGACAGAAACTTATTCCGGCGATATCAAAAAAGTATACAAAGCAAACGGCGTGCCGTTATATTGCGGCGTGCTTGCCATGTTCATTTCCGCTTTTGTGCATTTAATGATCATGAGCCTGATTCTGCTGCTGCTTGCGCCTGCCGTGTTTGGTGCGGCGGTACCCGGCAGTTTACCGCACTACTTTGCCGCGCTGGCGGTATACATCGCCGTTTCCCTGGGCATAGGTTGCGTTCTGGGGCTGACCGTAAAGAGTCAGTCAAAACTGACTATGGCGGCGCAGCTTATATTTTTACCCTCCATCATGCTTTCCGGCATCCTGTTTCCGGCAGACCTGCTGCCTGATTTTTTGAAAACTGCGGGAAAACTGTTTCCGGCGCCGTGGGGCTACGCATGTATGTTAAACGACGGATTGCGGCCGGAAAACCTGTGGTATATGCTTCTTTTGCTCTGCCTTGCCGCTTTCTTATGCACAATACTTTTAAAAAAACAATCTGCCGCGTAAATGAAAAGGCACAAAATGCAAACCCATCGACCCCATAAGTTTAACACTTTTGTATTTTGCCTGTGGCATAAGGCAAACTATGACATAGAATAGTTAAGGCAGGATCAGTAAATTTACCTAAAATTTAAAAATTGACAGGGGCGGATCTATTCTTTATAATATGATTAGAGTTAGTTTATTCTAACTACTACGAAACAGCGGTGATAAAATTGTATATCAAAGTCATTCAGGGCTTGCTGCTGCCGTTTTTGGGCACGGTGCTCGGCGCGGCGTGCGTATTCTTTATGAAAAATGAACTGAATCAAAAGATTCAGCGCATTTTTACGGGATTCGCAGGCGGCGTAATGGTTGCGGCAAGCGTTTGGAGTCTGCTGATCCCCGCAATGGAACAGGCAGACTATATGGGAAAATTATCCTTTATTCCGGCAGTGGTGGGCTTCTGGGCAGGCGTGCTTTTTCTTCTGCTGCTCGACAATATTGTTCCGCACCTGCATCTGGACAGCAATGATGCCGAAGGGCCGAAGAGCGCGCTTTCCAGATCGGCAAAACTTGTGCTTGCCGTTACATTGCACAACATACCCGAAGGCATGGCTGTTGGCGTTGTTTACGCTGCGCTGCTCTCCGGCAGCACGGATATCACAGTTACGGGAGCACTGGCGCTCTCGCTTGGAATTGCAATACAGAATTTTCCCGAAGGGGCAATCCTCTCCATGCCGCTGCACAGCAGGGGCACCGGCAAAGTGAAATCTTTTATCGGCGGCGCGCTCTCCGGCATTGTGGAGCCGATCGGCGCGGTCATTACCATACTTGCGGCAAGTTTTGTTACGCCGATACTGCCTTACCTGCTGAGTTTTGCCGCGGGCGCCATGATCTATGTGGTTGTGGAGGAACTGATACCCGAAATGAGCAGCGGCAAGCATTCCAACATAGGCACGCTCTGCTTTGCGCTTGGTTTTACCCTGATGCTGGCGCTGGATGTTGCCCTTGGCTAAAAACAAAAGGCATGCAGACCTTAAACGGTTTGCACGCCTTTTATTATGCCGTTTTTAATAGCCGAATGTATTTGAATTCTTGGCAGCCGCTTTTGCGGACATGGTATTTGCTGCTGCATACCGGCTTTCGGTTGGGGCAACGGGGCACATCAGCACCTTGCCCGTTCCCCTGTACACATTCACAAGCCCTTCCCCGCTGACCGCCGAGCCGGCAAGTGATCTTGTGGTTCGCTCTACGGTGAATTTCAGGGAAGAAGTCCAGCAAACGGCAAGATTGCCGTCAATCTTAAGTTCATCATTATCCAGCTCCACCTCTATCAGCTCATCAGCCGGAACATTGCTTTCCAAAACGGCAACTCCCCTGCCCGCAAGGCTTAAGTTGAACAGCCCTTCGCCGCCCGCTACAGCGGAGGAGATATTGGAACGCGCCGTGATATTGCGCTGCACGGTGCCCTCGCAGGCAAGGAACATACCGTCCTCCACCGTCATGCCGCACCCCCACTCGGACACCTCCTGCAAAACGATAAATTTATAGGTAGGCTCCAGCACAAGCAGGCCTGTTCCTGTATATTCCGGTTTGACTGCGGATTCTTTGGTTACAGCGCCTTTCACCAGTTTCCCAAGCAGATCGCCTACGCCTTTAATGCCGCTTGTTGCCCGCACCGCACCTGCGGTCCACTGCATGGCACCCGCCTGTGTGATCACGGAATTTCCGTTCAGCTCTGCGATAACCTGCCGCCTTCTGACATCCATTTTGCTCATAAAATATTCCGTTTGGGCATTAAAGGCAGATACGCTGAGGTCTTTTTCATATTCCAGCACTTTAAAGCACCCGAGCGCATGGATGATTCTGCGGTTTTGATTGCTTAAATTGTTTACTTTTACAGACATCTTTCTTCTCCTTTTACAGTATAAAGCGGCAATGCGCCGTTACATTTTATCCTGATATGCCGCGCGGCGCATTGCCGTTTTGATATCAAACAGGCATTCGTATTCATACCAGGGCGCCTCTTCCTTAACGATTTTGGCAAGTTCGGGGCAAAGTTCGCGGCTGATGATATATTTTTTGATCAAAAACTCTTTTCTTACATTTTTTGTGAGATAGGATTTATGGATCAGTGAAAAATCGGTAAGCAAAAGGAAAACACCCTGCTGATATTTGGTAAAATCATTGGTGGGAATATCGATCAGCTTTGCCTGCGGCGAAGTTTCCAGCATATTGCCGTCCATCAGATCTTTTACCCGGCGCAATACTGCCGGGGCAAGTTCTGATTTTTTGATTCTTTTTATATTTTGCGGGCTGTTGTAAACGGTTACGTTATACATATTCAGCCAGCATTCCGCCGTTACGATATCTTTTGTGTAATTATCGGTATCCGAGAGCTCCGCCGTGTAGAGCACAATATCCTCCTCAAAATGATCCCTGCCTTTCAGCGCAAAAGAAAGCGCCACATACAGTGATTTCGTAAAATCAATAAACGGCGATACATCCAGATAATGCTGAGCAAAAGCACACAGTTCATAAAGGCGATAGCGTGTTACACTGCCGAACACACGCTGAAAAATATTATAAAATTCGCCCATATTTTTATAATAATCCAGCAGAAATTCGCTGTTGATATCGGCAACCGGCTCATCGCTGCGCAAAAGTTTTTGCTTATCCCGCAAAAGAGTCGGGATCAGCGGACGGGAGAGATCATTGATCCTCTCGCCTCGGTAAAAGATCTTTCGGTTTGGATTTGAAAAATCCTGATCAAACGGTTGCTTAATACGCTGATAAAAGCTTTGTGAATCTTCGATTCTGATCTCGCTTACGCTGAAATCAAAATCCAGTTCATCCTCTATTTTCCTGCCGATATCGTTAAAAAGGTTTAATTTTCGCTCCATAAATAACCACCTGTTTCATTATACTATAGAAAGATTGTGAAAAAAAGAGCAAATCTTAATCTTTCCATTGATTTTAAGAATATAAAATGTTATTATAATGGCGAAAAAACAAGAAGGAGCATTTTAATATATGAGAGGTATTAAAACAACCAAATCCAGACTCAGAAAGATCATTTTTACGGAAGTTGCAAAAATGGCTTTTGAGGGATGGGATGAAAAGAAATTTGAAAACCTGCCCTATAAGATCATTCAGGGCGATGTAGCCCAGTACAGAGACAGCGTTTTCGTTGAACGCGAGGTAGTTGCGGAAAGGCTTAGAGCGGCAATGGGCGTTTCCCTGAGGGATTTTAATGATTTTGCCTCGATCTGCGAGGGCGTGGATGAAAGTTTGGTGGACGAGAAATACTATGAACCGCCGCTGATAGATATTATTAAATTTGCCTGCAACAGATGTCCGGAAAACCGGATTTTCGTTACGGACGCCTGCCAAAACTGCCTGGAGCACCCGTGTGTGGAAGTATGCCCCAAAAAGGCGGTTTCTATTAAAAACGGCAGATCCTTTATTGACGAGGAAAAATGCGTGAAATGCGGCATGTGCATGAACGCGTGCAGTTATCACGCTATCGTAAGGCAAGAGCGCCCCTGCGCAAAAGTATGCGGCATGAACGCCATTAAATCCGACGCTTTGGGCAGAGCGGAAATAGACCCGGATAAATGCGTATCCTGCGGCATGTGCCTTGTAAACTGCCCGTTTGGCGCCATTATAGACAAAAGCCAGATCTATCAAACGATAACGGCTCTCAAAAGCAAAACGCCGGTTTACGCTGCGATCGCCCCTGCGTTTGCAGGCCAGTTTGGCAATGTAAGCACCGGCAAGATCAGAACCGCGTTTAAGGAACTCGGCTTTGAGGACGTTGTAGAAGTGGCGGTCGGCGCCGATCTCTGCACCATAGAAGAAGCACAGGACTTTATGAAAGAAGTGCCTGAAAAACAGCCGTTCATGGCAACTTCCTGCTGCCCGGCATGGTCTGTTATGGCGAAAAAACTTTTCCCCGAATTTGCCTCCTACATCTCCATGGCGCTGACGCCGATGGTGCTCACCGCGCGCCTGATCAAAGAAAAGCACCCGGAATGCAAAGTGGTTTTCGTTGGCCCGTGCGCCGCTAAAAAACTGGAGGCAAGCCGCAGAACGATCAGAAGTTATGTGGATTTCGTGCTGACCTTTGAGGAATTCAGTTCCATTTTGGAGGCAAAGAACATAGATATTGCCCAGTGTGAGGAAGACGAACCGCTTGGCAGCGAATCAAGCGGAGACGGAAAAGGCTTTGCCGTCAGCGGCGGTGTTGCCAAGGCCGTTAAAGACGCGATCAACAAGCTGGATCCGGACCGTGAAGTGCTGACCGCCAGAGCGGAAGGTCTGCCGGAATGCCGCAAGATGCTACAGCTTGCCAAAGCGGGTAAATACAACGGCTATCTTCTGGAGGGCATGGCTTGCCCGGGCGGCTGCGTTGCCGGCGCGGGAACGATTGCGCCGGTTAAAAAATCCACCGTTGCGGTTACCCAGATGGCGCAGAATTCCGAAGAGCAGAATGTTTTGAGTTCCAAATATAAGGAATATCTGCGGATCCTGGAAGAAAAATAAACAAATAAGCCGTAAAAAGCGCTTTTCTGCCCTGCCTTTGGATAGAAAAGCGCTTTTATATTGCACAATATATCAAAAATTTGTTTACCTACCGCACAGATCTTTCAGAAATTATGAAATATTTTAAAAAATTGTTACAACAATTTAAATATTGTCATTACAAGATTGCCACAACTGTAATAATATGTTATGATTTACAAAGAAAGGCGGTGCGGGTATGGCAAAAGAAACCAAAATACATATACTCAGAGGATTTTCCCAGCTTTTGGATCATAACGATTTTGATAAGATAACGGTTACGATGCTTGTTGAAAAATGCAATATCAGCAGGCAGACCTTTTACTACCATTTTGCAGATATTCAGGCGCTGATCAACTGGGGTGTGCAGCAATATACGCACGGCTGTGTGGAAACAGCCAAAAACGCAAAGGATATGAAAGAAGCCACCATCATCTACCTGAATGAAATTGAAAAAAACAAACTGTTTTTAAAGAAATGCCTGTCCTCATCTCTGGGGCAGTATATGACAAAACTGATCCGAAACAGCATTATTGAGTATTCCACCGAATTTTACTACCGCTCCATCAAAACGGAATACGCAAGGGCGGATATTGCGCAATTCATTATAGAATTTACCGCAAACGGCGTTGCCGGTTTTATATTATCCCATATGCTGGACGATGATAAAGTAGATATTAAAGACCTTGCCGAAAAAATGTATGACTGCGTTTTTTCCAGGCTTGCAAACGGCAATACTCCATACGACAGCAACGAATGACAGAAATCACAAATTTCACCCGAATGATTAAGATCCCCCGGCTCTTTTACTGCCGGGGGATCCTGCTTTATACAAACTGATTGATTTTTGGATCATACCGGTAGCCGATGGAATCCAGCTTTGCCGTAATCTCCTTTTTGCTGTAACCGCCGGCTGCACACAATGCATCCAGACTGTTGTAATGATCTCTTAACTGTGTATTGACTGCGCTGAGCAGCATAACGGGATCGCTTGGAAGTTTCATGAAAAATCCTTTCTGTTTAGAAAAATAAGCGGCATAATTTGTGTATCTATTCATTAAAATAGCACAAATTGTGCGTGTTTTCAATAAAAAATAGCAAGTAAATATTGAATATTTATTTAAGTTATGAGATAATATATTGATTATATTATGCATAAAACGGAGAAAAAAATGGAAAACGGCAAAAGGCTTGCGGAGCTTTTATTCCCGCATATCACAAAAACACCCGAATACTATGAGGAAACATACCCGCAGAGAGATTTAAAAGAAGGCGCGCGGGTTACACGATTTGCCCCCAGCCCCACGGGTTTTCTGCATTTCGGAAATCTGTTTACCTGCCTGATCTCTTACAAAACAGCCAAAAGCACGAACGGCGTTTTTTACGTTCGTGTGGAAGATACAGACCAAAAACGCAAAATTGAGGGCGCCGTTGGCGTTATGCTGAACGGGCTTTCCTATTTTGGGATCGTGCCGGATGAAGGCGTAATCGGCGAAAACGAGGAAAAGGGCGTTTACGGCCCTTATTACCAGAGCCAAAGAAAAGAGATCTATCAGACCTTTGCCAAAAGGCTGGTGGAGGAAGGCTATGCATATCCCTGCTTCTGCACCGCGGAGGAACTGGAGGAACTGAGAGCTTCGCAGGAAAACGAGGATATAAAAGGCTATCACGGCAAATACGCCAAATGCCGGGATCTGACTTTTGAAGAGATCAAAGAAAAAACGGGCGCCGGAATACCATGGACTCTGCGCCTGCGCTCTCCCGGCGAAGAAGGCAGAAAATGCGTGTTTGAGGATATGATCAAGGGCAAAATAGAAATGCAGGAAAACGTGCAGGATATCGTGCTCTTAAAATCAGACGGCATACCCACCTATCATTTTGCCAGCGTAGTGGACGACCATTTGATGCGGACAACGCATATCGTGCGCGGCGATGAATGGATCGCAAGCTGCCCCATACACATCCAGCTGAACAAACTGCTTGGATTCAAAACGCCGAAATTTGTGCACGTGGCGCCCATCATGAAAACCGAGGGCGACGGGAAACGCAAACTCTCAAAACGAAAAGACCCCGAAGCGGCGGTTTCCTACTATTCACAAGAGGGCTACCCGGCGGAAAGCGTAAACGAATACATGATGACCCTTGCCAATTCCAATTTTGAGGACTGGCGCCGGGCAAACAAAAATGAGGATCTATCCAAATTCCCATTCAACATCAAAAAAATGAGCGTTTCGGGCGCGCTTTTTGACATTGCCAAGCTGAATGACATTTCAAAGAACGTGATTTCAACCATGAACTGCGAAAAGGTATTTACCCTGTCTTACGAGTGGGCAAAAGAATATAACAAGGCGCTTGCCGCCCTTTACGAGCAGGACACACAGCGCGCCAAGGCGATTCTAAACATAGACCGCGAAAACAAAAAGCCGCGTAAGGATATTGCAAAATGGAGCGATATTCCCGATTATATCAGCTATATGTTTGACGAAACCTTTGAACCGTGTTACGATCTGAACGGCAACGCCACGCCGGAACTGGCGGTAAAAGCGCTTGAAAAATACAAAGAGATCGTGGATCTGAACGATTCCAAGGACGAATGGTTTGAAAAAATCAAAAGCATATGCGAGCCGATCGGCTGCACGCCGAACGTTAAGAAATTTAAGCAGGATCCCGAAAAATACAAAGGCCACGTTGGCGATGTTTCCACAATTATACGCGTGGCACTGACCGGGCGCACCAACACACCGGATCTTTACGAGATTACAAAACTGCTTGGCAAAGAAAGCGTGGCGGCAAGGCTGAACGCTGCCCTTGCGCATTACAGGGAGGAAATCTGATGGCAAAAGAAGACAGCAAAGAAATCAAGGAAACTTCAAATTTTATAAACGATATCATAGAAAAGGATCTTGAATCCGGCGCGTATTCCCGCGTGCAGACCCGTTTTCCGCCTGAGCCGAACGGCTACCTGCATATCGGCCACGCAAAAGCCATATGCATCAACTTTGGCGCAAAGGAAAAATTCCACGGCGTTTGCAATCTGCGGTTTGATGACACGAATCCCACAAAAGAGGACACGGAATATGTTGACGCCATTGCCGAGGACATTAAATGGCTTGGTTTTGACTGGGACAACGCTTATTTTGCATCCGATTATTTTGATTATATTTTTGCATGCGCGATCAAACTGATCAAAAAGGGCAAGGCATTTGTCTGCGATCTGACACCCGAACAGCAGCGTGAGTACAGGGGCACCCTGACCGAGCCGGGTAAGGAAAGCCCTTACAGAAACAGAAGTATAGAAGAAAACCTGGATCTTTTTCAGAGAATGGCAAACGGCGAGTTCCCGGAAGGTTCCAGAGTGCTCAGGGCAAAAATAGATATGGCAAGCCCCAATCTGAACATGCGTGATCCGATCATTTACCGCATCATGTATGCGCATCACCACCGCACAGGAGACAAGTGGTGCGTTTACCCGATGTATGATTTTGCACACCCGCTTTCAGACGCCTGCGAAAAAGTGACTCACTCTCTTTGCTCGCTGGAGTTTGAAAATCACCGCCCATTATATGACTGGGTCGTAAACGAGTGTGTGGACGGCGAAAAGCCGAGGCAGATCGAATTTGCCAGAATGAATTTGAATTACACGCTGACTTCCAAACGCAAATGCCTGAAACTGGTTGAGGACGGCATTGTAGACGGCTGGGACGATCCGAGAATGGCAACGATCAGCGGTATGCGCCGCAGAGGCTACACCCCTGCCGCCATTCGCGATTTCTGCGACAGGATCGGCGTTTCAAAGGCGTACAGCGTCATTGATTTTGCGCTGCTGGAAAGCTGCGTCAGAAACGATCTGAATCTAACATCCAGACGCGCCATGGCAATCCTGGACCCGATCAAACTGGTTATAGACAATTACCCGGAGGGCAAGACGGAGGAGATCAGCGTGGATTACCACCCGGATCACCCGGAATACGGCGCACGGACCATGACGTTCAGCAAAGAACTGTATATTGAACGCAACGATTTTATGATAGAACCGGTTAAAAAATATTTCCGCCTGTTCCCCGGCAACGAAGTCAGATTAATCAAGGCGTATTTCGTTACCTGCACCGGATATGAAACGGATGAAAACGGCAATGTAACCTGCGTGCACTGCACATATGACCCGGAAACATTCGGCGGAGACAGCCCGGACGGCAGAAAAGTAAAAGGCACGATCCATTGGGTATCCGCCACGGACAATGTAAAAGCCGAGGTAAGGCTTTACGAAAGGCTTTTCAATGTGCCCAACCCGAGTGACGAAGAAGGCGTTTCCTCATTTGAGGACAACCTGAACCCCGATTCGCTTAAAACCGTTACGGCATACTGCGAAAAGAGCCTTGCAAACGCCGAACCCGGAGACAGATTCCAGTTTATGCGCAACGGGTATTTCTGTGTGGATAAAAACAGCACAAAAGAAAACCTGATTTTCAACCGCACGGTGCAGCTGAGAGACAGTTTTAATCCGAAAAAGTAATAACGTAATAACACTTTAGAAAAAAGATTAAAAAACGCCCGGCGCAGATAGGGTCTGCGCCGGGCGTTTTTGCCGCAACCCTGTTTTGAACCGCTGTTCACATGGAACAGAGCCGTTCGGGCTGTCTGTATTTCTTTTTTACCTTAGGCTTTTATTGTTTGGATCTGTAAATATGCAATCCGCCAACACAACCTATTTCCCCGCCGAATCAATACAGGAAAGGGCGTTCAGCGTTCTGGGGAAACCAATAAACGGCAGGCATTGTGTAACGACTCCGATCAGCATTTCGCGCGTATTGCCAACGCGGAGATTTGCCGCTGCGTGAGATTTTGCCTGCGCCTCACACCCGCCAAGGGTGATAATGGCACAGAACGTGATAAGTTCACGCATCTTTAAATCAAGTGTTTTTCTTGTGTAAAAATCGCCGAAGCAGTAAGCTGAAAGATAATCCTGAATATGCTTTAACTCCTGCGGAGCAGAGGCACGCATATTGTTTATATTATCAGCACCGAAAATCTCCTGCTGCACGGCAAGGCCTTTTTCAAACCTTGTATCATCATCAACCGTTGCCTGCTCTGTTACCGTTTCAGATACACCTGCTTTTTCAAACGCCGCATACGCTTCTTTAAGTGAAAGATTAACCCTTTCAAGCCCCACATACGGCGCGCACTGAATAAGAGTTTCTCTTATCTCGTTTGCCGAAGCACCTGCTCTGAGCGCCGCAATAGAATATTTTTCAATTACCTCATATGTTCCTGATGCTGTGAGCGAGGCAAGTGTAATAAGAACCTTCTGAGAATCGGAAAGCACACCGTGATCAAGCACATCGGCACACAAAAATTCACTCGCTATTGAGTTAAATTCCTTATCCGTATACCCATTTGTAAAGGTTTCACCGTCAAACCACTTTGCGCTGTTTTCAACAGCTATTTTCATTCTTTTCATAAAAAACACCTCCGCAACATACAATTTTTATTTTTCTGCCGGTAAATTTTCAGCCATTACACCCACCAATTTGTGAGGCACATAAAGCTCCTCAAGATACGATATCTCTTCATCTGTAAGCGCAAGTTGAGTTGATTTCACTGCGCCGTCGATATGCGATACTTTCGTTGCGCCGACAACGGGCGAGGTTACCTTAGTGAGGAGCCATGCGAGAGATACTTCCGTCATTGATACTCCTCTTTTTTCTGCGATATCAGCTACCCTGTCTATAATTGCGGAATCCACACTTTCGGTTTCTCCGTATTTAAAGCGTGCGTAGCTGTCTTCCCGCAGACGCTTTGAGGTCTCTCCCCTGTGCTTGGAAAGTCTGCCGCCTGCAAGCGCGCTGTAAGGGGTCATTGCAATATTATCCTCGCGGCAGAGTTTTGCCATTTCACGCTCTTCCTCACGGAAGATCAGATTATAATGCCCCTGAACGGAAACAAACTTCGCAAAGCCCTCTTTTTCAGCAAGGTCATTTGCCTTTGCCAGTTGATAAGCAAAACAGTTTGAAATTCCTATATAACGTGCTTTGCCTGCTTTAACAACATTGTTGAGCCCTTCCATTATATCATACAGCGAGGTCTGGTGATCCCACATATGGTAGATATAAAGATCAACGTAATCCATGCCCAGGTTCTGAAGGCTTTTATCCAGCATGCGTTCAATGTGTTGCTGGCCGGATATGCCTGCCGCAATCTCCTCCTGTGTTCTGGGCAGGAATTTCGTTGCAACAACAACCTCATCCCGTTTTGCAAAATCCCGGAGCGCCCTGCCGAGATACTGCTCGCTCGTGCCGCTCTGGTAAGCGATTGCCGTATCAAAAAAGTTGATCCCAAGTTCCAGAGCGTGTTTCACGATCTCTCTGGTATGCGGTTCATCCACCGTCCACGAATGCTGCCCGTGTGCGGCGTCGCCGAATCCCATGCAGCCAAGGCAGATTCGGGAAACATTCAGATCTGAATTACCAAGTTTTGCATATTTCATATTGATTCCTCCGATTCTATTTATTTTTTTGAGCATCCGATGCGGCACACAGATTATGCCTAAGATAATCAATGCTCTGAAGCTGTTTTTCCTTAAAATGGATCTCATCAAGAATGTTGTTTCTTTTTTTGCTGAGTATGCTTTTAAGTTTTTCGCAGGAACTGCCGCTGAGTTTGAGATTCATAAACTCTTCGATCTCCTGCGGCTTAAAATTCAGATTGTGCAACGTCATGATCAGGCTTAAATTTTCTATATCCGTATCATCATACTGCCATGAGCCCATCACTTTTTTCACTGCGGAGCACAGTCCCCAACTTTCGTATTCTTTCAGAATCTCAGGCGGAATATTATATTTTTCACTCGCTTCAAAGAGAGTCATCGTGCACAGTCCTTTCAACCGAAATGTGCGGCGGGCAAACCAAACGCGCCCTGCCGCGAAACAGTTCTCAGCCCTTTTAATATCCATACAAAAAGGCGCCCTTTCGGTACGCCTTTATTGTAACGCTGTATTGCCTTTATGTAAAATACTTAAATTGCATGATCAGATATTCCTGAAATACATTTCTTAACCTCATCAATGAATTTTACGGACGCCGCCGAGGCGGGCTGCTCTTTTTTCCACGCTAAAACTGCGCCGACATCCAGTTTGGGCGCAAGCGGAATGATCCGTATGCCGGGGAACACATCATCCAAAACATAGCAAAGCGCCGATCCAACGCCGTTTTGCACCATATTCACGGCATTTCTTACAAGATTATAGGTTGCCGCGATCTCAAGATTATCATAATATTTTCCAAACCAGCCGGCAAATGTGTCTTTAATAGACTGGCGGTGCACAAAAATCAGAGGAAGCCCCACCAGATCTTTCGGCGTTACAAATTCCTTTCCGGCAAGCGGCGAATCCTCTTTCACCATAACTGCCCACTGCTCGCGGACCGGCATTCGTACAAATTCATACTTGCTGATATCCACCGGTTCCATCATAAGGCCAAGATCAAGCAGCCCCTTTTCTATGCGCTCCTTGATATCATCTGCATTTGCAGTATAAATTGAAAACCGAACGCGCGGATATTTTTCCCTGAAAGCCGCAATTCTTGCGGACAGGAAATCCATATTTCTCGTTTCACCGCAGCCGATTGCGATCTCGCCTGCAAGTTCGCCGTTACTGCCTGAAAGCTCTATCTTTGTTTTTTCTTCAAGGGAAAGGATCTCCTGCGCGCGGCGGCGCAAAAGCATACCCTCCTCTGTAAGGCGGATATTATGATTACTGCGTGTAAAAAGTTTTACGCCGAGTTCCTCTTCAAGCTGCATCAACTGGCGTGACAAGGTGGGCTGGGTTATATGTAAAAGCCCCGCCGCTTTGGTTATATTTTCCTCACGAGCCGTCATTAAAAAATATTTTAACACTCTCAATTCCATAGATCACGCCTCCCTTTCTTTAATTTTATCATACTATTAAAGCCTTTGCAACATATCTAAAAACGAGAAATAGCGCATAAGCATTATAAACCATTTCTATTTCAACTGCTTTTAAAAAGAAAGATCCCCCGCGCAACGAGGGATCTGCACACCGCAATTAAGATGCTGATTTTAAAGTGAGCCTGAGTTTATCCGCGATCATGGCTATAAATTCCGAATTCGTGGGCTTGCCTCTCTGGCTCTGAATGGTGTACCCGAAATAGGACGAAAGCACATCCACGTCTCCTCTGTCCCACGCAACTTCAATTGCATGGCGAATGGCTCTTTCCACTCTGGATGGGGTTGTGTTATACATCTTGGCTACTGTTGGATAAAGCAGTTTCGTTACTGAAGACAGCATTTCCGTATCCGAAACGGATAACTTGATTGCCGTGCGCAGATACTGATAACCTTTAATGTGCGCCGGAACACCGATTTGCCGCATAATATCTGAAATCACAACCTCAATATCCACATCATGAACGGCGCTTCTGCCCTTTTGCCTGCTCTTCCAAACGGAAAGTTTTTCAATCTTTCGTGCAACGGATTGCGCGCTGATCGGTTTCAGCAGATAATAATCTGCGCCCTCGCTCATAAGCTGTTCCTCAAACTGCGGATTATCCACAGAAGAGAGAATAAGTACAAGCGGCTTTTCGGTATCTTTACCCGCAATATGCTCCAAAACATCAATCGCATCCGCATTCGGCATGAACGCATCCATCAATACAGCGTCAAAATGCTGTGAATCTATCGCGGAAATGATCTTGTTTCCGTCTTTTGCGCAAGCGGTTGCGTCAAAACCTGTTTTTACAAGTTCTTTTACGCATTCCCTGCCGAATTCATCATTTTCTCCTACTAAAACTTTAAATTTACTTTCCATACGTTTACCTCCGTTTGTGTATTTCTTTCACATTTTATCATTATACGGTAATATTTGCAACTATTTTTCACATATTTTTTCATTTTTTATAATTTAATTCACAAACAATCTATTTCGACAATTTTTTACAACTAAATTTTACATTTTGCACAAAAAATTACAATTTATATTTAAACTCGGCTAAAAATATGGTATATTTAATTTATGAATACGAAAATTTTAGACGAATTATTTTTAGAAACCGTTAAATATTTTGACGGTGATGTAAAAAGAATACAACATTTTACTAAAGTGCACGCCTATGCTGCGCTGATCGGTCGGCTGGAAGGCTTGTGCAGCGAAAAGCAGTTCATCCTTGAAACCGCTGCAATCGTGCACGACATCGGCATTAAAAACGCAGAGAAAAAGTATGGCAACTGTAACGGTAAACTTCAGGAAACAGAAGGCCCTCCCGTTGCAAAAACACTGCTCAGATCCCTGAAAATTGATGAAGATACAATTAACCGGGTCTGCTTTTTGGTAGGAAACCATCACACATATAAAAATATAGATGATCTGGATTTTCAGATCCTTGCCGAGGCGGATCTGATCGTAAATTTCTGCGAGGAAGGCACTGCCGCAAGCGGAATTAAAAACGCGCTTGAAAACATTTTCAAGACTAAAACCGGCATGGAGCTTTGCAGATCAATCTTCACGATCTGATCATAGGAATACATATTTTGACCCATCGCATAAAGAAAACGGAGCAACATATTGAAGAAAAAGGTTTTGGTAGTCATTCAGCTTTTGCGCCGCGGCGGCATAGAAATAGCGGCTGTGAATTTTGCATCCCATTTAAACAAGGATAAGTATGAGATCACATATTATCTTCAAAACGCGGATGAAGGGCAGGACGAAGATCTTGTGCAAAGCGTATTAAACAGCGGCGCAAAGATCATAGTCAGGGACCATTCCAAACAAGGGTATCTGAGCGGACTGAAAGACGCCGTAAAAATCATGAAGAAAAATAAATACGATATTGTGCATTCGCACGTTGTATTTTATAACGGAATCATCATGCTGGCAGCCAAGATCAGCGGTATAAAAAAGCGCATTGCGCATTCCCATGCCAGGATGTGGAACCGAAAAGAAACGCTGCCTTTTAAGTTATACCGTTTTATTATGCGCATTTTTATCAATGCCTTTGCAACGGACAAACTTGCCTGCAGCACAGCGGCAGGCTGCTACATGTTTGGCAAAAAGGCGTTTGAAAAACACGGCCAAATCATTCTGAACGGGATCGAAACTAAAAAATATGCCTTTACGCAAGCAACAAGGGAAAAGAAAAGACAGGAGCTTGGAATCACGGGCAGCGAACTTCTGATCGGTCATATCGGTTCCGTTTACAAAATCAAGAATCAGGTCTTTCTTACAGAAATCTTTTCTGAAATGCTGAAAAGCGAACCGAACATGGAACTCATGCTGGCAGGTGAAAAATTTGATTCACAACCGGTTGAGAAAAAGGCAAAAGAACTTGGCATAGATGAAAAAATTCGCATGCCGGGGCAGCGAAATGACATTTCTGAATTATTGCAGGCATTTGATATCCTGATTTTCCCTTCCTTGGTCGAAGCACTGCCGGTCGCCCTGATTGAGGCGCAGGCTGCCAAACTGCCGTGCCTTGTTTCAGACCGGGTTACCTCTGAAGTAAAATTCAACGAAAACGTGGAATTCATGCCATTGGAAGAAAGCGCGGAAAAATGGGCGGAAAAAGCGTTTGCATTACTGGCGCAAAACAGAGAAAAAACAGACACAGCGCAATTGACCGAGCACTGTGATATTTACAGGATCGCGCAAAAGCTGGATAAAATTTATACAAACGGAGCAAATGAATGATCAGTGTAATCGTGCCTATATATAAGGTTGAAAAATATATAAATAAATGTGTGGACAGCATTCTGCACCAAACATATGATGAACTGGAGATCATACTGGTTGACGACGGCTCGCCGGATAACTGCCCGGCCATCTGCGATGAATATGCGAAAAAAGACAGCCGTATTCAAGTGATCCATAAGCAGAACGGCGGGCTGATCAATGCGCGCAAATCCGGGCTGGAAATTGCAAAAGGTGAATATATCGGATTCGTTGACGGGGATGACTGGATAGAGCCGGAAATGTATGAACTTTTTGCACGGCAAATCAAAAAATACTCTCCGGATATGGTGATCAGTGATTTTTATTATGACAGCGGAACGAAACCGGCGAACAGTGAACAGCTTTTTGAACGCGAATACTATGATAAGTATGCGTTGGAAAATGAAATCTACCCGCACATGCTGTTCAGCGGAACATATTATAAATTCGGAATCAATCCCTGCTGCTGGAGCAAAGTGTATAAAAAAGAACTGCTCAAAAAAAATCTGTATCCTGTTGACGGCAGAATCAAGATGGGAGAGGACGCGGCATTCACCTATCCCTGCCTGCTGGATGCCGAAAGCATCGCTACCGTTAAAACGCCCTGTTATCACTATATTATAAATCCTGAGAGCATGACGAAATCGTATGACAAAGATCTGAAAGATATTATTTTTCTTCCCTATGCGCGCATAAAAGAAAAGTGCCGCGAAATCCATACGGATCTCGGCGCTCAGCCGGATTATTATCTTTTGTATCTTGCAAATTTTTTGATCCGCAATGAAACAAAATCAAAAAATCCGGGCGAGGGAATGCAAAAGTTGCTTGCAAACGCTGACGTAAGAAACGCGGCAAAACGGATTGACCGCTCCATACTTCCGTTTCACACAAAACTTTTCGCTTTTGCGCTTAAAATGCGAAGCAAGATGTTATTAAGATCATACATGACACTGCTCAAAACGGTCGTTTAAATGAATCCAAAAAATGCGGCTTTACCGCCGCATTTTTTATTTTATACTGTGAAGCACCATATCCACTATATCACCATCAACAGTTAAATTAAATTTACGTGCAAACATCGCAGGAGAAGATTTTATGAGAGCAAAATCTTCTTTTCTGAAGACGTACGGATTGCCTCTTTCCCAGTCAATAAGCCGTGCACAAGCAAGATGATTATCATTGCAATCCGGCGTATACAGATGATCTTTAAACGGGCTGTTTACCAAAATTGTTTGCACAAAGACTTCGTCAGCGCAATAAGAATACTTAAAAATTTGTTCCCAGCGGTTCATATTTTCAACAATATAGCGGGCAAAATCACCTGTTATGCTAAACCAATTACAGCCTTTTTGGACCTGAATGTTATTTTTTTTAAGCCGATTCACACCTAAAAATTTTTCTATTTGCAGTATGGTATAAGAAATCAGTTTGCGTGCAAAAGTACGCTTGCCTCTGAAAAAATGATAATATTTTATTCTTGCCACAGAAGAATCCGAAACCGGATTGGAGGAAAAATGAAGAAATTCTTTTCCATTATGTTCCTCAAAAAAATTATGTATCTCCTCATTGGATTTGATGGGGAGATCGCATCCGGAAATCAGGTGAAAATAGGAATATTTCTTATTCTCCTTTTCGTTTTTTACAGCGGCGTCAATCAGCAGCATTTCTGCTTTCACTTGGCTGTAATCGCCCCAAGTTACATGGACTCTTTGTGTGAAATGAATTTCCGAAAACTTTGGAATTGCCTTGAAACGCTCGAAATCAAAATCTTTAACTTTCGCGTCAATATGTATAAAGATATCGTTTCGTTTATCGTCAAGCGCAGTAATCAGCTTTTCAAGCAACGCAAACTGATCATGCGCGATAATCATTATGGCGTGCACAGCGATCCCCCTTTAACTCAAATTTTTTATATTTTCACACTTTTAAATATTTTACCGTCAACAAATTTCAAAACTTTTTTAAATAAGAATGCAAGCACCACCGTTACCGCAAAACTGATCAAAACAAAGAAATAGGTATTGGTTATATGAAAATGCAGCAAAACGATCATTGGAATACGCATTAAAATATAGATTTCAAACAAATGCGTTCCAAAAAACTGAAGAATCTTATTATGAATATCGATTTTCATGGTAGCCGCAACAATAACTGCGCAAAGAGAAACCTGAGAGATTTCGTAAAACAATATATTCCGGCGGAGCAGATGCGAAACAACAAATACAACTGCGCACAATGCAAACAGCAGATAATAATTTACAGGCTTTTTCCGTACAAAATCTTCGATCTTATTTTTGCCCAAAGAATACCATATCCCAAGCGGATAAAGAAGAACCGTATCAAACCACCAGGCGTCTTTAAAGAAAGCAAGAACGGCGATATACAAAACCGTAAAGAAGGTAATCAACGCTGCTGCCCGCGGATACTTGTCTTTACAGATTTTAAATGAAATATAGGTGATGAGATATAGAATCAGCACGGCAAAAATATACCAGTTGCTGTTCCCGACGGATTCCCAGCCGGTAAAGGACAGCAGCACGTGCAAAACACTGTAATCTTTTAAGGTGCCCAGACACAGATCAAGTATCACAAATAACAAAACCGCTATATCAAAATGGAGCAATGTTTTGGCAAAACGGTTTTTCGGGAAGGTATGGATATAGTCAGAGCCTTTTTTCTTTATGGATTCCATAACGCCGTAACCGGAATAGAACAGAAACATAACGACTACGCCCTGACCCAAATGATCCTGAAAAATATCATAGAAACTGTTTAAAGGGTCTGATGCATACTGCGGCAACGTTGAAATGCAGTTTCTGGCATGGCTCAAAAACACAAGCAATATAAACAAACCTTTTATGGCATTGGTTCTGTCTACAGCAAGATAGTTTTCATTGAATCCACTTAAAACAGGCTTGGCAAACTTTATGCGCCATAAACACAACACAATAACAAGCGCAAATAATATAGTAATACGACTTCACCCCTTACTATTTCACTATACCTATTTTTTTACATATCTTTGTTATAATACTTTTTATGAATATAAACGGATAATCAAATAACGGAAAAGAAAGCGCACAGGTTACAAGAAATCCAATAACTGCCAAAATTACGATTCCGAAAACCGACATTCTATCGACCAACAATTCTCCTAAATTAAGATCAATAATAAGCAATGCGAAAAAATAATGCAAATAGTAAACGGGAAAAGTTCTTGAACCTGCGTTTGTAAAAAACACTAAATGCTTTTTACTTATAAGCGCACACCAGCCTACAATCATCACAGCACTTATAATATATTGCAAAGTTCTTAACAGCACTCCGGTTAACGGAAATCCACAAGCGGAATAAGATAATCTTGAAGCAAAAAAGTTTCTGAGCACAAAAACTTTATCGGTAAATAATATTGATATTACAGCAAAAGTAATAAAAAAGCATATACTGATTATTTTTACCTTTTTGGTTTTAATAAACTTTTCTGCTTTTATCGGATTAAAGCAATATCCGGCATAAAAGAACGGGAAAAACACAATAAACTTTGAAACGCAAAGAAAATCGCCTATTATATTAAAATATCCTGCAGCCAATGCAATGATAATTGACAATGGAAAAACAATTTTGGAACTTATTCTTCTAATCAAATAAACACTAAACATTCAGCAGTTACTATAAGATACCAAGGAATATTAGATGTTGAAAACCAAGACCATTCAGGTTCAGACCCTGCAATATCTTCAAATATCCATAAAGCAAATTTTAATATGTAAGCCAACAAAAAGTAATAAATAACTTTATCGATTCGCAATTTATGAGTATTATCATATTTCAAAAATAAGCCGGATATAAAAAGAAATGTTGGCATATGGAAAGAATAAATAAAAACATAAATCCCTTGTGCAACTCTGTTTGGGCTTTCATCAATTAGACCCAACAAAAAATGAAAGAAGACGACTGATGCTATTGTAAAAAATTTTACGTTATCCCAATAGGAATTTCTTGATCTTATTTGCATTTTTAATTTATGTTACCTTTCAGTTTATCATTGGCGATATATCCAGATACTGTACTAAGCAAATCAAACATTATTTCAGTTTGCTTTGGTGTATCATTTTCAAATGTAGAGTTGTATAAAGTGTATGCCAAATCTATGTATTCCGCATAAATTATCAGATCACGTTTAAACCATTTTGAGAAATAGTTAACTAATAATTCAAAGCGTTCTTTTAAACCGAAACCGGTGTTTTTCAATATATCGTTTCTAATAAACCGGGCGGTTTCAAATTCAGCAGGCGCTTTAAACCCGATTGGGTCAATAGCAACATAATAATCTATATTTTTTATTATATTAAATTCATGAAGATCTCCATGAATATAGTAATTTTTTTTATTTTTAAACACATTGTCATACAAATGAACCGCATTTTTTAACACAAAACTAACTTCATTTTTCATAAACGGAACTTTACTGCAATTGAGCATCCGCTTTTTAAGGCCGCCATAATAATCTACTGCTATATATGATTCATTATATGTAACAAGTGAGCCTATAACCGTATTCCAGAATTTTGTAAGAAGCACATTATCCTCAAACGAAGCATATTTTGCAGGCTGAACCTGCTTAAGCAAGAGGGCGGAAAACTCATCATCAAACTCCATAACGGGACACAGGTATGTGTTTTTATGTGACAGATAAAAATTTTTTTCAAAATCATATCTATTTATAAATTTCGGTATGAATTTCAAAACTATCTTGCCAAAAGTTTTACTATCAGCATTCAAGATTAATCCAAATTTACTTGTTTGATTGGCAACAAAAGATTCTATACCCCATTTAATAAATAATTTTTGATAATTTTGTGAAATGAAATCAAGCCAATTATTTGTTTCGTCTTTATATTTTCTAAGTAAATATGACCGAAGACCCTCAGTGATGAAATCTTCTTTTTCATATATTTTGGAAGATACAACATTTTTGCTTTTAAAGTAATCTATCATCAACTCGGCATACTTTAATTCAAAATCATATGTTATCTTCAAATTGTTTTTAAATTCAAAATTTAAAAATCTCTTAGCGTTTTTAGGAAGTTGATTTGCAATTTCCGAAGTGGGGGCATCAGGATCAAAACAATCATAAAGCATTCTAAAATTAAATGCCTCGGGAGATTGGGTAATATAAAAATCATTGCGGTCAAAAACTTCAAATTCGTAATTACCTAATTCACCCGTTATTTTCTGACAGGTTATTACACAATCATAATCGTCGAGTTTACTGAAATAATCATCTATAAGTTTAGGGTAAACAAAGGGTGCAACCGCATCAAGTATACAGATTTTATCACAATTATAATTGTCTTTAATATAATTTAATCCATTATAAACAGACCAACAGCGTTCGGGTCCGTTATGAACTATATCCAAATTACCGTTTTCAAGTTCTTTACTGAATGAAACACATTGCGGATCACAAACAACCACAACAGCATCCGTAAGAGATGATCTTCTGCATGCATCGATAACATAGTCTATAACCGGCTTACCTTTAATCATATTGTATTGCTTTGGGATGGCGGTTCCGAATCTTTTTCCGATTCCGCCGCTCATGACCATGGTTATATTCATGATTTCACCTCTGAAGTTCAGAAATAATATAATCGACTGTGCGAACAGTTGAATTTCCGTCTTTATACTTATGCACCAAACTACATATTTTATTTCTCTCTTTTGCTAAGATATCATCATTATTCGCTATTCTGATTATAAAACATTTCAGATCTTCTTCATTATATATTTTTTCCCCGCCTGACATAATAAAATTCGGATCAACTCTAAAGCCCTCTCTTTTGCTATACTCGTCAAAATCATCCCAGCAAAGGCCAATAGGCTTATCAGCAAGAAGGAAATCATAATATACCGAGGAATAATCTGTAAGCAACGCATCTGCACTGTTTAAAAGCTCATAATTATCAATTGAAAAATTTTTCAGGAAATCATCGTCTATGAAACAGAGATTGCTCAATTTCATTGCTTTTATATAACTTATATCCTGGCACGGATGTGGTTTTACAATAACAAAAACATTATGCTGCCTAGCACACTCATTTATTCCTTTACATATATTATCATCATATAAAATTGGCATTGAAATATTACTATACGAAACTTTATTTTTATGTTGACGAAATGTTGGCAACCAATAAATAAATTTGTTTATTTCACCAGGGGAAAAAAGGTTATTCAAATCGATTTTATTTGAAGAGAATAGTTTATCATTACGGGGATAGCCCAAAACTCTCATGTTGGCTTCAGAACAGGACAAATTCTCAGCATCATATTTGGCCATATAATCCGAAATCGTTAAAACATCACAGTCAGGACAATCTTGTGGTATAGAATGCTTCCCTTTGGCGTCTTTCAAAGCGCAGCCATGCGCCAGATAAATATAATACTGATCTTTACGCCTTTTATATGGGAAATCATTACTCGTAATAAAGGCACGAGAGAAAAAACTATAATAATAACGATAAGTTGCCGAATTTTTTGATATCAATCTAACATTTTTTATATCAGAATACCTATTTTTACATTTGCCTATATCTTTTACTAGCCAAACAAGCTTATAATGCCGGTTTATCTGTCTTTTAATCATTTCATTAAAAACCATTTCTGTATTATCAGAACAATCCGGATTGCTTTCAAAAATAATAATTTTTCTCATAGGTAATAAGCACAATATTTTTGATAAAATGCTAAACATAAAAACCTTCATTTTATTTTCCTCTTAAATTTTTTCAAACATCCTAATAACAAATTTTTCTCATAAGTGTTCATTGAAAACAACCAAACACAAATACAATACACCAAAGAATACACAACAATCCATAAAACTAATTGTATTAAAGAATTAATCTCAATAAACTTCATGATTAAAATTCCTACAAAAAATGGAGGCAACATTCCAAGCGTTTGCTTACCAATATTTTTCCAATAACTTATGATATCAATATTTATTTTTTTATGGTAAACAATGTCCATAATAAGACCATTTGCAAGAAGAGATGCAATACCGGTTCCTATAGCCGCACCTATCCCCTGCCATATTTGGCAAAGAAAAATACTGATAATAAGATTAATAATAGCCATAGCGCCATAAATATAAGCTCTGTAATGATGCCTGTTTTCCGCACGTTGGATTTCGATTCCAACATTTTGGGTTAATGATATGATACTGGGTAAAATCAAAATTATAGCAATATAATATGCCTCGTCATAGCCTTCTCCCGCCCAAAAATAGATGAATGCTTTCCCAAAAAACACAACACCTGACGCAATCAATGCAAGTAATAAATACTGCAACCTGCCCACTTTGACAAAAAAAGAGGTAAGCGCTTTTCTTTGTTCCATAGAATCCATTTTATGTGAATTAACAAGATTATGTATATGTGGTGTAAACACACCGGAAATTGCCGTAGAAAAAGTGGTAAAATGAGAATTAAGACTAGCTCCTACCGAATAAACCGCCACTGCTGCCGTACCGCAAAATCTTCCAAGTAGAACACTGTCAATACCCGAATTAACTTTATCCACAAACATATTTATAGCAATAAGGCCGGAAAAAGTCAGCACGCTTTTAAATAGTTTCGTATCAATATTTTTAAAATCAAATTTAAATCCAAGATTTTTATATGCATAAAAAATAGTGACACCTTTATTAATGATGCCTATCACAAGTGCAACAATAATTAATCCTACTGCGCCATAGCCTAAAAATAATACCACAACATTTACAGCTACTGTTATGATTATTGTAACAATACTTACACCTTTTGAAAATACAAATTTTTGATTTGCAGAGATATAGCAGCCAAATACTGTATGTAAAAAACCTAATACCATTGATATTGTAAGAAGGAACATCATGATCTTGGCTTTTGAAAGTTCCTGGCTTGTTAATCCGTTATCAAATATAATTGCCGGATCAAAAGAAAGAAATGATCCGATAACGGCTGCTATCACTGATATCACTACAAATACAATGAAAAACAAAGAATTAAAACTATTAATTTTATTTTGTAAATTTTCTGCTTTATATTTAGAATAAAAACGGATGTAGGAACTTGTAAATCCTAAATCAAGCAAACTAAGCATAGATATAGCGGAATTTACAGTTCCATATAAGCCATACTCATGTTGACCCATTAGGCGCAACATAACAGGAGTATACAATAAACCGGTAAGAACACTTAAAAACACCTGCGCGTAAGATAAAACAGCGCCTGCTTTCCGTTCTGTTGAAGCAGATAGACCTTTCATCACATTACTTCCTTTAATTAATCTTCTTGCAGTTTATATCTTTAAGTGCAACCATTATAACTTATTATACAAACTAAATATCATTTTATAAAGTTTTTTGTTAAAACCCATCAATTGCAATGCTCTTTTATGCTTTTTATCAATCAGTTCATTAGTTAAAATGGCCTTTTTATATTTGAGTAATTCATTTGAAATTTCATCAAAATATATTTTGCTAAATTCTTTTACAGACATAACTCTGTTCAGCACGCCAAAAGTGTAAACCGTAAATCTATATACAGCAGCACGCTTAATTTCATTGTCATTCATGCATTTGCACATAATAAACCGAAAAACTTTCCAACTTTGTGCCCGATTATTGGTAATATAATCGCTCGTTGATGAACACCCGCTCTCTTGCATATAATGATACGGTGCATAATTCAGATTAACAAGTTTCTTGGTGTTTATCATTACATAAAAATTAAACAATAAATCTTCAGCGTATTTAATATCTTCATCAAATTTAATGTCTTTTAAAACGCTTGTAAGATATAGTTTGCTGCATACCTCTGGTCGTATACGATTAAGCAATAAATTTTGGGCAACATCTTTACCTTCATAGATGTTTTTTTCCGGAATAAATACAGAATGATCAGAATCTGCATGTTCATAAATAAATCCACAAGAAACAATATCCGCAGAATAAGTGTTAATACTAAAAATCATTTTTTCAATGGTATCTGATTCAATCCAGTCATCACTATCGACAAATGTTATAAAATCTCCTTGGGCAGCTTGGATTCCTGAATTTCTTGCAGCAGATACCCCCACATTATGTTGGTGTATAACTCTAACACGGTTGTCCTTTTTTTCCCAAGCATCGCACATTTGAGGGCAACGATCCGGTGAGCCGTCATCCACAAGAATGATTTCAAGATCTTTATAAGTTTGATTTACAATGCTATCAATACACTTGTTCAGATATTTTTCTGTTTTATATATTGGAACGATTATACTTACTAAATTCATATTATTTTGCTCCTTTTAATGAGTTCTTTAATACAAATTCTCAAACAATTAAGTCGATGAAGTGTTAAAAATATAAACGGGTGGACATGGAATAGCATATAACTTATTCTTATTTTTTTACTTATATAAACTGAATTAATAAAGGACTTAGAGTTACGTTTCATCTCATTTAAGATTTCTTTATATACTGATTTCAATTCTTTCGTTTTTTTCTTTTCGGTTATTTCTTTAAAACAACTTAAAAGTTCCTTTGCAAACATTCGATTACACATCTTATAAACCGGCTCATTATTTCTTTCTAAATCACGTATTTTTTTTGTATTTTTCCACCTTAAAAGCCATTTTGCACTACACTTATTACTTGCTGAATTTTTTCTATTATAAAAATAATTATATAAACAATTACTAATCGCACTAACTCGCTTAGAATTTTTAAAAAAATAATAATTAAAAATAAAATCTTCTCCAATTTCAAGCGTTTCACTAAAAAATATATTATTCTTTTTTACAATTTCTGCTTTATATAATTTATCGCAAGTGGAAGGCAAGAAATGCTCTTCAGAAAAATACGCACAAAGTATATCATTGCCTATAAATGTAGCTTCCGGGAAATCTGCAACAGTACCGTTTGCCTGACCATTTTCAAGAACAGTCCTCATATTACAACTGCAAAGATCTGAATCATCTTTTTTTATTCTTGAATGCATTAATTCATACATTTCCGCTTCTATAAAATCATCTGGATCAATAAAAGCAAAATATTTTCCACGTGAGTTTTTTATACCCATATTTCTGGCGGACGCTACGCCGCCGTTTTTTTTGTGTATTACTTGAATACGGCTGTCTTTTTTTGCCCAAGCATCGCACATCTGAGGGCAATGATCCGGTGAGCCGTCATCCACAAGAATGATTTCCAGATTTTTATAGGTTTGATCCACAATGCTTTGAACGCAGCGGTTCAGATATTTTTCAACATTGTAGACCGGAACGATTACACTTATAACAGGTTCCTGCATAAACATCACTTACTCTTTCTTATAATAAACCGGTAAAGCGCGGGCGAAAGCAGCAATACTAACGTTTTTATTTTACTTGCCCGATCAAACATTTTTCCTATAAGAATATTTTTTTTGTATTTCAAAATATCCTGCCTTAAGATCTTTTGCATTTGGGGAAATGCGTTATTATGGATACATCCGGATAACACAATAAATGCAGAATGAACAAGACTCTTGACCGCATACGGATAAACCGTTTCATTTTTTTCAAAACGCTGCAATATGATCTTTTTGGCTCTGACAATGGAATATGCCAGCTCTTTGAATTCGGACTGAACAATCGAATGATCGCGAACCGTATAATGATATTTCGGAAGATCACAAAAAACCGCTTTGGTATCTTGCGCATAAAAACGGAAATTGAACATGATATCTTCCGAACAACCATCATCATCTAAATATCTGTGGTTTTGAATTTTATCTGCCTTAAATAATTTGTTCCAAACCACGCCGCTTGTGTATTTGCAGTTCAGCAAATCTATAATCAATTCGTTATAATTGGGTAATTTAACGGAATCATCCTCTGTTTCTTTTTTCAATGTTCCGTTATCGTCAAAATAAAAGCCGCACCTTGAGATATCCGCATCATATTTAACGATAAGGCGATATAAAAATTCAGCCATATCCGGCTCCATCCAGTCATCGCTGTCAGCGAACATAATATAATCGCCCGTTGCGGAATCCAGCCCTGCATTTCTTGCCGAGGACAGGCCGCCGTTTCTCTTATGAATCACTTTGATTCTTTCATCTTTTTTCGCCCATTGATCACACATTTCCGGGCAGTTGTCAGGTGAGCCGTCATCCACAAGAATGATCTCAAGATTTTTATAGGTTTGATCTGTTATGCTCTGAACACAGCGGTTCAGATATTGTTCTGTTTTATAAACCGGAACGATCACACTGATTTTGTCCATATATTCTCCTTAAAATGAAACATTCAGCCATATCAGACTGCTGCCCGTAAAATCATACCAAAAGTGAACCGCAGAATATGCAAATAGGAAAAACGATGTTATCCCTTTATTCATTGCCCGTATTTTTTCAGCTTTAGGCGTATCGGAGTCATAATAAAGGTTGATGAGTTTCCCATCAATCCTGTTCTTTTGGATCTGCATGCCCACCATATAAACACAAGCGATCATAACCGGCAAGATCCAGCGCGCAACTCTGTGGAACAGCATATTGCTGACTATTGTGCCAAGCATAAAGAAAAGTACAATCTCCGCAAAGCGGAAAAATCTTAAATCGCCTTTATTTTCAACATAATTTTTTAAATAGGTATAACAATAAGTAAAGATTAAAACAGAAACCAAATAGGTTGCAACATTAACAAGAAAATTGGTCTGCGTTGAAATATTTAAAGTATCTGTGACATTTTCGGTCTGCCCAGCAAGATTCTGAATAAATTCATTATCCGTAAGATTGGATAAGACCGTTATTGCAACGCTCCCGGCAGCAATAACAAATATCATCAGTATATTTACAAATTTGCTTGAAGTTTTATAAGAAAGCCATGCAAATGCGGCTAAAACAATTATGATGATACCGGTGGAATGAAGACCTATTGCAAGAACATACCCTACAAAACAGAGCAAAATATTTTTCTTTTCAACAAAATGATAATATATGCACGCAACAGAAATGGCAAAAGCCAGCCCATTTCTTGTGCCGCTGTAAAGATCGTAAAACCAATACGTTGAAATAAAGAAAAACAAGGCGATGGCAAGATAAAATTTATCAACGTCAAACCGCTTAGCCACTTTATATATGACATTCATCAAACAACCATATGCAATCAAAACGGTGAAAAACGGAAGAAAATGATTGTCCGGAAACAAACTGATAAAGTAAAAATAGTAACCTGCAACCGGCAGTGCGCCAAAATTAAATTCGTTGCTGTCCAGCATTTCCTGAAATCTGCTCCACCCTCCGTTTCGCATAGCGTCTATAATTCTGAAATATCTGCCGAGATCATCATTCTCATTCGGCACTGCAAAAAACGCCAGAACAGCCAAACCTAAAACAAGGAAAGTAAAAGGTATCCAAGCCTGCTTACGCGGAATAAGAAAATAGAGCAAAAAGAATACTGCCACCACAGCAAGATATACCAGCATTTAGACGCCCCCCTTTTTAATTGATTTTACCAAACAGCTATACAAGGCATTAGAAAAATATAGCCCGCATGAATTTTAAATATGAGAGATTATAAAATATTTTGCGGCAAGCACTGAAAAAAGATTTGCGCCCAAAAGTTTAACAGCTGCAAAAGTTATTTTTGGCTTGATCCAATACGCATACTTTAAAACAGCTGTATATCGATTCATGATTTTTAATGCGTCTTTTCTTGTTTTGCGTTTCATTCTGCCGCAGATCACGAATCCCGTTGAATAAATGAATGCAACATAATTCAAAACATCTTTTTTAATCATTTCATTATGGATCTTTTGGCTTTGTTCAAGCCATTTGTTAACGGTATATTCAATTCCGCAGATCATTTTTATATTGGATGAGCCTGTAACGGAATCCAGGCGGCCTTTTCTGTAAGAATAAAACGGGTCATTGATTGCGCCTATACTTTGACAGGAAATAAAAATGCTCAATACAAAATCATAATCCTCGTCCTGTATTCCCTCTTTAAAATGTATATCATTGTTAACAATTATACTTTTTTTAACACAAAATATCGTTGGCCCGCCCGGTATCATTTTGCTGGATAAAAGATAATGAAGCGTATCTATACAATTGTGTTTTCCTATAAGATCCAGATCATAGCCGGTTCTTGAAACAATGGTTTTTCCGGTATTCATATTAAAATCCGTGCAGCCGAAAATCAGTACGTCTGTTTCATTTTCTTTTAGTTTATTGTCAAAAGTTTTTAAAGCATCTTTATCATTATAGAAATCATCGCTGTCCAAAAAGAGAATATATTCTCCGCCGGATTCACGAATACCCACATTCCTTGCCGAAGACGCGCCGCCGTTTTTCTTATGAACAACTTTTATTCTGGCATCCTTTCCTGCCCACTCATCGCACAAACGGGGGCAATTGTCCGGCGAGCCATCATCCACAAGAATCATTTCCCAGTCTGTAAAAGTTTGGGCTAAAACACTTTCCACACATTCCGCAAGATATTGTTCAACATTGTAAACCGGAACGATAATGCTAAATCTTGGCATAAACTAACCTCTGTAATAAGCAACAAGTTGTTTGGATGAATCATATATATCCCAACCTGCAGATTTCATTTCTTCAAAGCGATTTTTTCTTTCGGCACAGCCAAGTTCAACAACTTTACAAGCCCATTCATGCACGGAAGAAGAAAGAGAAAGCCTGCACACATTCTCCGTTACGCAGACCTCATCCGTAACAGAATCAGACATAACAACAGGGAGACCGGCGGCCTGTGCCTCAACAACAGAAACCGGCAGACCTTCTTTTGTTGACGGGAAAAGAAACACGTCGCAAGCCTGAAGCAGATCCGGAATATCCGTTCTGGCGCCGAGAAACAAAACACTGTTTTGAATTTTCAATTGCTTGCACAGCAAAGAAAGCACGTCCGTTTCTTCCGCGCCCATAAGCAGCAGTTTTGCGCTGCTGTTTTGCTTTTTGATCTTCGCAAACACTTCCAGAATAAAAGAATGATTCTTTTGAGGAATATCGGTTTTGCCGATATGGCCAACTACAAAAGCGCCGGATAAATGCATTTTTTGCCTAACCATATTCCGTTTTTCTTCATCATAGGAATACGCTTTGCAATCTATCGCGTTATTTAAAACTATAAACTTTTTGCTGCCGTACCAGACTTTTCCCGCCGCCTCGCTGCACGCAAAACGGGTTTTGATAAAATATTTCGAATACAGGCTCAGCATTCTGTTTCTTACCTGATTGCCTTTTAAAGAATAGACTGAAGAATGGCAATGGCAGCAAATCTTTTGGATGCCGGCTGCTTTTGCCTGCGGCTCCATAAAAACCGAAAAATGCGGGGCATGGATATGCAGCGCCTGCCATTCGCCTTTATGATCCGCAAAAAAGCGGTTCATATCACGCCGAAGCAGCCCTTTCGACGACGGCGCCGGAATCTTAAATACACGCCCGCCGAGTTTTTCTATATCTGCCTGCCGGGTCTGCGGCTTTTCCGCAAAATAGCAGACATCAAATTTTATATCCTCCGGCATGGCATTGAAGTAATTCAGCACAACACTCATTACCCCGTTTGCGATGCCGATATCCGGGATCATATGTAAAACTCTCATTCAGATACTTCCTGCAAAATTTTATATATATCGGAAAACACACTGTTTCTCTCAAAAGGTTGCAGAACACTGCCGTTTGCAGAGACCAGATCATCCTTACTGTTTGTATTTATAACTTTTTCTATTGCCGTTACAAAATCTTGCACATTTCCGAGTTCGCAAACAAAGCCGCCTTTACCGTTTGCGATTAGATCCGTAACGCCTCTGATATTGGAAACAACACAGGGCAGCCTGCAAGACATAGCCTCCATAACTGCAACCGGAAGACCTTCCTGTTGTGAAGTAAAAAGAAAAATATCGGCGGCGCAATTCATTTCCAAAATATCTTTGCCATAACCAAGCAGAAAAATATTTTGTTCAAGGTTGTTTTTCTTTATAAAATCACTCATCTGCTGAGCGAGCGGACCTTGACCGCGTATAAAATATTTTATACTTTTGTATCCTTTTGATACCAGTACTTTTATAATCTCAAGCGCGAACAGAACATTCTTTCTGGTTGTAAGTTCATTAGCAGAAAAAATCATTATATCATCGTTGTTCACGCCCAGTTCTGTTCTTTTTTTATTTCTGGTCTCTTCGGAAAATACAAATTCAGAAAGATCAATCCCGATTCCGTGAATATATTTTACCTTTGCACTTTTAAAATGATTTTGCGCAAAATGGTAATCCTCTCTGTTCATCGTTACAATCACGTCCGTGAACAAAGAGGTGATTTTTTCGATAGGATAAAATATGACCCAATTATGTGCGGGAGCGCCTTTCCAAAAATGGAATCCATGTGCAAAATATACAACCTTTGTGCCTTTTTTTCTTTGCCGAAAAGCGGCGAGCCGCGTGACAACACCCATAACGGGTTCATTGGTAATAATTACATCATATTTCTTTCTATCAAGCAATTTTCTCATCTGAAAAAAGCCGTGCAGATTATGAACGGAAACCGGACTCCTTTTTAAATCCACCACCGTTAATTTAGGATTTCCGGCGTTTCCCAAGGCGTCTTTTAATTCATTTAATTTACCGCCAACATGCGAACAAACCAGATCCACATGATAACCTGCTTGAATCAGTTTTTCAATATGGGATACCCAAAATTGAATTAGATTCAGTTCAGTAGCCGTGATCAGAATTTTTTTAGCCATACGTTTCAGATCCGTTCACTTCATTTATGGATGAACAGCTTTTTTGATTCTGTTAGCAATTGCAATACTGTCCATGCCGTACTTTTGCCTTAAAAATTTTTGAGTTCCTACAATTGAAGAATAGACATCATTTAAGCCGATTCGCAGCAATTTAGTCCCACCCAATTCCGCAAGAACTTCCGCAACGGCACCACCGAATCCACCAACAATATTGTGTTCTTCAACCGTTACGATAAGATCATAATAATCAGCGCAATCTTTAATCAAATCTGCATCAATCGGCTTAACAAAAGGAAAAGTATAAAGCGCAGGGTAAATACCCTCTTTATTTAAAATTGGAATTGCCTCTTTTGCCTCTTCAAAAATAGCGCCGGCAGTAAAAATGGCAACTTTTTCGCCTTTCTTAACTTTAATGGCAGAAAATGGCTTATAGCCTTCAAGATTACCATGTATACGAGGTTCGCCGCCTCTTCCGAGTCGCAAATAACAAGTGCCAGGTGTATGATATGCTGCTTTTGTACACATCTCCGCCTCGGTCAAATCGCCGGGCGCCATAACGGTTACGTTGGGCAAAGCTCTCATCACGGCAATATCCTCTGTTGCGTGATGACTCATACCCAGAGAACCATATGTAAACCCTCCTCCAACACAGACAATTTTAACATTCGCATTATGATAAGCGCAGTCATTTCTGATCTGTTCAATACATCTTAGTGTAGGAAAATTGCCAATAGAATATGTAAACACGGTTTTTCCAGAAAGTGCCATACCTGCCGCAAATCCCGTCATATCCTGTTCTGCGATTCCGGCATTGATAAACTGATCCGGGAATTTTTCCCAAAACGGTTTGAGCACACCAAAGCCTAAATCTCCGGTTATCAAAATTACATTTTTATCTTTTTGCGCTATATGCATAAGAGTTTTTACAAATGTGTCTCTCACGGCAAAACTCTCCTCTACTCATTTTCATACAGGTCCGTGACTCCGTTGGGCATTGAATCATGTAATTCTTTTACAGCATCATCGTATTCCCAGCCATCATGCGGAAATCTGTAATGCCACAAAATATCATTTTCCATGAAGGATATACCTTTGCCTTTTATTGTGTTTGCAATTATAACTGTGGGATTACCTTTGTTTTGCAAAGCATTTTCAAAAGCGTCTCTCAACGCATCGTGGTCATGACCGTCAATATCAAGCACATTCCAGCCAAATGTTTTCCATTTATCTGCAAACGGATTTAATTTTATAGTGTTTTCACAAAAATCAAGGCTTTGCATTTTATTATGATCTACCACTGCAATCAGATTATCAAGTTCATAATGGTGTGCAACAAGTGCCGCTTCCCAAACAGAGCCTTCATCGCACTCGCCATCTCCCAAAATAACGAAAGTTTTATAATTTTTGGAATCTTTCTTTGCTGCCATAGCCATCCCGGCTCCAACCGGAAGACCGTGCCCAAGTGAACCGGTTGAGAAATCCACACCGGGAACACCTTTATGTGACACGTGCCCTGAAAGCCTTGAGCCGTTCTGATAATGCGTTTTAAGTTCTTCAATATCAAAAAAGCCTTTTTCCGCAAGAGCCGCATAAATAGCCGCCCCCGCATGTCCTTTTGAAAGAATAATTCTGTCTCGTTCATTGGAAGAGGGATTGTCCGGAAAAACAGTTGCTATATCGGCATAAAGAACCGCTATAATATCCGCAACGCTCAATACGGATGCTATATGAGAACCGCCTGAAAGATGAGTCATTTCAATCCCATGCCGTCTGATTCTCCATGCAAGTTGTTCACTATTCATTTTTGCTTTTCATCACCTTTTCGTTATTCGTTCCAGCAAAACTCAATTACTATATCCATCTGAAGAAATGATTAATAGGCTGTCCATTTCCTCTTTCGTTAAATGCCAATCCATTGCTTTTATATTTTGGCGTATCTGTTCTGGTGTTTTGATACCTACCATAACTGCGCAATTCGTAATATAATCAAGAATAAATCTGACCGCCACTGCCGAAATCGGCACACGGTGCGTATCTGCAATTTTTCTGAGAATTTCAACAATCTTTAAGTTCCGCTTTAATTTTTCGCCGTGAAAATTAACATAAATCTCTCTGGAACGTCTGTCATCACTTGAGAAATTTACATTGTTTTCATTATATTTTCCGCTTAAAATGCCCTGACCGAGTGAACCCCAGGTCAGAGGGGTCAAACCGTATTCATCACGAAGTTTAAACATTTCCTTTTCATTTTTTCGGCAGGCAAGCGAATATTCATCCTGAAATGTTACAAATTTATCTTTATATTCCAGCAATTCAGCATCATTTTCATCATAAATATTAGAAAGGCCAAAGTAACGGATTTTACCGCACTGTTTTAAATATTCAAGCGTTTCCACAACATCGCCCAGCGGTGTTTTTCCATCTCTATAATGGATCACATAAATATCGATATAATCTGTATTAAGGCGTTTTAATGATGCTTCGCAGGCTTTAATAATATAGTTTCTTGAATTATCATAAGAGGTAGGCTGACCGGCAGCCGCTTTTACACCAAACTTATCTTGAATAACAACATCGGCTCTTCTTGCGCCAAGTGCCTTTCCCAATAAGCGTTCAGAAGTTCCAAGTCCGTATGTATCCGCGGTATCAAAAAAATTCACACCGCAATCTAAAGCTGTTAAAACAGAGCGGATAAGATTTGCCTCGTCCGTTTTTCCCCATCCGTATCCGCCAAGCGGACAACCGCCCATACATAATCTTGACACCTTTAAACTAGAATGTTTAATATTGATAAATTCCAAATGCTCACCGCCCTTTCCGAAGCAAAAAAGAAGATGTTTTTTTTAGCACATCAATAACCGTTTTAAAAAAAATATGAACATCCGTAGAAAACGATACCTCTGCCGCATATTTTACTCTTAACGCGTTTTTATTCTTCAAAACATATTTTTCATACATTTCATCCGCATTTTCACTGCCGACTATTTCATCAAGGTTAATAAATAGATCAGAACTGAAATCGGTTATACCGGGACGCACTTCAAATATGTATTTTTCATTGCCGCTATACAGATTGGTATACCGCAAAAGTTCAGGTCTCGGCCCAATAAAACTCATCTCTCCCCGAATAATGTTAATTAAATTTGCGATTTCGTCCAGTTTCGTTTTTCTTAAGAAAGCACCAACTCGAGTTATTCTTGCATCATTTAAAGCGGTAGTACCCCCGCCGATTTGATCGGCATTTTGTACCATCGTTCTGAATTTATAAATTTTAAAAGGCTGATTTTTATAACCTCCGCGCTGCGCACGATAAAAAACAGGGAAACCACTGTCTGCCGCTATAGCAACCGAAATAATGAGAAAAAGCGGTAGCAGCAAAACAAAAAGGAAAACAGAAAAGAAAAGATCAAGTATTCTTTTTATGTAACGATTATAAATACCATTGTAACCCGATATGTTTTGAACATCGGGTACATCTATATTCAGTTCTTTGATCTCATCAATCGTTTTCATTCAAATTCACCGAAATCGACCTACTATTGCATACTAATTATATCTAAATACTAAATTATTATAATATAAAAATAATAAGTAGTCAATAAAAGGTCGATATAAAGAGAAAAGGAAGAAGAACCGCTTTATATTGATTTTAACCTGCATTTAAGATAAAATAGGGATGAGAGGGCGGCGGGTGCACGCTTATACGTAATCAAAACACACGCCGAAACAGATCATGGAACTTAAATTCAAGGAAAACGGCACATTCAAAATTCTGATCCTTGCCGACGCACAGGACACGGATGCGCCGCAGAAAGAAACAACGGACATCATAAACTATTCCATAGAAAGGGCTGCGCCGGATCTGATCGTTTTGCTTGGAGACAACACGGCAGGGGATTTTGAAGGCGTAACCCCAAAGCGCACCAAAGAGGCAGTGCGGAAACTGCTTTTCCCGATTGAAGAAAAGGAAATACCTTTTGCACTTGTGTTTGGCAATCATGACCACGAAGGGCTGACGCACAAATGCGGATTTGAGGAAAAAGAGGCAAAACTTTTTTTGCTGGAAGAATTTCAAAAATCGCCGCTGTGCCTTGCCGTAAAAGGCGAATGCCGCTCCGGTGTGGGCACATACAACCTGCCCATACTCAGCTCAGACGGCAAAAAAGCAGCTTTTAACCTTTGGCTGATGGATTCCGGCACATATGACTGCAACGGCGGATACGGATTTGTGCAGCCGGATCAGACGGAATGGTACAGAAAAACATCCGACGAACTAAAAGCGCAAAACGGCGGCATACCGGTTCCGTCTTTTCTGTTTCAGCATATTCCCGTTGCAGAAACATACCGGCTGATGAAACAGTATCCGTTTTACGTTCCGGGCAGCGTTACAGGCGGCTCAAAACGGTTTCCGGGATTTTACAAAGGATACAAAAACCGGCAGGGAAAATTCAGGGAGGCGCCCTGCTGCTCCAACACGCCGAATGATCAGTTTGAAAGCTGGAAAAAGCAGGGAGATATCCTTTGCGCGTTCTTCGGGCATGACCACACAAACGATTATCTCGGCCGCGTGGACGGGATCGACCTCTGCGCTGTGCCTGCTGCCGGATACTACAGTTACGGCTGGAATCACGGTGCAAGGAGCGTAACGATCCACGAAAACAGCCCGGAAGATTATGACACGGAGATCCTTTCCGAACACAGCCTTTTGCCGTATACCGTTTTGCCGAAATACAAACAGCGGCACGGCTACTGCGAATACAAAAACAGGAAACCGTGGCAGATCTTTTAAGGGGGGCGATTTTACGGCAACCTGGGGCATCCATTTCAGAATAGCAGACGAGATTTTAAAACATCTGCATCAGATTGACCGGGAATACTTTATCATTGGCAACATGGCGCCGGACTGCGGAAAACGTGTTGAAAACGGATATGACCCGCCCACCGAAGTTACGCATCTTACAAAAATGTGGAACAAGAGCGACTGCAACTGTGAATTTATTTTTGAAAACTGCATAAAAGATGAAACCGAATTTAAGAAAAAATCCTTTTTTGCAGGGTATTATACCCATCTGCTGACCGACCGGCTTTACAGCCGCCTGATCAGCATGCCGATTGAAGAAGAATTCGGAAAATACAGGGAGCATCCCGGCTTTTCCAAACTGGTAAAAAGAGAATGGTATGACGCGGACTTTAAATTTTTTGCAGAAAATAAAAGCCCCGCTTTTGAAGATTTCAAAAGATACAGGGCGTTTAAAGAGGCGTATCCGTCCATCTACAAACACGGAGAAATCGGCAAGCAGATGAAATACATTGTGCGCTTTTATAAAAACAAGAAACCGGAAAATGTTGCGTTCATATATACGAACAAGCAGGATTTTGATCATTTCGTTGCAAAAGCGAGCGAAATCATTTTGAAAGAAATGCACAAAAACGGCATGATCAAACTGTTTAACTGATACAAAAAAAGAGAGCCTGAGCGGCTCTCTTTTTGCTTTTTATGCTTTGGCTTTCCAAAGTTCATGAATATTGCAGTAGGCAACTGCCGAAACGGGCTTTTCGCCGTCCGCCACATAAAACACGGCGTGCGGTTTATCCTCATGCGAAAGATATTTGATCTGAAAGCCTTTATCGGTGCTGAGCACGATCCAGGAGATCAGATGTTCCTTCGTCATCGGGTGCTCCGCCTCACCGACTTTAACCGTTACCTTATTTCCGTCCTGCTCAATCACGGGCACATGTTTTTCAGAAGCGCCGTCCGAAGTGCACGGCTCCATCAATTTCATATTATGGCCGCAGCAGACGACGGGCATATTTTTATCCTCTATTTTCGTGATGATATTTTTGCAGGTTTCGCAATAATAAAATTTAGGTTCCATAATTCTACTCCTTTGAACTTTTTTATTATATTTCCCGAAATTCTGTTATTTAAGCGTAATACCGCAAAAATAACGGGTAAAAATAGTAAAAAGGAAGGAATGTTTTATGGACAACAACGCATTATTCAAATTCACTTACGGACTTTATATCATCACTTCAGAAGAAAACAAAACGGACAACGGCTGTGTGGTGAATACCGCCGGGCAGATCACGGATTCGCCGAACCGGATAACCGTTACCATTAATAAAAACAGCAAAACACACGATATGATCAAAAATACGGGTGTGTTCAATGTTTCGGTATTATCCGAAGACGCCGATTTTGAACTGTTTAGGCATTTTGGCTTTCAAAGCGGATGCAGCACGAATAAATTCAAAGATTTTTCCGATTACAAACGCGCGGAAAACGGCGTTTCCTACATTACCCGGGGAACGAACGCATATATTTCGGCAAGAGTTGAAAATGAGATAGACGAGGAAACGCACACAATGTTCGTGGCACTGGTGGAAGACGCCCGAATCCTTTCCGGCACGCCATCCGCAACCTATGCCTATTACCACAGCCATATAAAACCGAAACCGCAGGAGAAGAAAACAGACAAGACCGTTTGGCGCTGCAAGGTGTGCGGCTATGAATATGTTGGAGAGGAACTGCCGAAAGATTTCATATGCCCCATCTGCAAACATCCCGCGTCTGATTTTGAAAAGATCAATTAAAATAAAAAAGGCTGCCGAGGCAGCCTTTTTTGTTGCGTAAAGTTGGTTTATGCAAAAGCGTTAACCCGCTATCTTTCCTGATAAACGGCACGGTAAAAGCATGGCTCGGGAGACACTTTGATGCGCCGGAATCCGGCTTTTTCATAAATTCGGATCGCCGCCGGATTTTCCGAAAACAGGAATGCCGGCCGGTCGCACAAACGCACAAGATAAGCGATCAGTTCGCTCGCAAATCCCCTGCCCTTAAATTTTTCGGCAGTTTCCACCAGATCAAAGCAATCCATACCGAACGGCGTTTTGACCAGCATGGCGATACATGCCGGCTCATTTTCAAAAAATCCGCAGAAAAGGCGGCAGTCTTTACTTTGAACGACCCGGCGCAACAGCGCTCTGCTGCGGTTTATCGTATCCGGATCTTCTGCCAGATAAGTGTGATAAAGATTATTCAGCAATTTTTCGGTTATATCGTTTTTGCTTTTTAATTCCCGGATTTGCAGCTGATCTGCCGGGGCAAGCGTGCAGGAATCCAAAAGAAGAAAATGCTGAAAATTCCCGAACCGGTATACGCCGAATCCGCAGGATGCAAGATCAGATTTATGATCCCGGTGTTGAAAACCGGAAAGATAAATTCTTGGCGTGATACCTTTTTCCGTATAAAACGCCCGGATCTCCTGCAGAGCGGGCACAAAAGATTCGTCTTTTATAATGCAGGCATGGTTGACGTCATGCATCGTTTTATTCTTTTCATCATAAAACATAACGCCCCATTCCGTTTCCTTAAAATCTGCATACGCCTTTGGAGCATAAAGATCCGAGAGCACAATGAGTTCTTTAATATTCATAACAATACCCTAAATTTGTTTTGGGGCAGGCGGCTTTGCCTGCTCTTTCTTATATTCCGCGGCTTTTTCACAGTAATGCTGCGCGTTTTTTGCGATCTGTGCCGCAGCGTTATCATCCAGAGTTGCTTTTGCTTTGGCGGGAACGCCCATAAGAAGAGTATTATCATCAAACGCTTTATTTTCCGTTACGAGTGCACCGGCGCCCACCAGGCAGTTATTGCCGAGTTTTGCGCCGTTCATCACCGTTGCCTGCATACCGATCAGACAATTATTGCCGATCGCACAGCCATGGACCAGCGCATTGTGCCCAACGGTTACATTATTGCCGATAACAGCGGGATAACCGGGTGAACAGTGTACAGTGCAGTTATCCTGAATATTGGAGTTTTCGCCGACGATGATCTTTTCATCATCCGCTCTAAGCACGGCGCCGTACCACACGGAACTGCCTTTTTTAAGCGTTACATCACCTATGATGACGGCATTATCCGCTATAAAAGCCGCATCCTTTATATTTGGCGTTTTGCCTTTATAGGATTTTATAATCATTTTTTTATCACCTGATTTAATCTGTTTATAATCATGCGGGACACAACGCCGATGACCGCCCCGGTAACGGTGCCGGCGAGCAGCAGAACCGGCAGATAATACGCGATTCTGTATGTTTCCATGACTACGGCAGCGGCAGCGATCTGCCCGATATTATGCGTTGCGCCGCCTATTATTGACACACCTGTTACTGAAAGTGATTTGCACCTTTTTGCAAGCAGCATGGCACAGAAAGAGAGAATGCCGCCGGCAAGGCTGTAAACCAGCGAAAACACACCGCCGAATGTGAGCCCTGCAAGCAAGATCCGAATCACGGACACGGCAAACGCCTGCTTTTCGCCAACCGTATACATTGCCGTAACGACAACCAGATTCGCAAGGCCGAGTTTTATGCCGGGAACACCGAAATTAAGCGGTATCAGGCTTTCAAGATAGGAAAACACAAACGCGAGCGCAACGAAGAGCGCGAAAAATGCTGTTTTTTGGGAAACATTTTTCATCGCGCCACCCCGTCTATTCCACTCTCTCTGCCGTCCCGCTCAACTACCGAGACAACTACTTCATTCGGCAGGCAGATTATGCTTTCGCCGCTTAAGTTTACAGCCGCGTGGTTTACACATATCTGATCCGGGCAATCGGCATAAGTAACGCTTACACTGCCGTTTTTTACCTGAACGGTATTTGTTACTTTCCCGCCCGACTCAACATTATAAACGGCATCGGTATCAAGCGGCATAATGTGTATTACGGCGCCGTTTTGCTCAATCTCAACATAATTTCCCGTATTGTTATTAAAAACATAAAGCGCAAGAAAGAACACGGCGCAGACGCCAAGAATCACAGCGGCAACGATCAGATCGCCTTTTTTTAAGAACTTAAGTTTCATTGCGCCATATCCTCAAATCCCTCAGAACGGTAGATTTCTCCGTTCTGATCCATAATGACTGCCTCACAGCCTTCAACCGTTTTCAAAAAAGCAAGCGCATCCTGCGGCTGCATCTGAAACAGTGTGGTAGACAAAACATCGGCAAGCGCCGAATCCTCAGAAATAATGCTGACGCTGCGTATGCCCTGCGCCGGCATAAGCGTATCCGGAGAAATAATATGACAGTATTTTTCGCCGTTTACGGTATAATAGCGCTGATAATCGCCGCTTGTAACAACACTTACGCCGTTTGCTGCGTTCACAACGGCAAGATAGCCGCCGTTCGGGTCTTCTATACCGATATTATACGGTGTTTTCCCGTCCGCATTTTTAAAACCAAGCGTTTTCACATTGCCGCCCAGATTAATCAGAGCGGACTGCCATATCTTGTTTTCCGTTATAAAACCGGATATTTTTTCGCATATATACCCCTTGGCGACGGCGCCTACATCCAGGCTCATTTCAGCATCCGCAAAATAAACGGTGGACGCTTCTTCGTCTATAACAAGATCATTTATATCGGTATGTGCAGATTTTTCCTTTAAGGTTTCCATATCCGGCAGATAGGCGGAATCCGGGTTTGCGATACCGTATTCGCGCGCATCATGCCATATAGAAAGCACTGCGCCCATGGCGATATTGACCCTGCCGCCGCTTATTTCATACGCCTCTTTGCCCCACAAAAGCAGATCTATAATCTTCTTATCTGCCTTAACAGGGGCTTTGGCGGCGTTTTCATTGATATATTTAAGGTTTACAAGATCGCCGTATGAATTATAAATATCAAAAAGTTCGGAATATGTTTTCAGTTCATTATAAACAGTTTCATAATGCGCATCAAACGCCTGCTGCGAGGAATCCGCAGCCGTGATTGAGGACGCCGTATCAAACAGATCCAGAAAATCGCGCGAATAAGAAGCGCTGCCGCTGCCTGCGCAGGAGGCAAAAGACAGCAAAACAAAAAGGGAAAGAAGTATGGAAACCAATTTTTTCATAGCATTCTCCCCTTTATAAAATCAATTGTATTTTCTGATGACCTTTGACGGGCACTTTTCCGCGCACAGACCGCAGTGCACGCATTTGCTGTAATCGATCTTAGCAAGATTATCCGTAACCTTGATCGCGCCCGTTGGGCAGTTTCTTTCACAAATGCCGCAGCCGATACAGCCTGCCTGGCAGTTGACGCGAACCGCTTTTCCCTTTTGCTTATTGGAACACTGCACACGGTAAACGGAAGCTGCCGGCACGATCTCGATCAGTTCCTGCGGGCACGCCTTTACACATTTGCCGCAGGCAACGCAAAGATCCGGCTCTACAACAGCCTTGCCGTTTATGATGCGAATGGCTTTACTGTCACACACAGCAACGCAGCTGCCGTAACCCATACAGCCGTAGGAGCAGGACATATCCCCTCTGCCAAGAGCGAATTTAACGGCAGTGCAGGTTTTCGTGCCGTAATAATCAAACTTTTTGGTTCTCAGATCCGTTGTGCCTGAACAGCGCACAAACGCCACCTGCTTTTCCATTTTGCCTGCCTCAACGCCCATAATAGCGGCAATTTTATCCGCGCCTGCCTGACCCGCAACCGTGCAGGCGGTAACCGGCGCCTCGCCGTTTACAATGGCTTTGGCAAGTGCGTCACACCCGGCATAGCCGCATGCGCCGCAGTTGTTGCCCGCAAGGCATTCGCGCACGGCGGATTCCCTTTCATCCACATCCACGTGAAACAGTTTTTCCGCAATGCTGAGCAAAACGGCAATCGCAACACCAACTGCCGCAACAACCACCGTTGCGATCAGAATATTTTTTATATCCATATTACTACACCAACCTCCTTATGCAAGCGAATTAAAACCGTAAAACGCAATTGCCATAAGGCAGGCGGTAAGAAGTACGGCAGGCGTGCCTTTAAACGCCTTGGGAACATCATTGCTTTCCGTTTTTTCACGTATGCCGGCAAGGATAATGATGGCAACGGCATAGCCCACAGCCGTGCCGAACCCCGTTACAACGGAGGTGATAAAATCATTGCCGTCCTGCACATTGGTGAGCGCAACGCCGAGCACCGCGCAGTTGGTTGTGATCAGCGGCAGATAAATACCGAGCGCCTGATACAGTTTTGGCACATATTTTTTCAGGAACAGTTCTATAAACTGCACGAGCGCCGCAATAACAAGGATAAAGATGATCGTGTTCAGATATTCCAGACCAAACTTTTGGATCACGCCCGTGTAAAGCAGGTTGGTTACGGCGCTTGCGATGGTGATTACGAAAATGACCGCGCCGCCCATGCCTGCTGCCGTTTTTATATTTTTGGATACGCCGATAAACGAACATATGCCAAGGAACTGGCTTAAAACAACATTGTTGATCAGCGCTGTGGTTAGCACAACAAGAAACAGGGTTTTAAACATTATGCCTCACCCTCCTTTTTGCCGTTGCAGGAAAGCGAACAATGCATACAGTCACCCTGGCAGGCATCGTCCTTTACATGGCGGTTGGCGCCTTTTACGCCAAGCTTGTTCTGAAGCGCGCATAAAAATGCAAGCACCAGAAACGCGCCGGGCGCAAGGATAAAGATGGAAACGCCCTCATAACTTTCCGGCAGCACCTGCAAACCAAAACATTTGCCTGTGCCGATCAATTCACGGATTGCGCCGATGGCAACAAGACCTATAGTAAAACCAAGCCCCATGCCAAGGCCGTCAAAAATAGACGGGATCACCTTGTTTTTAGCGGCATAACTTTCCGCCCTGCCAAGGATGATGCAGTTTACAACAATCAGCGGAATGTAAATGCCCAGTGCGTCATAAAGCGATGTTACATAGGCGTGGAGCAAAAGTTCCACAATGGTTACGAAGGACGCAACAATCACGATATAAGCCGGCATTCTGACCCCGTTTGGGATCACTTTTCTGAGTGCAGAGATCATAAAATTGCTCATCACAAGCACAACCGTGGTGGCAAGACCCATGCCGATGCCGTTGATTGCGGAAGTGGTTACGGCAAGCGTGGGGCACATGCCGAGCATAAGCACAAAGGTGGGATTTTCCGTTATGATTCCGTTTTTCAGTCTTTCAACAATGGGATTCATACTTTAACCCTCCTTTAATACACTGTTGTAAACGGCAAGCGCGCTGTTTACAGCCTCTGTAACCGCATTGGTGGTAACGGTTGCGCCGCTGATGGCATCGATCTGATTGCCTGTTGCACCGCCGCCCTTTACATATTCAATGGCTGACGCCTCTTTACCGGCAAACTGCGCAGTGAATTCATCCTCTGTGCAGCGTGCGCCGAGGCCTGCCGTTTCACTGTTTGACAAAACAGAAAAACCGGTGATCTGATTGGTTTTGGCATCTATACCGACAGCCACGGAGATATCGCCGCCATAGCCGTTTGGAGAAACGGCGGCAACCACATAGCCGACCCTTTCACCGTTTTGATCTTTAGCAAAAAGGATATCGCTGACCGTACAGCCGGAATATCCGGCCGCGTCTATTGCCGCCTGGCCGCCCTCCAGCAGGAGTTGCGCATCCGCCGGCGTTTCAAACTCTGTATTCGGATAAACCGTTTCATAAGCCTCCAGCCTTGCGGTCTCTTCCGCATTGGCGATCGGCTGTTTTGTAATTTCATTTACTGCGGAAAGCGCAAGCCCCGCCACAAGGGTAATGATAAGCAGCGCGACGCAGTTTTTCAGAAAAGAAGATTTTGACTTTGCCACTGCTTACGCCCCCTTTTTCTCTTTTTTCTTAACGCCGAACGGCTTGGGAACCGTGATCTTTTCAATGATCGGCACAAAGAGATTGCTGATAATAATGGCGTAGGAAACGCCCTCAGCACTGGAGCCGAGCACACGAAAGACAGCAGTTAAAAAGCCGATCAGAACGGCATAGATCACCTGCCCCCATTTGGTGATGGGGCTGGTTGTGTAATCTGTTGCCATAAAGAACGCGCCTGCCATAAGGCCGCCCGTCAGGAGTTCGCCAAGCATAAACTGCCATGTTGGCATTCCCGTTGTGGCAAGCGTAAATAGAAAGATAAACAGCGCCGTTGAAAGGATGTAAACCGCCGGGATCCTGATGGAAATCACTTTTCGGATCAGGAGATAAGCGGCGCCGATTAAAATGGCAAGAATGGAAACCTCGCCGATACAGCCGGTTTTAAAGCCGAGAAATGCATCCAGCAGATCCACACTGCCGCCGGATTTGAGCACGGCAAGCGGCGTTGCCGAGGAAACGCCGTCCACGGAAAAATCCGTCATTCTGGAGGCAAACGAGATCAGCAGGAAGCAGCGCGCCGCAAGCGCCGGATTCATGATATTCTGGCCGATGCCGCCGAACAGCATCTTAACGATCACAATGGCGAACACACCGCCTACTGCGGGTACCCACCACGCAATATTCGGGGGCATATTCAAAGCAAGAATCAGCCCGGTTACGACCGCGCTGAAATCAAACACGGTTATAGGTTTTTTTATGATCAGTTCAAACACCGCCTCAGAAACGACACAACTGAGCACGGAAGAAAGGATCACAAAAAGCGCATTGATGCCAAAGTGCCATACGCCGAAAGCAAGGGTGGGCACAAGGGCAATGCACACATCAATCATGATCTTTCTGGTTGAACTTTTATCCCTGATATGAGGGGAAACGGAAACATGAAACATATCAGCTATTCCCTCCCTGCGTTTTCGCCTTGGCTTTTGCCGCTCTGATCTCCGCCTTGGCAAGTTTAAAGGTCTGCGTCAGCGGTCTTTTGGCGGGGCACACATAGGTGCAGCAGCCGCATTCTATACATTCCATACCGCCGATTGCTGCAAAGCGCTCCAGATCTTCCGCCTTAACGGCGTGCGCCATAAGCTGCGGCACAAGATTTTCCGGGCAGACGCCCACGCACCTGCCGCATCGGATGCATGCCGTGGTCTTCATCGCCTCTACATCATCTTTGGTAAGGGCAAGAACGGAAGAAAAGGTTTTGGTGACCGGATAATCCAGATCCGGCAGGGCGGTGCCCATCATGGGGCCGCCCGAAATGATCTTTTGTGTTTCTTCTTTTAGCCCGCCGCATTTTTCCACAAGGAAAGACACCGGCGTGCCAAGCAAAACATCCGCATTGCAGGGGGCGTTCATTCCCTCCCCGGTCAGCGTTACGATTCTATGTATAAGCGGCTTACTTTCACAAAGCGCTTCATAAATGGCAAATGCGGTTGCAACATTCAAAACAACAACGCCTGCATCCGCCGGCAGCATGTGCGAATTGATCATTCTGCCGGTAACGCTTGCGATCAGCCTGCGCTCGCCGCCCTGCGGATATTTCGTTTTCAGGGGCATAACGCTGATCTTATCCAGCAATCTGCACTGCTCCTGAAACGACTCTATGGCACGGGGCTTGTTATCCTCTATGGCAACAACTGCCTTGGCATTCGGGAACAGGCGCAGCGCAATGGAAACGCCCATAATGATATTGCCTGCCTTTTCCACCATAAGGCGGTAATCCGAGGTCAGATACGGCTCGCACTCAGCGCCGTTCAGAATAAGATAATCTATATTTTCCGCATTTTTGGGGGTTAATTTTACACCCGTAGGGAAACCGGCGCCGCCCATGCCGACGATGCCGGCATCAGAAATTGCCGCGGCGATCTCTTCGGGCGTCAGTTCATTCGGATCCCGGACCGCGCCGTACTCTTCCGTGCACGCATCCTCGAAATCATTTTCAACCACAACGCATTTGGAAACGCTGCCGTTTGGATTTTGCCGGTCCTCCACCGCCTTTACCTTACCCGAAACGGAAGAATAAACCGGGCTGGAAATAAAAGACGCCGCTTTGCCCAGCAAGGTGCCTCTTAAGACCCTGTCCCCCGCCTTAACCACGGGCACAGCCGGCGCCCCGATATGCTGGCTCATGGGGAACACCATAAGTTCGGCGGAATCAATTTTAAATGTTTCTTTATCTTCGGAATATTTTTTGCCCTCAAAAGGGTGGATTCCGGATTTGAAAGGAACTTTCTTCATACCTTACACTCCTTTCTCACATTCTATCATAAATACTGCCTCTTTTCAACAAGGATTTCATTGAGAATTCTCCGTAAAACAGCCGGTTTTCCAAAATGCACAACTCATGAAAAAAACAGCGTAAAAGAATCCTGTTCCAAGATCATTTTACGCTGAAAAAACAATCAATTTGCTGCAGACGAACTTTCGGTTTGTGAAACCGTTTGAGAAAAAGACGCCTGCGTTTCGCTGCCTGTTTCAGCCGCCGCCTGAACTTCTGAGAGCGGGGTATAGGTTTCATTTTCCGGGTCATATTTCAGTATGGTCTGCCCGTCATAACTGATCAGATAATGACCGACGATATCAAAATCCAAAGTGCCGTCGTCATTTTCGATCTTATTTCCGATGCGAACCTCAACATAATATCCGTCATGCTCGCCGTCTTCCACCTTAACGCCGCTGTTGTTATAACCGGCAAAATTATAATCGCTCCACGCGCCGGGAAGACCAAGCTCTGCCGTTGAATAACTTTTGATCAGATCCACTGCCTGCGCCTCTTTGATCACGGCATCATCAGTTGTAATATTCGTGCTGTCATCCCCTGAACAGGCGGCAAACAAAACGGAAACCGCTGCCACAAGCATAAGCAGGACTGCAATGTATCTTGTTTTCTTCATCTTGATCCCTCAAATTCTTCAAAATATACCACAATTATATCTTTATACGCCAAATTCGTCAAGCAGTTTGCGGATTTCGCTTTCGCCGTACACGGTAATTCCGCTTTTCATCAGCAGATCCGCCGTAATGCCGTTTCCTTCGGTAAGCGCGCCGGAAAAAGAGCCGTCATAAATTACACCCTTGCCGCAGGACGGACTGCGTTCCTTTAGCACAGCGCATGCAGCGCCGCATTCTTCGGCGATATACAAAGTCTTTCTTGCGCCTTTTAGATATTCGGCGGTTAGATCTTCTCCGTTTTTGGAAATCGCTCTGCCGCCGATGATCTCATTCGGCACACGCGGTATTTTGAGCCCGCCGAAACATTCGGGGCATACGGCAACGAGATCAAAATATTCCCGCAATCCGATAACGCCTTCATTTTTGTTGTTGCCGCCGTTATATTTGCAGTTTTCACCCAGCAGGCAGGCGGAAACGATCAGTTTGGGCTTTTTGCCCAGAGCATATCTTTCCACAAAAACGGCAACGCCGTCCTCCTCATTGGAAAGCGTAACGTATTTTGCCTTTTCCTTGCAGATCTCGGCAGCGTTCGCCATGGCAGTGCCGTAACCGGCAAATTCAAGCATGCCCAGATCGTTATCCGCATCGCCGAAAGCCATAACCTCCGCTCTGTCTATGCCGAGTTCTGCGCAGAGTCCGGCAAGTGCGTTAGACTTATCCACGCCCTTGGCGGTCATTTCAATATCGCCGGCAACGGGAGAGGTGCAGTCAATGCCTTTATGACTGAAAAGATACTTTCTGATTTCATCATAATACGTATCGCCAAAATAAAACAGATTGATCTTTTCCACACCCATATCGGCAAACGGCATAATCTCATCATGCATAAGGGTTGAGGCAGCGTAAGATTCCAAAAATTCGCGCGGCAGATCCATGCCCGTAAAGTATTTTTCACGCCCGTTTTGGGAATGCTGCTTTCCGTTTTGATAAAATTCAAAATAAACCGGATAGTTACTTAAAAAAGTAAAAATATCCTTTACCGTATCCGCCGGCATATAGTTTTTATACACGGTTTTTGCCGTTTTCAGATCACACACCGCCGCGCCGTTTGAATAAATCACGTAATCCAGAAACGGGATCTGTTCCATCACGTTATAGATCACGGAAAGTGTACGCCCCGTTGCAACGGCAATCTTCATACCTTTTTCATGCGCGTCTGCGAGCGCCTTTACCGTTCTTTGAGAAACCGTGATATGATCCGCACCGAGCAAAGTTCCGTCCAGATCACAGGCAATTAATTTTACCGGCATAAGATCCTCCTTGATAACACGGCAGGGTTTTCCCGCCTGAAACAAACTGCGGGGAAATCCGAAAAAGCGGAGATCCCCGGTGTATACATTTATATTTGATGTCTGTTTTTCACTTTAATTCTTTCCATTGCACGGGAAAGATTTGCCTTGGTAACGTAGAAATCGAACTGGCTCATCTTTTGGCGCAGTTCTTCCTCTGCCCTTTCCTTTGCCTCTTCGGCACGCCGTTTATCGATCTCTTCCGGCAGTTCAACGGAAACGCAGATCATTGTTGCCTCATTGGAAAGAAATTCCAAAAAGCCATCGCTGACAAAGGCTTCCTTCACTTCGCCATCCGCCGTTTTCAGCCGCATTTCCCCCGCCTCGATCGGAACAACCGCATTGCAGTGGTGGGCAAGAAACGTAAACGAACCGCCGTCTATATACGGCACGGAAAGGCTCTGCGCCTCGCCGTCATAAAACACTTTGTTGGACGCCACGATCTTTATCTTGAACGTATCCATTACTTCATTTCCTCTGCTTTTTTAAGAACATCATCAATCGTGCCGGCATTAAAGAATGCCTGCTCCGGAACATCATCCACTTCGCCGCTGATAATGGCTTTAAAGCCTTTCACCGTTTCCTGAACGGGAACGTAAACGCCTTTTAAGCCGGTAAACATCTCCGCAACATGGAACGGCTGAGAAAGGAATTTTTCAATCTTTCTGGCTCTGTAAACAGTGGTCTTATCCTCCTCGGAAAGTTCCTCCATGCCAAGGATGGCAATGATATCCTGAAGTTCCTTATACTTTTGCAGATATTCCTGCACGTGCCTTGCAACCTCGTAATGCTCTTTGCCCACAACATCCTCTTCCAGATTACGGCTGTTGGACTCCAGCGGATCCACAGCCGGGTAGATACCTTTTTCCGCAATCTTTCTGGAAAGAACGGTGGTTGCGTCAAGGTGCGCGAAAGTGGTGGCAGGGGCGGGGTCCGTAAGGTCATCCGCCGGAACATAGACCGCCTGCACGGAAGTAATAGAACCGTTTTTGGTGGAGGCAATTCTTTCCTGAAGCTCGCCTACGTCCGTAGCAAGGGTGGGCTGATAGCCTACCGCGGACGGCATTCTGCCAAGCAGAGAAGACACTTCTGAGCCCGCCTGAATAAATCTGAATATATTATCTATGAAAAGAAGCACATCCTGATGCTCCACATCACGGAAATATTCCGCCATAGTCAGACCCGTTTCCGCAACACGCATACGCGCTCCGGGCGGTTCGTTCATCTGGCCGAACACAAGCGCCGTTTTATTGATAACACCGGATTCTTTCATTTCATTCCAAAGATCGTTACCTTCTCTGGAACGCTCACCTACACCGGTAAAGATAGAATAGCCGCCGTGCTCATTGGCAATGTTTGTGATCAGTTCCTGAATAAGAACCGTTTTGCCTACACCGGCGCCGCCGAACAGACCGATCTTGCCGCCCTTGGCATAAGGTGTAAGCAGGTCAATTACCTTGATACCCGTTTCCAGAATCTCCACGCTGGCGCTCTGGTCTTCAAATCCGGGCGGACGGCGGTGGATCTCCCAGTGTTCTGTATCTTTCAGATCCTCCATCCCGTCGATCGTTTCGCCGGTAACGTTAAACAGCCTGCCGAGGCATTTTTTGCCTACGGGCACGGAAATGGAACCGCCGGTTGCCGTTACTTCCATATCTTTATAAAGTCCCTCTGACGCGGCAAGCATAATACACCTTACCGTGCCGGAACCAACGTGCTGGGCAACTTCCATAACCAGTTTTTTTCCGTCCACAGTTACCTCAAGGGCGTCTTTCAGTTTCGGAAGTTCGCCCTCAAACTGAACATCTACAACAGGCCCCATGATCTGAACAATTTTACCTTGATTCATATTTAGGATTCCTCCTAATTCTTCTTTTTCTGCGCTTTGGCGCCGGCAATGATCTCCGTGATCTCCTGCGTGATCGCCGCCTGCCTTGCCCTGTTATACTGCACTTCCAGCTGTTTGAGCATATCGGACGCGGCGTCCGTAGCCGTTTCCATTGCCATCATTCTGGCATTGTGCTCGCTGCAGTAAGATTCAATGAGCGCGCCGTATATAAATCCCGCAACATACGCGGGAACGATATTGCTGAATACCGTTTGCGCATCCGGCATAAAATCCACGTTTTCATAATAATTATTTTCATCGCGGATCTCCAGATGTTCCTGCTTAAGCGGAAGCAGTTTTTTGGTAACGGGTTCCACCGTCATGGAATTGATCATTTTGGTATAAACCACATAGATCTCGTCTAACTTTTCCTCCTCAAACAGTTCCACAAGGATCTTGGAAATATGCCTTGCCCTGTTCATGGTTGGGTTTTGCGCAGTATATTTAAAATTTATGTCTATCGGAATATTCTTTTTCTCAAAATAATGCCTGCCTACCTGGCCGACGATGAAAAGCATATTCTGCGCCTCTATGGCTGCGCTTTCCTCCGTTGCCTTGATAACATTATGGTTATAAGCGCCGGCAAGCCCTTTATCCGCCGTGATCACAAGGAATCCCTTGCGGCGTTCGCGGCCTTTGCGCTGGGGGCGTTCATCAAAGAATTCGGTGCCGGCGTCCGGAGCAACATCCAGAATCTTTGCAAGCCCATCCTGAATCATGTTAAAATACGGTTCCGTATTTTTCTGATCCCGGCGCGCCTTTTGCAGTTTGGAGGAGGACACCATATACATCGCGTTTGTGATCTTCATTGTGTCCTTGATAGACTTCATTCTGTCTAAAATCTCTCTTGCGTTAGCCATTCTTCGCCTTCCCGAAACTGTCTATATCTTTCAGGATCTTCTCTTTTAACTCGTCTGAAAGCGTTTTCTTTGTTTGTATTTCCTGCACTACATCCGCGCAGTTATCGTTAAAATATGCAAGAAGTTCCGCCTGATATGCTTTTAATTCATCCGCCGGCACCTGAACAAACTTTTTGCCGATCGCGCCGACCAGCGTGATCACCTGATCCGCAAGCGACATGGGATGACCGAGCGGCTGCTTTAACAGTTCCATAAGCCCTTTGCCGTAATTCAGGCCCGATTTTGTTTCCTCGTCCAGATCGGAAGAAAACTGCGTAAACACTTCCATTTCCCTGAACTGTGCAAGATCCACACGAAGAGAGCCGGCAGCCTTTTTCATTGCCTTTGTCTGCGCTGCGCCGCCTACACGGGAAACGGAAAGTCCTACGTTTACAGCCGGGCGCTGGCCGCTGAAGAACAGATCGCTCTCCAGAAAGATCTGACCGTCCGTAATGGAAATTACATTTGTGGGAATGTATGCGGAAACGTCGCCCGCCTGCGTCTCAATAATAGGAAGCGCCGTAATGGAGCCGCCGCCGCGTTCATCCGAAAGCCGGCTGGAACGCTCCAGCAGCCTGGAATGAAGATAGAAAACATCGCCGGGGTACGCTTCACGGCCGGGTGATCTTTCCAGCAAAAGAGAAAGCGCGCGGTATGCCACGGCATGCTTGCTCAGATCATCATACACGATCAAAACATCCTTGCCCTGATACATAAAGTATTCCGCAAGCGCCGTTGCCGCGTAAGGCGCAATATACTGAAGAGACGCCGAATCCGCCGCGCCGGAGCAGACCACAACAGTGTAATCCATAGCGCCGCTCTTTTTCAGCGTATTCACCAGTTTTGCAACGGTGGATGTTTTCTGACCGATGGCGTTATATATGCAAATACAATTTTTGCCTTTTTGGTTCAGTATGGTATCCAGTGCAATAGAGGTTTTACCGGTCTGGCGGTCACCGATGATCAGCTCACGCTGACCTCTGCCGATCGGGAACATGGAATCGATAGCCAAAATACCCGTTTCAAGCGGTTCTGACACGGATTTTCTGTCCACAATAGAGGGGGCGGCATTCTCCACCATCCTGTAATCATCAGACTGGATCTCACCCTCGCCGTCAATCGGCTCGCAGAGCGCGTTTACAACCCTGCCGACAAAAGCGTCCCCAACCGGAACACCGGCTTTTTTGCGCGTGCGCCTAACCTTTGTGCCCTCGTGGATCTCCGCCTCGTCGCCAAAGAGGATGCAGCCCACCTGATTGCGCTTGATATCTTGGATCATGCCTTTTACGCCGTTTTCAAACACAACGATCTCGCCATACATAACGTGTTCCATGCCATAGATCGTAGCAATGCCGTCACCGACGCTGATTACCGTGCCAACCTCTTCGCTTTTTTCGCTGAAATCAAAATCAACGATCTTTTCTTTCAGTATTGAAATTATTTCATTAGAATTAATGGTACTCATTTAATCAACTTCTCCAACCAGATTCCGCCGTAATTTTTCGATTCTGCCTTTCAGGCTTCTGTCATACACGGTATCCCCGCACTGAATGATAAAGCCGCCCAGAATATCGGGATCTGTTTTGATCTCAATATCCGCGGAACCGGTTCCTTGTTTTTTGCAGATAAACTTCTTGATCTTTTCAAGCTGTTCTTCATCAGGAGGATGAACACAGGTCAAAACAGCCTGTGCCTGCATAGATCTTGCTTTCAGCATTTCATCATATGCATCGCACACAAGCAGGATTTGGGATATGCAGCCGTTCTGACACATAAGTTTTACAAGATTTGCCGCTTTGCCGGTAAAAATCTGATCCACAGCATCAAACTTTTCTTTTAGCGGGATGACCGGCACTGACAGCAGTTTGACAAGATCGGGGCAGCCGGAAAAAGCAGATCTTACATCGACAAGCTGCTCTTTTGTAAACTCCGCCTCATACATAGCCTCGGCATAATTAATTGCCGTCTGGGTCAGAACCATCATCATCAACCTCGTTTATAAAGTCGTTATAAATACGGCTGTCATTCTCCGCGGAAGTGTTGCCCGCGATTACTTTTTTAGCCGCTGTCATGGCAATATCCGCAATCTCGCTCTGGGCGGACTGAAGCACCCTGCGGCGTTCGTTTTCAACGGATTTATGCGCATTCTCAATCATGCGGTCTGCCTGTTCAGACGCGTCCGCAAGGATCCGGTTATACTGCATATCGGCATTTTTCTTGGCCTTACTGATGATCTGATTGCTTTCCTCATTCGCGCCTTCCAAAATATCCTCATACTGCTTTTTGAGTTTGAGGGCATCCTGTTCTTTTTTATCCGCCTCTTCAAACTGCCCGTTAATGCGCTTTTTTCTTTCCTCCATTACCTTAAGGATACGGCCGAAAAGAAATTTTTTAGCAAACAGGTAGAATATCAGAAGATTTACAGCTGTCCATAAAATATTCCAAAAGCTGATATCGATCATATTTACATTTCCTTTCCGCGCCGAATAAAAGCGCAAGATCAACCAAGCATAAAGATAATCAGAATGCTTGCAACCAGGCCGTAAACCGCAGTTGCCTCTGCAAGAGCGCCGCCGAGAATAAGAGTAGTTCTTATATCTCCTGCTGCCTCAGGCTGGCGGGCAATAGCGTCTGCTGCCTTACCTGTTGCCATAGCGATTCCGAAACCGGCAATAACGCCGCCAAGCGCTGCGATTGCCGCAGCAATAGCAATAACTGATGTAGACATAAAAATTTCTCCTTCGTACATTTTAAAATTATTTATTCTAAAAGGCGGGCGCTATTCGCTGCCGATGGCCTCTTGAATATAAACAGAATTTAAAAATACAAATACATATGCCTGTATAAAGCCGTCAAAAAGATCAAAATACAGGCTGAACACCATAGGCACAACAACGGGAACCACCATTTTAATGAGTTCCATAAGGATATAAGCGCCTATGATATTGCCGAAAAGACGCACGCAAAGTGAAAGCGGCTTGATGCCGAGTTCCAGCACATTGTTGAACACAACGATCGGCGACGGCTCTGCAAAACTCTTGAGCCAGCCCTTTACGCCGCGCGCATTGATGCTGGCATACTGAATATAAATGATACTGCAAAGTGCAAGCCCTATCGTTACGTTGATATCTTTGGTTGGCGGCTTGAAGCCGAAGATGCCCACCATGTTTGACGCACCAATCACAACGGCGAGCGACATGAGCCAGGAAAGATGCTTTTCAGCGCCCTTGCCGATGTTTGCCCTGAAAAAGTTTGCCATTTTTTCAACGCACATTTCAAGAAACAGCTGCCGCTTGCTGATCTCGCCCTCCACTTTCAGGTTTCGCGTAAGAATGAGGGCAAGGATCATAACAACTGCCATGATGATCCACATAACCACAATGGATTCTTTGATGGTTACGTTTAAGCCGAAAAGATGGAATGAAAAAATGTCTTCACAATTCAGTTCATCCACAAGCCTTTCGCCTATATCCAAAGCACTCGCCTCCCATTCACAATTTCACGCTCATTATAGCACTTATTGCCCATTTTGCAACAGTTTATTCTTAAATTCAAACTTTTGAATAAAAAAGAAACCGTAAAATCGCCCTTTTTTTATCAAAATGTTATATTTACATACACAAACAGATAGGTTATAATATTTTTGCTTAAAACTAATTTATTTATTATATAAAGTAACAAAGGAGCAACTATGGCAAAAGAGCAGAAAAAGATGGTAGACGAGATCACCTCTATGGATGAGGATTTTGCAAAATGGTATACCGATATTTGCAAAAAGGCGGAACTGATTGAATACACCAGCGTAAAAGGCTGCATGGTAATCCGCCCGTACGGCTATGCCATTTGGGAAAATATACAGAAAATTCTGGACGGCATGTTTAAAGCAACCGGGCATCAGAATGTCTGCATGCCGATGTTCATTCCGGAAAGCCTGCTCCAAAAAGAAAAAGACCATGTGGAGGGCTTTGCCCCGGAATGCGCATGGGTAACGATGGGCGGCAGTGAAAAACTGGAAGAAAGGCTTTGCGTGCGCCCGACTTCCGAAACGCTGTTTTGCGAGCATTTTAAAAATATTGTGCATTCCTACAGGGACCTGCCCAAACTTTATAACCAGTGGGTTTCCGTTGTTCGCTGGGAAAAAACCACAAGACCTTTCCTGCGCTCCAGAGAATTTCTGTGGCAGGAGGGGCACACCCTGCACGCCACTGCCGAAGAGGCAATTGAAGAAACGGAAAGAATGCTGAATATCTACACGGAATTCTGCCAGAAATATCTTGCCATGCCGGTGGTGCAGGGCATGAAAACAGACAGCGATAAATTTGCCGGTGCGGAGCGCACCTATTGTATAGAAGCGCTTATGCACGACGGCAAAGCTTTGCAGGCGGGCACCTCCCATTATTTCGGAGACGGATTTGCCAAAGCATTTGATATTCAGTTTTCAGACAAGGAAAACAAACTTCGGTATCCTTTCCAGACCTCCTGGGGCATGACCACACGCCTGATCGGCGCGATCATCATGACCCACGGAGACAATAACGGCCTTGTTCTGCCGCCGGCTGTGGCGCCGGTGCAGGTGATCGTTGTGCCCATTGCGCAGCATAAGGAAGGCGTGCTGGAAAAGGCAAACGCCGTTTGCGACAGGCTGAAAAAAATCTGCCGCGCAGACATTGACGTTTCCGAAAACTCCCCGGGCTGGAAATTTGCGGAATATGAGATGAAAGGCGTGCCCGTAAGAGTGGAGATCGGCCCCAAGGATATTGAAAAGAACCAGTGCGTGATCGTAACGCGCCACAACAGGGAAAAAACCTTTGTTTCGCTTGACGAGTTGGAAACCGTGATCCCGCAGAAACTGGAAGAAGTGCGCAGCGGCCTTTATGAGGCGGCGCTGGAAAACAGGGAAAAGCGCACCTATGCCTGCAAGACTATGGAGGAGATCACAAAAGCGCTGGAGGAAAACGGCGACGGCTTTGTGAAAGCCATGTGGTGCGGCGATGAAGCATGCGAAGACAAGGTGAAAGAGATCACCGGAGTCGGCTCACGCTGCATTCCGCTGGAGCAGGAGCACATTTCGGATGTTTGCGTTTGCTGCGGCAAGCCGGCAAAGAAAATGCTTTACTGGGGCAAGGCTTATTAATAGTAGAAACTTAAAATATATAGGCATAAAATTATTACGGAGGTATTCTTATGGCTGTATTGGTAACAGGCGGCGCCGGATATATCGGCAGCCACACCTGCGTTGAACTTCTGAACGCAGGAAAAGACGTTGTGATCGTAGATAACTTCTACAACTGCAAAAAATCAAGCCTGGACAGGATCAGAGCGCTCGTAAAAAAGGATTTTAAATTCTATGAGTGCGATATCAGAGACAAAAAAGGGCTTGACGAGATCTTTAAAAAAGAACAGATTGATTCCGTGATCCATTTCGCCGGGCTTAAGGCAGTTGGAGAAAGCGTGCATAAACCGCTTGAATATTTTGACAACAATGTTAACGGCACACTGGTGCTGCTGGACGTTATGCGCAATAACGGATGCAAAAAGATCGTTTTTTCCTCTTCCGCAACCGTTTACGGCATGAACAATATCTCTCCCCTTACAGAGGATATGGAAGTGGGCGGCGTAACCAACCCTTACGGCAGAACAAAATATATGATCGAGTGCATTCTCAAAGATCTGTACACCTCTGACAACACTTGGTCTATCTGTCTGCTGCGCTATTTTAACCCGATCGGCGCGCATAAGAGCGGCACAATGGGCGAGGATCCGAACGGCATTCCAAACAACCTGATGCCTTATATTACGCAGGTTGCGATCGGAAAACGCGAATACCTGAATGTTTGGGGCGATGATTACGACACGCCGGACGGAACCGGTGTGCGCGACTATATTCACGTAGTTGACCTTGCGCTCGGCCATATCAAGGCGGTTGAAAAGGTGGAGGGCAGTGAAGGCCTGTTTATCTACAACCTTGGCACAGGTAAGGGATACAGCGTGCTGGATGTTGTGAAGGCGTTTGAAAAAGCCTCCGGCGTTAAGATTCCGTATAAGATCGGGCCGCGCAGAGACGGCGATATCGCCACCTGCTATTCAGACCCGAGCAAAGCGTATAAAGAACTGGGCTGGAAAGCCGAGCGCGACATTGAAGAGATGTGCGAGGACAGCTGGCGCTGGCAAAAGCAGAATCCAAACGGCTATCCCGATTGAAGTTCTCTTCCGGATCACAGCAGGGAATTTGTTGTGAAAAAAGCCAAAGGTAAATATGCTATTATAGAATTTTTCAGAAAGTTGAAAACCAAAGCAATCAATTTCTGCAAATGGATCTGGAATGAGTGCAAGGACTGGCGCACGCTTGTGCTGCTGCTGATTGTTGTGGTTGTTATGTATACGCCGGTATGGGGTGGCTATCTGCTGCACATCATATTCGGCATCAAACTGGGTTCTGTGGTTGCAACCGCGTATCTGGCATTTTGGGCAGGTCCGTTTACACCGTATTTTCCGCTTTGCATTGCCATTACATTCGGTATCAAAAAGATCATTGAAAAAGTAACGGGCAGAAAAAAGCAAAAGTAGCAATAAGGAAACAAACCTCTTTTTATAAGAAAAAAAGAGGTTTGTTTTTTATTCCGTTCTTTCTTAAACGATAAAACAAGGGCTGTTCCTTTCGGAACAGCCCTCTTAATTTTTGATCTTTAACAAGATCCTGCGCACTGCGCATTTATGGCGTTATAAATCATTCTTTAACGATTCTTTTTCTGAGAACGAGCCAAACGATTGCGCCGGCAGCAACAGCAAGGATAACGGTAAGAACGCTCATACCTGCAATTTCCTGCGCACCGGTATTCGGCAGGTTCGGATTGCCGTTATTTACGGTTGGGAGTTTGCCGCCGTTGTTTGTGGAACCACCGTTGTTGCCGCCCTGATTGTTATTGCCGGACGGATCTGTTGGGTTAGAAGGATCTGTCGGATCAGTTGGATCAGACGGATCGTCCGGTTCCGGACCCGGCTTACCGCTCTCATCAGCAAAGGTTACGGCGATCGTTACATCTGTTGTGTTCTGGTTTGCAGGATCGTTAGAAGTTACGTCTGCGCCGTTTACGGTGTAATCATAAGCCGTTTTGCCTGCCGCGGCAGCAACTGCCTGACCGTTTACGGTAAGAGAACTGATGGTGTGACCTGCATCAGCTGTGATGGTAAAGGTTCTGGAATCTGCCTGCTTAACAGCAATATCGCCGCTCGGGCTGATCGTGCCGCCTGCGCCGGCAGCAGCGTTCACTCTCCAGATCTCATTGCCGGTTGGCACACCGCCGATCAGACCGTTATCCAGGATCAGGCCATAGCCTGTGTATTTATCACCAGCAGCCTGTGCCGGATCAAGTGCGACCGCGAATACGGAATCGATCAGAGATGCAAGATTATCCGGAACTACGCCCTTTACAAGCGTCTTGATTGCATTGTAGGTGTCTGCATCTGCAAGCGCCACATCATACAGGAAATACATAACGGTTGAAATACAGCTGTCTGTCTCCCCTGTTCTGAGCAGTGTGTATGCGTTTGTGATCGTGGAGCTCGGAACCGCGCTGAGTGTTGCGCAGTTTGCAAGCGTTGTCCACGGAAGATCGCCGATATTGAGAACGAGTTCTGTGCCGTCGCCGATCAGAGAACCGATATCAATGGAATCCGGGATCAGGTTGTTGATCGCCTCTGTGGAAAGATCCAGACCAAGCGTGGTAAGATCAAGCAGCGGGCCTTCGCCGGCAAAGGAAGCAGCGAGACCTTCAAGGGAAACGATCTTGCCCTGATCGGAAAGAACTTTCTGAATATAGGTATTGAGTCTGTCTCCGTCTACCACATAAGCAAGACGCGGAAGAATCTTGATCAGACCATTGAGCGGATCCGCTGCGATCGGATCAACAACATTTGCAAACAGTGAATCCAAAATGGGTTTTAAGAATTCATCGGCTGCAACAGCGGCGCCGGATTCTTCCTTAACCGCGTAATAATTTGCCTTGTATTCCTCTGTTGTAGGCAGATCGTTCATGCCAAGCTGCTCAAGAAGAGGAAGAAGATTTTCATAAATGCTTGCGGCATAATTGCCGTCATCCGTTATCTGAGGATCAAACATTTTAAGACCGATATTAGCGGTTACAGTGAGGATTCCTAAAGCCTTAAACGAAATCTGTGCCTCGGGATCCAGCAGCTGTGTAATCGGGCGGAGCGCTGCAAGAAGCGCGTCAACAAATCCGTCTTTATCGCCGGATGTGAAGCCCCAATCTTCTGCTGTAAAGTCGATTGCCGCAATCTTATCCAAAATATTTGTGCCTTCCGGATCACCTTCTGCAACTTTCGCCGCATTGATTTTTTCAACTACTGCGCTGAATTTGCTCTCCGGAAGAGAAGAAGTGAGGTATTTCGGTGTAATAACGCCGCTGATGATCTCGCCAAGCGTGATAAGACCTTCAATATCCGTGGTGTTATGAGAAAGCGTTGCGTAAAGATCATAGATCATATTCACGATATCCGCAGTATAAAGATTCTGGCTCAGGATATCATTGATGTTTACGAAACCGCCTACAAGTCCGCCAAGTTTATCTACGAAAGACTGAATACCGTCCTCCGTCCAGGCAACCTTGCTGTTTGTAGGACGAACGAAATCTGTGGGCTGGAACGCCGCGATCTCATCTGAAAAATCATTTGTATCTTTGATCGGAGTAACGATCTGAACGAACTTATTATAAGTTTCCTCCGGGATAGTGCCTTTACTGTCTGCGCTGAGCTGCGCATACTTGCTCTTTGCTTCCGTAATAATTTCATCGGTAAGCGCATCCAGATCTAAACCGTCTATATACGCAATAAAATCATTTAACTGCGCCTCATTGATATAAGCGATCGCCTGGCTGAGCAAATCAGAACCTTTGTAGATGCTTACTTCCGGACGATTATTATATGCCTCTAAAGCATCTGTATTCTCATCATAAACAATCGGAACAGAAAGCGTGGCAACAAACTTCAAAGTGGAATTACTCAGAATGCTGTCCGCCATGGATTTGGCATCTGCGCTCAGATTATTGTATGCTTCTACGGCTGCTTTTATTTCATCTAAATCAGCGCTGTCCGCATCTTCGATAAGCGTTTGACCAACTGCAAGAACATCCTGAACCGCTGTTGTGATACCAGCATATTTGGATTCCAGCATTTCCAGAAGCATATCGCTTGTCTGTTCTGAAACCGCAACCTGATCAGACTGAACAAGGGCATAATAATCCTGATATGCTTTCAGCATGGTAGCGCCGTTCTGATCTGCTTTCCACTCAGCCGTCTTACTTGAATAACTATAGGAAATAAACGTGCTGTAGGATACGCTGGACGGATTCTTTCCGGCTTCCGTTTCATTATCCTGAACATTATTATACGCGTACTTGATTAAATAGCCGGTAGTTCTGGATGTTGCATCAAGGCTAGTGTGATAGAAATAGAATCCGCCTTCGCCGGAACTGGCTGCGGACAGATAGTTTGAAAACTCAAACTGCTGTGCATCAAATTCGATAACCGCCTTTGCCCAGGTCTCAAATGCTGCCTGCGCCTCGGCATTATCTTTCCAGCTGAAGCTGCTGGATTCGAAATTACCTACACTGAAAAACGTTTTGTACACATCGTAAACTTCCTGATAAGACTGAGGAAGCGCGCCTGCGGCTTCTTCAATAGCGTCCAGATGATTCATAGTTACATCTACATACTGCGCAGTGCTGTAAGATGATTCATCCGAAAGCACTTCACGTGCCACAGACTGAGTTACATAGTAAAGGATAAAGCCATAATACGGCGCTGAAAGTTCCAGTTTCTGGTCTTCAGAAAGGGCCTTGAGCGCTGCTACAGCCGCGTCATAATCCTTTACAGCCTGCTCGTGTTTTTCCGCATTAGATGTTGAAAACAGATACGTGCGGTTTTCATAGAACGCAGCTATTTTCGTTTCAACATCTGTTACAGCTGAATCCGCAGTTTCGCCTTCATCCGCGGCAATGGCGTAAAAGCCTACCGTGAACGTGGAAAGCACCATAACAACTGCAAGGAAAACGCTAAGCAGTTTTTTGCTTTTGCTCATCAAAATCTCTCCTTTTTGATAGTTTCGCTCCGGCCCAAAAGCAGACCATTCGCAAATCCAATTATATATTTGTAAATAAGCAAAGTCACATTTTTTAAATTTATGAAAGACTTTATTTATAATTTTGTTAGTTTTTGATGTTTTTTTTGTATAATTTTGGATATATTGCACAATTTTATTTTTCCAAAATTCACAGACCGTTTTTAATATTTCTGTTCTGAATTTAATGTAAAAAGCAGAAATATTCATATAAAAACAGGAAATATCCGTTAAAATAATAACAATATGTATTCGTGTGCTGTACAAAACGTACTTTTTTATGAATTCGTCTTTTAAAACGATTGTAAAAGGAAAAACCTGCTGTGAACAGCAGGTTCAGGCGCCCCTATATTACACACAGATAGACAAAGCGCCCCCCCTACACAAGGGAGACGCTTACTGCATTGAAATTGCATATTTTTTAGAATTTATCTTTAAACAAAAGCACAAGCACAAGATCCACAACAAACAGAAACAGCGCAATGACGCCGCCGATCAATGCCTTTTTGTTTCTGGACTGCGACTGCGGCGAGATCTGCACCTTTTTCTTTTTCATCACCACGGGAACGGCGATGCCCATGGCGGCGAACGCTGGGCAGATGCCGATGGTGCAGATGCCGATGATGGACATGGTAAACGCAAACTGAGAAAGTTTTTCCATAGGATCCGTATTTTTATTCTTTTTCATGATTTTCACCTGCCAAAACACCGTATTTTTCAACAACACGGTTTATTTTTTTTATAAACGCCTGCCCAAACAGGAATAAAAACAAAGCCGTTGCGGCGCCGAACACTGCCGAAAACGGCGCGCCTGCCGCATACACGGCAATCACGCCGGAAAGCGTGTATTCGCTGAGCATGGTAAGCACAGAACTGAGATCGGCAACCAACCCGTAAAGCACAAAGGAAAGCAAAAAGCCGATCACGGCAAGGCTCCATCTGTTTGCCTTAATTTTTTTAAACAGAATGCCCGCAGCAAAGCCGACCAGACCGAGCGCCACCATCTGAAACGGAGTCCATACGCCCTGCCCGAACAGGAAATTAGAGATAAATGCCGAAAGCGCGCCGATGATATATCCGCGCCGCGCGCCGAGACACACAGCGGATACGACCACAACCGCGCCGATAGGTTTGAACTGCGGCACAAGATAAAACACCGCCCGGGACGCCACCGCCAGCGCAATAAGTGCGGAGACCAGAGCAATCTCCCTTGCCGAGGGGGCGGACTGCTCAAACCCGATGAAAAACGGCAGCAGAGATAGTACCAGAACGATCGCCGCCGCAAGATAATAAGACGTAACGCCGGAAAAGAAGATCTGCCACACAGCAAGAAACGCCACGGCAATCACGATAAAGACGAAAAACAGAATGTCCGCGCGGCGTTTCATGGCGCCACCTCCGCATCATCCTCACAAACAAGCCTGCCGCCCGTGAGCGCGGAAAGCGCGGTTGTATAGATATCCAGCGCGGCAAAGAACTGCCTGCGCGGCGCCGAAGAAACAATCTTGGAATGGAACAAAAAAGAAACTTCATCCGTGTATCTGCCGGCAAATTCCAGATCATGCGTTGCAAGGATCACGGTTTTGCCGCCGGCGCACCAACCGCGCAGGATCGCCGCAAGGCTGGATTTGAACACGGCATCCATTCCCTTTGTAGGCTCATCCAGCACAAGGATATCGGCACCGGTCTGCTCCATTTTGGCAAGGGCAAGGCGCTGTGCCTCTCCCCCGCTGAGATCAAACGGATTCCTGCAGGCAAGATCTTCCAGCAAAAAGCGGCGGATCAAATCTCTGCTGTTTTGCAATTCTTCAGCAACCGTGTCGCAAAGAAAAAGAGAAGAAACATTTTGCGGCATATATGCCGTTTTGCCGGATTTCTTTATCTTTCCGCCGTAAGGTTTTAAAACGCCGGCGATGCATTTGAGCAAAGTGGTCTTGCCGCTGCCGTTTGCGCCTACAATTCCATTGATTCTGCCCGCCTGCGCCGTATAATCCGCACCAAAAAGCACATCCGGCGCTTTTTTTTGATAAGCGAACGCAAGGTTTTTAACCGTAACGGCTGGAGGCATAGCAGAATATTTTGCAAAGTTTTTTTCCTTTACGCTCTTGATTTCCTCCCTTGCGGCGGCAAAATCAAGTGTTCTGCTGGGGAGCAGACGGGTATACGACGGCAGCATCAGCGCCATATCGTTTTTCTGCTCCGTTAAAAAACGCGCCAGTTCATCCGGCGAGCCGCTGAACAGCGCCGCGCCGTTTTCCAGAAACACAGCCTGATCCGCCCGACTGAGCAGATCCGGCGAATGCTCACAAAGCAGCACCGTTACCCCGCGTTCCCGGTTCAGGCGGTACACGGCATCCCGGAAATGCCTTGCGGAAATCGGATCCAACTGCGAACAAGGCTCGTCCAAAAGTAAAACCCGCGGATCCGTGGAAACGGCACAGGCAAGCGCAAGCAACTGTTTTACACCGCCGGAAAGATCGTGCGTTTTGGCATCAATATAGGGATTCAGATTAAAGAAACTTGCCGTTTGGGCAATTTTAAGAGATATCTCCCGGCTGCCCAGCCCTTTATTTTCCAGCGAAAAAGCGAGTTCGCCCAGAACGGTATCCGTAATGATATTGCTTTCCACATGCTGGCCGACAAAGCCGATCTCTTCTTCAGAAATATGTATGCTTCCGCCTTGTTTGCCGAACGGGGCAATCTCTTTTTTCAGCAGGCGCAAAAGCGTGCTTTTACCGCTGCCGGATCTGCCGCAGAGCAAAACAAGTTGCCCCGGCTCCACCTTCATATTCACGCCGCGGAGCGCGGGCTGATTACTGCCGGGGTACCGAAAGGTCAGATCTTCAATTTCAATAACTGCCATTTTATATCCTCCGACAGGTCTAACGCAAGCGGCAAAAGGCACATCAGCGCCCATAAAAGCGGCACCGGCATGCTGATATTTAATAGCCGCAGCTGATCGTAATACACAAAATCAAACGCGCCGCGCGCGAACGCCGCAATCTGAAACACAAAAAGCACAGTGAATAAGAAAAGGAACACACCGTCCGCCGCTTTGAACCGATAAGGCGAATAATGCCGCCTGCCTTTTTTGAAACCGCGCGCGCGCATTGTATCCGCCGTTTCAATACTGCGCTCCAACGATACGGAAACCAGCGCGGAAAAGCGGCGCAGTGTATTTTTTAACCCTTTTGTTTCCTTTCCGATGCCCTGCTGCGCCTCTTTGATCTCCCCCGCCGTTTTAACCATCAGCGGCAAAAAGCGCAGCACCATGGAAAAAATCAGAACCGTATTGGGAGCAAATCTGCCGAAAAGGGCAGTGAATTTTTCGCTTGTAATGATCTCTGAATACGCGGAAAACCAAACGAGCACAGCCGCCAGTATGGTGCCGAGGCAGGCGCCGTAAGCAAGCGGCTCCAGCGAAAAACCGATTTGGAAAACGGAAAACAACACCGTCTGCCCATAGCGGCAAAACAGCATATTAAACAGCGCCGCGATCAAAATGAGCGGCAGGCTGAATTTCAGCTGCGCCGCCGTGCGCCGAACGCCAAGCAGGCGCAAACTGTAAAGCAGGGCGCAAACAAGGCTCAGCGCCGCATGCACGGGATTGATATAAACCAGCGTGATCACGATAACAAACAGAAAAAAGAAAAGGCAGACTGCGGGATGAAATTTTGAAAACCGATCCATATCTGCCCTCCGATCCTGCTATTTAATACTCAATGCCGCGCCGCGCGGAAACGCCGGAATCATACGGATGGCGTTCCTTACGCATACACGTGATATAATCCGCCCGATCAAACAACCAGGCGCACTTTGCGTGACCCGTGATCACATACTCTTTTTTCGGGTCAAAAACAAGCGTTTGCGCAAAACCGCTGCCAAGCAGGGGCAGCACATCTAAAAATTCATCCAGAATGATCACATTGGCGCTGTCTGCAAACGCGCTTTGTACGGCAGTTTTCACCCAAGCGGCATATGCCGCCTTTTGCGCATCCGTCATTTTAAACATAAACGGCAATCTTTCAGGATTTTTATAAAAATGTATATCACAGCGCGCCTGCCGCTCTGCGGACTGATCATCCTTTAAAAACGAATAAAAGGAAACGACTTTGCCGGCGCCACAGGCACGTAGCGCAAGCCCAAGCGCGGCGGATGTTTTGCCTTTGCCGTCTCCGTAATAAATATGGATCATCGGATTCTGACATCCTGTTTTGTTTGAAAACGGTAGCCGTACTGATCCAGAATATGCATTTTATTCAGCGCGATCATCGTGCCCTTTGAAACGCAGAGTTCCGCGCGCGGCGCAATGGAAACATCCAGATCCAGCGCCTGGGAAAACAGTTTATCTATACCATAAATCTCCGAGCAGCCGCCGGTGAGGATCACGCCGGAATCCTTGATATCCGCAACAAGCTGCGGCGTGGTGCGCTCAAACAAAACAGACGCCGCGTTCGTAAGCTCCTCAAACAGCGGTTTCAGGCATTCATGAATTTCATTGCCGCTGATCTCCACAACGCAGGGCATGCCGGAAAACATATCGCGGCCCTTCGCCTGCATGCTGACATCCTCCTCGCGCGGCACAGCGCCGGAGATGCGGTTTTTGATCTCCTCCGCCATGCGTTTGCCGATAAGAACGCCGTATTTTTCACGCATATGGCGTGTGATCTCCTCATCAAAGGTATCGCCTGCAACGCGCAGGGTATCGATCTGGCTCATACTGCCCTGACTGATCACAGCCATATCCGTTGTGCCGCCGCCGATATCGATCACAAATGCGCCCGTGGGCTGAAGCGGATCGATCCCCGCGCCGAAAGCGGCGCAGAGCGGCTCCTCAACCAGGCAGACGGATCTTGCCCCCGCCGTGATAATAACGGAAATGAGCGTGCGCCGCTCCACATCCGTTGCAAGGGCGGAAACCGCCGCCACAACGCGGGGCTTGAAAATGCTTTTTTTAATGATCTTATTAATAAAAAACTGCACCATGCGGCACGCGATAGAATAATTGGTGATCGCGCCGCCGACGATGGGCTGAATTACGGACACGCCGCTCGGTTCCCTGCCCTCCAGATAATACGCGCGCCTGCCGGCGTATAAAATCTTTTCCGTTTCCGTGTCATACGCCACATAAGAAGGCTCGTTTACCACAACGCCTTTTCCGGGCACGGAGATCACGATAGAACTGGTGCCGAGGTCTATTCCCAAATCATAACCGAACATAATTTCATTCCTTATATACCAAATTGCGCAAAGCGCAAATCAAAACCGCTTTGAAAGCCGTTTTCAGCAGTTTTGGCGAATCTGATTTTTATATATCCATGTTACTGTATAAAGCCGTTATTGTCAACAGTTAAAAAGTGAAGAAGGGCGCTGTAGCGGCGGCTTTTTTTATCGTTTTCCACCATAGCGCGCACATTGTTTTCCGTGCCCACCAAAACGATCAGTTTTTTGGCTCTGGTGATCGCCGTGTAAAACAGATTTCTGTATGCCAGTTTCTGCGGCGTTGCCACAACGGGGATCACTACGCCGTCAAATTCCGAGCCCTGGCTCTTATGCACCGTCATGGCATAAGCCAGTTCCAGTTCGCCGATATTGGCAACGGAATACATCGCCTCGCGGTCATCAAACCGCACGTTTATAATATCCGCGGCGCGGTCGATTCGGGTAAGAATGCCGATATCGCCGTTAAACACGCCCATGCCGTTGTCGTTTGCCTTAAACCACGGAATATCGTAATTATTTTTGATCTGCATTACCTTATCGCCCTCGCGCAGGGTATACCCGCGGGAGATGATCTCGTTTTTGCCCTTTGCCGGGGGATTCAGCTGCTTTTGCAGCATGATATTGATATTCTGCGCCCCAACTTCGCCTTTTTTACTTGGGCAAAGCACCTGCAAATCGGTAACCGGATCCATGGAATACGCTGCCGGCAGGCGGCGCGTGACCAGATCCACGATCTTGCGGCACGCCGAAATCGGCACGCTTTCATGCAGCATAAAGAAATCGGAATCCGCGGCGTTATCCGTGATCACGGGCATTTCGCCTTTTACAACCCGGTGGGCGTTGGTTACGATGCGGCTCTGCATCGCCTGGCGAAAAATCTTATCCAGTTCCACAACGGGTATCAGTTTGCTTTTTATCAGATCGCTCAAAACATTGCCGGCGCCGACCGGCGGCAGCTGATCTTTATCTCCCACCATAATCAGGCGGGCGCGCAGCGGCAGCGCCTCCAACAGGGAATCAAAAAGAAAAATATCCACCATGGAAAGTTCATCCACGATAACAGCGTCCACATCCAGCGGATTTTTGCGGTTGTGAACAAAAACCGGCTCGTCACTGCCGTCCCTGTACTCCACTTCAAGCAGGCGGTGCACCGTTTTTGCCTCCTGACCGGTCAGTTCGGTCATACGCTTGGCGGCTCTGCCCGTGGGCGCGGCAAGCGCAACATCCAGCCCCCTGTTTTTCATCAGGGAAATAATGCCTTTTACGGTTGTGGTTTTGCCGGTTCCGGGGCCGCCTGTAAGGATCAGCAGCCCTTTGTTGACCGCAATCTCTATGGCCTGGCGCTGTTTAGCGTCAAACTCTATGCCGTTTGCCTTTTCAAACGCATAGATCTCCGCGCCGGAGATCTCGCTTGGCTGCGGCGGATACTGCACGGAAACCTGAATGCGCTGGGCGATCGCCGCTTCGGCGTCATAGGCTTTTGGGAGAAAGAGAAACGGGCGCCCGTCTATCTCCTCCTGAAAAAGGCGGTTGTACTGCAGTGCGTCATCCACGGCAATCTCTGCCGTATCTTCCGAACAGTCCAGATAATTCCGGGCTGTTTTTATGACCGATTCCCGCGGCAGACAGGTATGGCCGTTGGCAATATTATATTCCACAATATGTTCAACAAGCGACTGGGCACGCAGGTCTAAGGCGACGGGGGTGCCCAAGCTGTCATTGATCTCCTCCGCGCGGTCAAAATTATAGATGCCGGCGGTAACAAAATCATACGGATTGCTTTCAAAGGTATCTACGGCGGTTTCGCCGAAAAATTTATAAGCGTCAAACGCCTCTTTTTGGGTAAGGCCTTTTTCTCTCAGTTCAGCAATCGTTTGGCGTGAGGCGAACTTTTCAATAAAACTGCGCTGGATCTTTCTTGCCATAGGGCGGCTGATGCCTTTAACGGAGGCAAGCCGCTCCAGATCCTTTTCAATAACGTCAAACGATTCGGCGCCGAACGCGTTTACGATCTTTTCCGCCGTGGCGCGGCGCACGCCTTTAATGATTCCGCTGGAAAGATAGCGCAGAATGCCGGCGGCGTCCTGCGGCAAAGTTTCCGTCAGCGTTTCCGCCTTAAACTGCCTGCCGTAAGACGGGTGAACCACCCACTCGCCTATTGCCTCAATCTGTGAGCCAACGGCAAGCTGCGGAAAATTGCCCACAACGGTAACGCCCTCGCCGCCGCTTAAGATCTCCATAACGGTATAGCCGTTTTCCTCATTGTAAAACGTGATATCCTCTACGGTGCCTTTTAAATTTTCCAGCTTTTTTTCAGCCATAGCCCGCACCTCTCTTGCTTTAAAATTGTACCACAATCCGGCGCAAAAGGAAAGCCGCAGCACACGAAATTCAAAGGAAATTAAAAAAATCCGCCCTATATAAGGGCGGATAAAAATTTGTTTCTACAATTTATTATTTTTTCTTCTTTAAGAATATCAAAGCAGCTCCGGAAAGAACAGCAGCACCGGCTGCAGCCGCAATTCCGGCATATGAAGCACCTGTACTAGGTGATTTTGTTGAGTTGTTCGTAGCTGAATTTACTGCCGAACCTATAACATTATTTAAGCCTGTAGTATTCTCTGTTTCGGCATTACTTGTTGTCTGCTCGTTGCTATCAGTCGTAGGCTCATCCGGAACAACTGTAGTCTCTTCCTGAACCGCTTTAATCGTCAAAACGGAAGTAGCCGTTTTATCTGTGTAATTCAAAGCAACCGTATGATCGCCTACAGTGAGAGTATCAAGATAGGCCGGATTGAAGGTGAGAATGGTTGAACCATCATCAAGCGTGTAATTTGACGGATCAACTGTTTCACCATCCATAGCTACGCTTACAAAATCAGCTAACGCAAACTCACAATGAATCTTTACTGTATCAGCAGAATTTTTTAGATATTCCGTATCTGTATCCGCGGCAATAATCGGTACAAAGGTATAGGATGACGCAGGAGACGAACCATCATTATTCCAAAAGTCAACATATTCCTGCGTAGTCGAGCCGGAATAGCCATAAATAACAGAGTTTTCAGGTAAAGTGAATTCACCGCCCTCGCGGTAAGCATCAATTTCACAGTCAGGATTTAATACGATAACACTTTCCAAAGAATTACAATCTTCAAACAATCCAACACCTATATATGTAACGCTTTCGGGAATTATTGCATTTTTCAAATTACTGCATCCTGAAAATGCGCCTTGGTCTATATATGTTACGCTGTTGGGTATTGTAATTTCTATAAGATTGCTGCAATTATAAAATGCAAACATATCTATTTTCGTAACGCTATCCGGGATTTCATATGCAGTACGATCATCACCTGCCGGATACGCTATTAATTCTGTTTTATCTTTATTAAACAATACACCATCTTGTGAACAATACGAGGTATTATCTGAATCTACAATAATTTTTTCCAAACTGGTGCAACACCAAAATGGTGTTCCCCATATTTTTGTAAGACTTGCTGGTATCGTTATGTTTTTCAGATTAGTGCAAAACTGAAAACACGACTCTATCTCTGTTACACCTTCTGGTATAACTACTTCGGTCAAAGCAGTACAACTGGCAAATGCTTCCCCACCAATATTTTTCAAGCCGCTACCAAAAGTTATATCCGTTAAAGCAGTGCAACCGTCAAAGGCTCTTTGTTTTATATCAGTTACATTATTTCCAATAGTAATATCTTGCAAAGTTTCATTCCCTACAAATGCAGATTCACCAATAATAGTTACACTATCCGGAATGATATATGAAGTGTACTGACTATCGGCAGGATACAATAAAAGTTCAGTTTTATCTTTGTTAAACAAAACACCATCCTGTGAAGAATATGCTGTATTGCTTTCATCAACATTTATTTCCTGCAAACTGGGGCAATCATAAAACACTTCATATGCACTTGTTATATTTGTTACACCACTGCCGATATTCACTTTAGTCAAGTTTTCACACGAGGAAAAAGCCCATGCGCCAATGCTAACTACACTATCAGGCACAGTAACTTCTGTTAGGCTGGAACAAAACTCAAAAACTTCACCCTGAATTTCGGTAACAGTATAGCCATCAAATTCAGAGGGAATTACCAATTCCGATGCAGAACCTGTGTAATCAAAAATGGCAACCGTACCGTCCTCAAGCACAGCATAACCGAAATCGCCGCTGTAATCGGAATATCCGGTCTCGACATCTGATTCAGCGGATGCGGTTAGCCCTACGCCAACTGATATGCTTGCAAGCATTGCAAGCGACAAAATTAAACATAGAATTTTTTTCATAATGACCTCCTTAATGAAAATAAAAATAATATATTTACAGTTAATAACTGTAGTAGTTCTTATTTTACACCATATTTAGTGTATTGTCAATACACTAAATGAAATGTATCGTAAAATTTATTTATTAATACTAAGGAGTGCACTTTATGAAAGATTATACGGAAAGAATAAGAGATCTGCGAGAGGATCATGACAAGACCCAACAAGAGATTGCAGATTATCTTGGTACTACACAACAAGTTTATTCCCGCTATGAAAAAGGAATCAATGAACTGCCGATCCGGCACCTGATTGCACTTTGTCGATATTACAATGTATCATCAGATTATATACTTGGGCTCAAAGAGGAAATGAATTAAGTATACCCGTTGCAATATGCATATATGATCGCTTGATTCGCTTTAACTGTTTTTATATGGCTTGCATACATACGACACCCGCTACAACAAGTATGTTCAAAAAAATCCACTCCATAAAGGAGCGGATTTTTACATAAGCAGAATTAAAATAGATCCTAAAAATAGGTTAGATATCATTTTAATCTTTTAAATTCATCTGTTAGACCCAAAAGGTAATCGGCGGAAACATTAAAGAATCTGCATATCTTCACAATCTCGTCCGTAGTTGGCTCCGTTGAGCCTGTTTCCAGCCTGCTGACTTTTCTTTGGGACATGCCAAGTTTTTCGCCAAGATCCGCCTGCTTTAATTTCGGCTCACTGGACATTCTTAGTTCTCTGAATCTATCAGCAAACACAATGACCACCACCTGAAACAATTTTAGCATAGTCAATAATTGAGTATTGACGGTAGTTATTATTTGACTATAATTAAAATTGTATTCCAACCCGCCATAAAGCGGGGGCAGAGCATGGGGAGCAGATCATGGAAAACATGGGTATAAGAATGATGAAAGCAAGATTTAAAAACAATTTAACCATAAAAGAAGCGGCGGAAAAACTGGGGTAAGCCCCCGCACTTACAGCAATTACGAGCAGGGCAAAAGCAAGATCCCGGTCAAAAAGCTCATTGAAATCTGCCTAATATACAATGTTTCCGCGGATTACATACTGGGATTTGAAAGAACAGAGCAATAAATACATATAAAAAGAGCAGTCCAAAGACTGCTCTTTTATATACCGAAGTCATTTGATTTTTTTCAACACGAAATTGACGAACGGAATGCACAAAACAGACACAACAAAGGAAATAATGATGTTCAAGCAAATAAACAGGGCGGAAGTTTCCGGCAGCAGGAATGCGAGAACCGCGCCCACAAGCGCCATGATCTCCATATGTACTGCCATAATGACCAAACTGTTTTTTCCGCAATAATTGATCAGCCTAAGTTTCGGCTTTTCTATGCATTTGCAAAGCAAAAGGAGAAACAGACTGCCCACAACGCCGTTGATCAAATAAAGAACATAATTTTTGCCAAAATTGAATTCAGAAAGGCTCACTTTGCCGTTTAGCACGGTGAGCAGCACATTCAGCGCAAGCAAAACGAATGTAAAAAGCACTTTATATTTTTTAATAAAACGCAATACCTTTTTAAAATTGCTTTTCAATTCCGAAAGCATAACGCCAACGCAAACGAAAAGCGCGGCTACACAACCGTGAAGGAGGACATTCAGAAGTCTGCTTTCTTTTGGAATAAAATACGCTGCCACGGCGACGCAAAGGATTGCTGCGGGATATAAGATTTTATTGCCCCGAAACAATTTAAAAACCAAAAGATTGATCAGAATGGCAAAGAAAAGGCAGGGCAAAAACCAATCTGCCTTAATGCCGATCATAAACGCCCATTCGGATAAAAGCGACAAAGCATTTTGGCGGCTGAAATCCTTTTGGATCAGATCTTTCGCCAACTCAACCAGCAAAACCGCAAATGCAATCAGGTAATAAGGCAAAATCAAAGATTTCAAATATTTTTTCAGCAGTTTTCCAAAAGGCTGCGCCATTTTCCTGTAACTCAAAAGAAGGCCGCTTAAAATAAAAAACACAGGCAAATGAAAAGAATATGCCCAGATATTAAACCAGTTTGCGCCTGAGAGCGCATGTGCCACAAGCACAAGAATGATGGCAATTCCCTTGGCATAATCTATCCACCTGACTCGTTTGGCATCTGCCGGAAACACCAGCAGATCGGCATATAAGGATTTTATCTTGTTCATAATGACCCCTTTTTTATTGCACACACAGAAAAGAGCAGTCTTGCGACTGCTCTTTCATTTTAAAAGGAATTACTCATCAATTTCAGTTACAACGCCTGAACCTACCGTTCTGCCGCCCTCACGGATAGCGAAACGAAGGCCTTTTTCAATAGCGATAGGAGTGATGAGTTCAACGCTCATAAGAACGTTATCTCCGGGCATACACATTTCTGTGCCCTCAGGAAGTGTGATAACGCCGGTAACGTCTGTTGTTCTGAAATAGAACTGAGGACGATAGTTGTTGAAGAACGGAGTATGACGGCCGCCTTCATCCTTTGTTAAAACGTAAACCTGACCCTTGAATTTGGTGTGGGGATGAATGGAACCCGGCTTTGCAAGAACCTGACCTCTCTGGATCTCTGTTCTCTGAACACCACGAAGAAGCGCGCCAACGTTGTCGCCAGCCTCTGTGTAATCAAGGGATTTACGGAACATCTCAAGACCTGTGCAAACCGTCTTTCTGATCTCTTCCTTAATACCAACGATTTCAACTTCCTCGTTGAGTTTAAGAACGCCACGCTCTACTCTACCGGTAGCAACTGTGCCACGGCCGGTGATGGTCATAACGTCCTCAACAGGCATAAGGAACGGAAGGCTGTCGTTACGCTCAGGAGTTGGGATATAACTGTCAACTGCCTCAAGAAGTTCTTTGATGCAGTCGCAAGCGGGATCATCATTTGAAGGCGCATTAAGCGCATTGAGAGCGGAACCTCTGATGATCGGGATATCGTCTCCAGGGAAACCGTACTCATTCAGAGTATCACGGATCTCCATCTCAACGAGTTCAAGAAGCTCTTCATCGTCAACCTGGTCAACCTTGTTCATGAATACAACGATGTACTGAACGCCAACCTGACGAGCAAGAAGAAGGTGCTCTTTTGTCTGAGCCATAGGACCGTCTGTAGCAGCGATAACAAGGATAGCACCATCCATCTGCGCAGCGCCGGTGATCATGTTTTTGATATAGTCAGCATGTCCGGGGCAGTCAACGTGTGCATAGTGACGAGTCTCTGTTTCATACTCTACGTGAGCGGTGTTGATTGTGATACCACGCTCTCTCTCTTCGGGAGCCTTATCGATATCAGCATAGTCTTCGAACTTAGCGAAGCCTTCGTTTGCAAGATATTTTGTAATCGCAGCCGTAAGAGTTGTTTTACCGTGGTCAACGTGGCCGATCGTACCGATGTTTACATGCGGTTTGGAACGGTTAAACTTTTCTTTTGCCATTGGAATTTCCTCCTTAAAAATTCAATAGTAAAATCATTATGATTATTTTATCAAAGCACAGATAAAATATCAAGTGTTTTTAATAATTTTGTTTTAAATAAAGTTTAAATTAGTCTTTTTTCGTTCTTGTAGAAATGATTTCCTCCGAGATGGACTTCGGAACCTGCTCATAGCCGTCCGGCTCCATGGTATATTGACCACGGCCCTGGGTCTTGGAACGAAGGTCGTTTACATAACCGAACATTTCGGAAAGCGGAACGCGGGCATTGATCTGCTTTGCGCCGGCTCTGTCTTCCATACCCTGAATCTGGCCGCGGCGGCTGTTCAGATCGCCGATAACATCGCCCATATATTCCTCAGGAACGATAACGGTAACTTTCATCATAGGCTCAAGGATTGCCGGATTTGCCTTTTTGGCAGCGTCTTTAAACGCCATGGAACCTGCGATCTTGAATGCCATTTCAGAAGAGTCAACCTCGTGATAAGATCCATCGTAAAGTTCAACTTTAACGTCTACCATTGGGTAGCCGGCAAGAACGCCGCTCTTCATAGCGCCCTGGATACCTGCGTCAACAGCGGGGATATATTCCTTGGGGATCGCGCCGCCGACAATGGAGTTGATGAACTCATAGCCTTTGCCGATACCGTTTTCATCCAAGTTGGGCGCGATGCGGATCTTAACGTGACCGTACTGACCGGAACCGCCCGACTGACGCTTATACTTAGTATCCGACATAGCCTCGGACTGAATGGTTTCTTTATACGCAACCTGCGGTGCGCCGATATTTGCCTCAACCTTAAACTCACGAAGCATACGGTCAACAATGATCTCCAAATGAAGTTCGCCCATACCTGCAATAATGGTCTGGCCGGTTTCCTCATCGGTATACACTTTGAAAGTTGGGTCTTCTTCCGCAAGCTTTGCAAGGGCAATGCCCATCTTTTCCTGACCGGCTTTGGTCTTGGGCTCAACAGCAACACGGATAACCGGATCCGGGAAATTCATGGATTCCAGAATGATCGGATGATCTTCGTCGCAGAGCGTATCACCGGTTGTGGTGTTCTTAAGGCCTACGGCAGCGGCGATATCGCCGGCGTAAACTTCTGTAATATCCTCTCTGTGGTTTGCGTGCATCTGAAGAATACGGCCCATTCTTTCTCTGTGGCCCTTAACGGAGTTATAGACCTGAGAACCAGAGGTAAGGGTGCCGGAATATACACGGAAATAGCAGATCTTACCAACGAACGGGTCTGTAGCGATCTTGAAAGCAAGTGCGGCAAACGGCTCTGAATCGGAAGAATGACGATATTCTTCCTCATCCGTTTCCGGATTTACGCCCTTGATGGATTCAACATCGGTAGGAGCCGGCATGAAATCCACAATAGCGTCCAGAAGCGGCTGAACGCCCTTGTTTCTGTAAGAAGTGCCGCAGGTGATGGGCACCATTTCACACTTACAGGTTGCTTTTCTGATCGTCTTTTTAATTTCATCAACGGAGATTTCCTGACCGTCGAAATATTTTTCCATAAGTGCTTCGTCCTGCTCCGCAACTGCCTCAAGCAGTTTTTCGCGATATTCCTGAGCAAGGTCTTTCATATCCTCCGGAATTTCCTCGCGGCGGATATCGTTGCCCATATCGTCGTAATAGATCTCAGCATCCATATTGATCAGGTCTACGATACCTCTGAAGGTATCCTCAGAACCGATCGGAAGCTGGATCGGAACAGCATTACACTTAAATCTGTCTTTTACCATGTTTAAAACATTGTAAAAGTCTGCGCCCATAATATCCATTTTATTAACATAGATCATACGGGGTACATTATAGTCATCCGCCTGGCGCCAAACGGTTTCTGACTGAGGCTCTACGCCGCCCTTTGCGCAAAGAACGGTAACAGCGCCGTCCAGAACACGAAGAGAACGCTGAACTTCAACGGTGAAATCCACGTGGCCGGGGGTATCTATAATATTGATTCTGTGATTTTTCCAAAAACAGGTGGTGGCAGCGGAGGTGATGGTAATACCTCTCTCCTGCTCCTGCGCCATCCAGTCCATCGTGGCGGCGCCGTCATGAGTTTCGCCTATTTTGTGATTAATTCCCGTATAATAAAGGATACGCTCGGTAGTTGTTGTTTTACCGGCATCAATGTGCGCCATAATACCAATATTTCTTGTCTTTTCAAGAGATACTTTTCTTGGCATAATATCCTCCTAACCTGATTATGGGATTAATATCTGAAATGCGCAAAAGCCTTGTTTGCCTCTGCCATCTTATGCGTATCATCACATTTCTTAACTGCGCCGCCTGTTTTATTAACAGCGTCCATAATCTCCGCAGCAAGGCGTTCCTTCATTGTTCTTTCGGAACGCAGACGGGCATAAGCCGTGATCCAGCGCAGACCGAGCGTCTGGCGCCTTTCGGGGCGAACTTCAAGCGGAACCTGATATGTTGCGCCGCCGACACGACGGGCTTTTACCTCAAGGGTGGGCATAACGTTTTCCATAGCTGCCTGGAATTCCTCAAGAGGATCATTACCCGTTTTTTCTTTAATGATGTCAAACGCGCCGTAAACAATCTTCTGCGCGACACCTTTTTTTCCGTCATACATGATGTTGTTGATCAGGCGCGTTACAAGTTTTGAGTTGTAAAGCGGATCCGGCAATACATCACGCTTAGCGATTTGGCCTCTTCTTGGCATCTTCGCTTCCCTCCTTCATAAATAATAATGAGTTCATAGGTACTCGGTTTTTCCCGTGGAGTCAACAAGTAGGCTATACCGCATATACATATATAAATATAAAAGGTATAAACTATTGTTTTCCCGATAGGATGGCTGCTTACTTCTTGGCAGCTTTAGGTCTCTTGGCGCCGTATTTGGAACGGGCCTGCATTCTGCCGTTTACGCCCTGGGTATCCAGCGTGCCGCGGATGATGTGGTAACGCACACCGGGAAGATCCTTTACACGGCCGCCGCGAACCATAACAACAGAGTGCTCCTGAAGGTTGTGACCTACGCCGGGAATATAAGCTGAAACTTCCATTCCGTTTGTAAGGCGAACACGGGCGATCTTACGAAGCGCAGAATTCGGCTTTTTAGGCGTAGCAGTTTTAACTGCTGTGCAAACGCCGCGCTTTTGCGGAGAGCAGTTATCGTTCATAACATTTTTCTTTGTGTTCAGGCTCTTTAAAAGTGCAGGCGCCTTAGCCTTTTTCTCTACAGACTTTCTGCCTGTTCTGACTAACTGATTAAAGGTAGGCAATAGTTTATATCTCCTTTCTGCAAAATTTATGCGCCGTATATGCGCATAGACCGGCGTTTTTCACAAAGAAAAGCGCCCGTTTACACGCACATATTGAGGCAGGCAGAAAGCCAGCCTCAATATTTTGTGCATTTGTACTAAATTGATCAGAAATATTTGGTGATTATGCTGTTTTCGCCATTCACACAATTACCAAGTATATCACTCAGAGGCATTGTTTGTCAATAGTTTTTGCAGCTGTTCCAGATTTAAAATTTCTTCTTTTCCGTCAGAAGAAAGATAGCTTGGAATAACATCCACATCACGGAACACATCCATACCTGTTCCGGCAGGAACAAGTTTACCGATAATCACGTTTTCCTTAAGACCGATCAGCGGATCCACCTTGCCTTTGATTGCAGCATCGGTAAGCACTCTGGTGGTCTCCTGGAAAGACGCAGCGGAAAGGAAGGAATCCGTGGCAAGTGACGCCTTGGTAATACCCATAAGAACAGGAATGCGGGTAGCCTTTTTCAGGCCCGTTTCGCCTGCGGCGATCCTTGCATCGATCTGATCGTTTGCCTCATCAACAGCAGAAACATCTACCATTGTTCCGGCAACCAGATCCGTATCGCCGGCGTCATCCACCGTGCATTTTTTCAGCATCTGGCGAACGATAACCTCAATATGCTTATCATTGATATCAACACCCTGTGTACGGTAAGCAAACTGAACTTCCTGGATCAGGTAGTTGTAAACCGCCTCTTCGCCAAGGATAGCCAGGATATCGTTGGGGTTTTTGGAACCGTAAGTGAGTTCCTGACCTTTTACCACATGCGCGCCATCCGTGATCTCCTCGCGGATTCTGAATCCGTAAGGCACAAGATATTTCTTTTCTTCAAGGGTTTCGTTATTGGTAACAACGATATGCTGCGCCTTTTTCACTTCCTCGAATCTGACGGTGCCGTCGATCTCGGAAAGGATCGCATACTGCTTTGGCTTTCTTGCCTCAAAAAGTTCCTCAACTCTGGGAAGACCCTGGGTAATGTCTTCACCGCCTGCGATACCGCCGGTGTGGAACGTTCTCATCGTAAGCTGTGTACCCGGCTCACCGATGGACTGCGCGGCGATGATACCTACTGCCTCGCCGACCTGAACCGGCTCATTGAACGCCAGGTTGGAACCATAACACTTGCGGCACACGCCGTGGCGTGATTTACAGGTGATGAGGGAACGGATCTTGACTTCCGTAATCCCCGCGGCAACGATCTTATCGGCAGCCTCTTTGGAGATCATTTCATCCGGGGAGGCAAGCACTTCGCCCGTATTCGGATCTTTGACCTCATCCAGCGGGAATCTGCCGATCAGACGTTCGCTGAGGGATTCCAGTTCACGGTTTCCGTCCATAATTGCCTTAACAACGATGCCTTCCTTGCAGCCGCAGTCATCATCACGGATAATAACATCCTGTGAAACGTCTACAAGACGTCTGGTCAGATAACCGGAGTCTGCGGTACGAAGCGCCGTATCGGCAAGACCTTTACGCGCACCTCTGGAAGAAATGAAGTATTCCAATATATTAAGGCCCTCACGGTAGTTGGCGCGGATCGGGATCTCGATCGTTTTACCTGCCGTATTCGCGATCAGTCCGCGCATACCGGCAAGCTGACGAAGCTGAGCGGTACTGCCACGCGCACCGGAGTCTACCATCATATGGATCGGATTATGCGTTCCGTCAAAATTAGAAGTGAGTTCGTTGGTAACTTTATTCGTGCAGTCTTCCCACGCTTTGATAACAGCGGCGGAGCGCTCGTCGTTCGTGATCAGACCGTAATTGTAGTTCATGGTGATCTCGTCAACTTTTTTCTCCGCCTCTTCAAGGAAGGTTTTCTTGGCGGCGGGGATCAACGCGTCGCAAACAGCAACCGTTGTACCGGAAACGGTAGAATACTTATAGCCCTGTGCCTTGATGGCGTCAAGCGCTACGGAAGCAACGGATACACCGTGAACGGAGATCAGTTTATCCACGATCTTGCCGAGTTCGCCTTTTTTAACAACAAAATCAATCTCCGGCTTGAACGCAAGGGCAGGATCCGTGCGGTCTACAAAGCCGAGATCCTGCGGGATCGGATTGTTAAAGATGACTCTGCCGATCGTTGTGATGATCACGGCGCTCTTGGTGCCGTCCTCTGTTTCCTTGCTTACACGGATCTTGGCGGGAGAGTGCATACCGAGAGAGCCCTCCTGATATGCCATCATTGCCTCATCTTTATCTCTGTAGATCTTATAGGATTTATAGATGGAGAATTCGGAAGCAAGCCGGTCATCCACATCGGCGCAAAGGAACTGAGAATCCGTATATTTACCGTTAATTCTTGCCTTTACATCCTCAAAAGAGATTTCCTTTGTTCTTTCCTCATCCTCAAAGAACTTCGGCTGACCCGGCTCGCCCTCTTTAATCATGGTAAGGTAATAAGAACCGATAACCATATCCTGCGTAGGAACGGTAACGGGTTTACCGTCCGACGGCTTTAAGAGGTTGTTGGCGGCAAGCATCAGAAGCCTTGCTTCTGCCTGCGCCTCAGCGGAAAGCGGAACGTGAACCGCCATCTGGTCGCCGTCAAAGTCCGCGTTGAATGCCGTGCAGGCAAGCGGATGCAGTTTGATTGCCCTGCCTTCTACAAGCACCGGCTCAAACGCCTGAATACCAAGGCGGTGCAGCGTGGGAGCACGGTTAAGCATAACCGGGTGATCCTTGATGACAACTTCAAGCGCATCCCACACAGCGGGATCCTGCGCTCTTTCCACTTTTTTCCTTGCGGATTTGATATTGGACGCGGCGCCCGTGGCAACAAGGCGTTTCATAACGAACGGCTTGAACAGTTCGATTGCCATTTCTTTGGGCAGGCCGCACTGGTGCATTTTCAGTTCCGGCCCTACAACGATAACGGAACGGCCGGAATAGTCAACACGTTTACCGAGAAGATTCTGACGGAAACGGCCCTGCTTACCTTTCAGCATATCGGAAAGGGATTTCAGCGGGCGGTTGCTTGGGCCGGTTACCGGTCTGCCGCGGCGGCCGTTATCGATCAGCGCGTCTACCGCTTCCTGAAGCATTCTCTTTTCATTTCTTACAATAATATCCGGCGCGCCGAGCTCAAGAAGTCTCTTGAGGCGGTTGTTTCTGTTGATTACTCTTCTGTAAAGATCGTTCAGATCGGAAGTGGCAAATCTACCGCCGTCCAGCTGAACCATCGGCCGGATATCCGGAGGGATAACGGGGATAACATCCAGGATCATCCATTCCAGCTTGTTGCCGCTCTTGCAGAATGCATCCACAACATCCAGCCTTTTAAGCAGGCGGACTCTCTTCTGCCCCGTAGCGTTTTCAAGTTCTGCGTTCAGTTCATCACGCAGCTGGAAAACATCGATATCCTGAAGCAGTTTTTTGATTGCCTCCGCGCCCATGCCGGCCTCAAAATCATCCTCATAGCGTTCACGCATATCGTCGTATTCTTTTTCATTGAGGATCTGCATCTTCTCCAGCGGGGTATCGCCGGGATCGGTTACGATATAAAGCGCAAAATAGAGCACCTTTTCAAGGTAACGCGGGCTGATATCCAGCACAAGGCCAAGACGGCTCGGGATACCCTTGAAATACCAGATATGGGAAACGGGAGCGGCAAGTTCTATATGACCCATACGCTCACGCCTTACTTTTGAGCGGGTGATCTCAACGCCGCAGCGTTCGCAGATCTTGCCTTTATAGCGGATTCTTTTGTACTTTCCGCAGTGGCATTCCCAGTCTTTCGTGGGGCCGAAGATCTTTTCGCAGTAAAGGCCGTCCTTTTCCGGTTTCAGTGTTCTGTAATTTATGGTTTCCGGCTTGGTTACCTCGCCGTAAGACCACTCGCGGATCTTTTCGGGAGATGCAAGGCCGATTCTGATTGAACTGAATTCATTTTGATTTTCCATTTGGAAGCACTCCTTTATATATAATGTAATGCAGGTTTTCGACCGGTTGATTATTCATCATAATCATTGTTCTGGGAATCGGTGAAAAGACCGTCCATATCAGAACCCGAGTCTGCTTCCTCGCCGTTTTCCTCCGCATTTTGAACGGTGAAGCCATCGCCGGCGGTTTCAAAATCGTTCACTTCGGAAAAAGCGTGTTCATCTATAGGCTGGATCTCCGTGCCGTCGTCAAGATCCTGCTTAAGTTCCACTTCATTGCCGTTCTTATCTCTGAGCTGAACATCTAGACCAAGCGCCTGAAGTTCCTTAAACAGAACTTTAAAGGATTCCGGCGTGCCGGCGGGCGGAATATTCTCGCCCTTAACGATCGCCTCATACGTTTTTACTCTTCCGGTAACATCGTCCGATTTAACGGTGATGATCTCCTGAAGTGTATAAGCCGCACCGTAAGCTTCAAGCGCCCAAACTTCCATCTCGCCGAAACGCTGGCCGCCGAACTGGGCTTTACCGCCGAGCGGCTGCTGCGTAACCATGCTGTAAGGGCCGGTTGAACGCGCGTGGATCTTATCATCAACAAGGTGGTGGAGTTTCAGATAATACATATATCCTACCGTAATAGGATTATCGAATTTTTCGCCTGTTCTGCCGTCCGTCAGGATCGTTTTGCCATCCTCCGAAAGACCTGCAAGGCGGAGGCATTCACGGATATCATCCTCATGCGCGCCGTCAAATACAGGGGTGCACATCTTCCAGCCGAGCGCCTTTGCGGCATAGCCGAGATGCACTTCAAGCACCTGACCGATATTCATACGGGACGGAACGCCAAGGGGATTCAAAACGATATCCAGCGGTCTGCCGTCCGGCAGGAACGGCATATCCTCCTGCGGGAGCACGCGGGAAACAACGCCCTTGTTACCGTGGCGGCCCGCCATTTTATCGCCCACCTGAATTTTTCTCTTTTGGGCAATGTAGATTCTTACTTTCTTGTTTACGCCGGGGCTGAGTTCTTCACAATCCCTGCGGTCAAAATGCTTAACATCCACAACGATGCCGTATTCGCCGTGCGGAACTCTGAGTGAAGTATCCCTGACTTCTCTTGCTTTCTCTCCGAAGATCGCGCGGAGCAGTCTTTCCTCCGCAGTCAGTTCCGTTTCGCCCTTCGGCGTAACTTTACCTACAAGTATATCGCCCGTATGCACCTCTGCGCCTACACGGATAATACCGTCTTCATCAAGGTCTTTCAGCGCGTCTTCGCCAACATTCGGGATATCACGCGTGATCTCTTCGGGGCCGAGTTTGGTGTCTCTTGCCTCTACTTCATGCTCTTCAATATGAATGGAGGTGTAAACATCCTCGCGCACCATTTTTTCATTGATCAAAACGGCGTCCTCATAGTTATAACCCTCCCAGGTCATAAAGCCGATCAGGGCATTCTTACCGAGGGAGATTTCGCCGTTTGAGGTTGCGGGGCCGTCTGCAATAACCTGACCCGCCTCCACTTTCTGGCGGAGCGAAACGATCGGTCTTTGGTTAATACAGGTATCCTGGTTGGAGCCGCTGAACTTGATGAGTTCATAGCGGTCTACCTCGCCTTTTTTAACGGTGATCTCAATCGTTTTCGCGTCTACGGATGTAACCGTACCGCCGCGTTTTGCGATCACAACAACGCCGGAGTCATAAGCGGCTTTATATTCCATACCGGTGCCAACGATCGGGGCTTCCGTCTTAAGGAGCGGAACCGCCTGTCTCTGCATGTTGGCGCCCATAAGCGCACGGTTGGCGTCATCATTTTCAAGGAACGGGATCATTGCCGTTGCAACGGAAACAACCATCTTCGGCGATACATCCATGAAATCCACCTTTTCCGGCTCGCAGGTGATGAACTCATCCCTGTGGCGGCAGGTAACTCTCTTATTCATGAATCTGCCGTTTTCATCCAGCGGTTCGTTTGCCTGGGCAACGATATAGTTATCTTCTACATCCGCCGTCATATAAACAACTTCAGAGGTAACAGCGCCCGTTTTCTTATCCACCTTACGATAAGGCGCCTCAATAAAGCCGTATTCGTTCAGGCGGCTGTAACATGCCAAATAGGAGATCAGGCCGATATTGGGGCCTTCCGGTGTTTCGATGGGGCACATTCTGCCGTAGTGCGTGTAATGAACGTCACGAACTTCGAATCCGGCTCTGTCTCTGGAAAGACCGCCGGGGCCGAGAGCGGAAAGTCTTCTCTTATGCGTAAGTTCCGCAAGCGGGTTATTCTGATCCATGAACTGGGAAAGCGGAGACGAACCGAAGAACTCTTTGATCGCCGCAACAACAGGGCGGATATTGATAAGCGCCTGCGGTGTGATCTCGTCGCCGTTGTCCTGCGCCTGCAGCGTCATTCTTTCACGGATCACTCTTTCCATTCTGGAAAATCCGATCCGCATCTGATTCTGAAGAAGTTCGCCCACTGCTCTGATTCGGCGGTTGCCGAGATGGTCGATATCATCAGTTGTGCCGATCCCGTGGGCTATATTTATGAGATAGGAAACGGAAGCGAATATATCGTCAGTGATGATGTGTTTCGGAACCAGTTCATCCGCATGGATCCGGATCTCCTCTTTGAGCATCTCTTCATCATCGCCGCATTTTTCAAGCAGTTCGGAAAGCACTCTGTAAGAAACTTTTTCGTTGATACCGTAAGGCTTGCAGTCAAAATCAACATATTTGTCGATATCCACCATGCCGTTGGAAACAATCTTGATCTCCTGACCGTCCGCATCCACAAATGCGTACATAACGCCGGCATTTTCAATCTCAAGCGCTTTTTCCTTATCGATCTTATCGCCGGCATCCGCAAGAAACTCGCCCTGGGGTGAAATGATCGGCTGCGTCAGCGTCTGGCCGATCAGTCTGTCGCTAATGGCAAGTTTTTTGTTATATTTATATCTGCCGACTCTGGAAAGGTCATATCTGCGCGGATCAAAGAAAAGTCCGTCCAGGTGCGCCTGCGCAGTCTCCAGCGTGGGAGGCTCGCCGGGGCGCAGCTTTTTGTAAACTTCGATCAGCGCCTCTTCCGTATTTTTGGTGATATCCTTTTCAATCGTGGCTTCGATTCTTTCATCGTTTCCGAAGAATTCCCGGATCTCATCATCCGTGCCGAGACCGAGCGCTCTTAAGAACGTGGTGATGAAGATCTTTCTGTTTTTATCGATTCTTACATAAAACAGATCGTTGGCGTCTGTTTCATATTCCAGCCACGCGCCCCTGTTGGGGATAACGGTATTGGTATAAAGCTCTTTACCCGTTTTATCATGATCCATATGATAATAAACGCCGGGTGAGCGGACAAGCTGGGATACAATGCATCTTTCCGCGCCGTTTATGATAAAGGTGCCCGCGTCGGTCATAAGCGGGAAATCGCCCATATAAACGTTGTTTTCCTTGACTTCACCCGTTTCCTTGTTGAGCAGGCGGGCGGTAACCGTAAGGGGTTTGGCATAGTTGGCATCCAGTTCCTTGCACTGCGCAATCGTATACTTCGGCGGCTCGTTCATGGAATAATCAATGAAATCAAGCACCAGATTGCCGGTGTAATCGGTAATGGAGCCGATATCGCGGAATACCTCCCTCATACCTTCGTCAAGAAACCACTGATAGGACTTCTTCTGCACCTCAATCAGATTGGGCATCTGCATAACTTCGTTGATTTTAGCGAAACTTTTTCTTGTTGTGGTGCCGAACTGAACATCCTTTACATTTACCATAAAGGTAATCACTCCGTTTCTTTGAAAATTAATGAAAAAGAACTGAAAACGCGCGGCTTTTTGGGCAAAAATCTTGCCGGAAAAGCGCTTTTCTGAACTGCCGCAAAAAGGCTTTTTCTCAAAAAGGGCACACTTTCCATTTTCAATGTGGCTTATATGATATACTTAAAATCTTAATAAGTCAACAATAAATTTTAAAGAAAGGGAATTTTTTCAAAAACTTTTTGTAACACTGCGCCGGGTGTGTTAACTTTTCGTGCAAAAAGCGCCTTTTTCACGGTATCTGCCGCCTGAGATTCAATATGCACTAAAGCGCCGGCAGATTGGCAGTTCAAAGAGCGCCCATCGCAAAACGCCTGCAAAACACGCGGAAAATAAATGGCCAAAAATAGAGAATTTCTCTTTTCAAAGCGCGCAACTTTTGCTATAATATTATAACTGATTTAATTGGTGATGAATATGAAAAAACTGATTGCGGCGGCACTTGCCTTTCTGATGCTTGCACTTACTTTTGCAGGCTGCTCAAATTCTGACGAATCGATAGATATGATATATCCCTTTGGCGGCAATATAAACAGTTTTGACCCGCAGGTGGCATCCACCGAAGATGAATTTCTGATCACGGAAAACTGTTTTGAAGGCCTTGTGCGGTGTGACGACGAAGGAAATATTACCCCGGGCTGTGCGCAGAGCTGGGAGGTAAGCAATGACGGAAAGACCTATACCTTTCAGCTTTATCAGGGGCTGAAATGGCATATTTACGATTCCGTTGCCGAAAGAATGGGCGAAAATTATAACCCGGAAATCACGGCGGATGATTTTGTATTTGCCCTGCAGCGCGCAGCGGACGACCTGACGCAGAGCCCGCTTTATTCCACAATCTCCTCCATTGCAAATGCGCCCGAGGTGCATTCCGGCAGGGCGGACGAGAGCACGCTTGGCGTTACCGCCTCCGGGAAATATACGCTGACGATCCATCTGTCCTCTCCGGACGAGAGTTTTCTTGAAACAATGAGCACAGCCGTTGCCATGCCCTGCAACCGGGAATTTTTTGAGGCAACGGCAGGCAGATACGGACTGGATCTGGAATACACTATGTTTAACGGCCAGTTTTATATTACAAACGTGCTGGACACCTCTTATATTCTTGCGGCAAATAAAGAATATGCCGGGCCGACCAAACCGAAAGCGACTGATCTGACGCTGAATATTGTGAAGGAAGGAACGGATCTTTCCGAAGATCTGCTCAGCGGATACTACGACGCCGCTTATATAAGAGGATACGAGAGCAGCGGGATCAGTGAAAACAGCGGGATCACGATGACCCCTTACAGCAATATTACCTGGATGTTGGTGATCAACGGAAACGAAGGGCTGTTTTCCGCAAAAGACGCACGGCGCGCGCTTTACCTTTCCATGGCGGACATGGATTATGAGGAGTTCCCCTACCTGCAAAAAGCAACGGGATATGTGCCCCCCACCTGCACGGCAAACGGCGCGCAGTACAACACTGCCGTACCGGCGGTAACGGAAAGCGCGGATGCTGCCAAGGCGGAAGAACTGTGGCGCAAAGTGATATCGGATCAGGAGATCTACACGGCGGAGATCACCCTGCTGGTTCCGGATTATATGGAAGATGCCGCCAGGCAGCTGGTGCAGGGAATCCAGGCGGGTATCGGCGCCGTTTCCAGCGTAGATGAAAAAGACGTGGACTTTACCATGGTGATCGAAACGCTGCCGGAAAGCGAACTGAAATCGCGTGTTGCCGCTTATGATTACGACATCGCACTCTACCCGTATGAGGCGAGCTCCACCAGCCCCGTTACGTTTTTGCAGACTTTTGCGAATGTTTCTTACGCTTATATAGACACCGCCGGCTATAACGACGTGCTTGCAGACGCGGCGTCTGCCGACGCGGCAGATCTTGCCGATGCGTGCCGTGAATGTGAAGCAGAACTTTATCAGAATTACAGTTTTCTGCCGGTATTTTATGAATCCTGCTACTATGCTGAGGCAAAAGGCGTCAGCGGCGTCCAGTTTCACCCGGGTTCAGGGAGGGTATCTTTTATAAATGCAACAAGAACTTGATTCCTTGGGCAAAATAAAACGGTTTCCCCTGCCGGCAAAGATGCTTTGCTGGGCGCTTTGCGCGGCGTGCATGGCGGTGATCTTCTGGTTTTCTTCCCGCACGGCGGCGGAATCCTCCGCGCAGAGCGATATCTTTCTTGCCTTTTTTCAAAAGCTGTTCGGCGACGGGTTTCTAACCGATTTTATTGTAAGAAAAAGCGCGCATTTTGCGGAATTCGCCGGGCTTGGTTTCTTATTTGCGCTGGCGTTTTACATACAATGCGGAAAAACGAAAACGCCCTTTGCCGTTTTGTGCGCATCCGCTTATGCCGTAACGGACGAGATACACCAGATCTTCGTTGCCGGCAGAGCCTGCAAAATTCAGGACTGGGCAATCGACACTGCCGGCGCGCTGCTTGGCGCACTGATCCTGTTTGCCCTGCTGTCTGTAATAAGCAAAGCAAAAAAGAAAAAGGCTGCGCAAATTAAGAATTGACAGAGCAGTCATTTCGTTTATAATAATATTGATTATAAGAAATACTAAGGAGGTACGTATGATGAATGTACTTATTTATGAGAGCGAAGAGCAGATTGGAATTGCCGCGGGCAACTACATGTGCGGCCAGGTTTTGCAGAAGCCGAACAGTGTTTTGGGGCTTGCAACAGGCTCCACACCGCTTAAGCCGTACAGCCAGATGATAGAATTATACAAAAAAGGCGTTGTTGATTTTTCCAAGGTAACCACTTTTAATCTGGACGAATATGTAAATCTGGATGTAAATGACAAGAATTCCTATCACAGCTTTATGCATGAAAATCTTTTTGACCATATCAACATTCCCGAAGAAAACATCAACTTTCTGGACGGCAATGCCGAAGATCCGGAGGAGGAATGCCGCAGGTATGAAGAAAAGATCAAAGCCACGGGCGGAATAGATATACAGCTTTTGGGCATAGGCTCAAACGGCCACATCGCATTCAACGAGCCGGCAGACTGTTTTCAGCGCTGGAGCCATGTGGTAACGCTGAAAGAGAGCACGGTTAAAGACAACAGCAGATTTTTCAAATCTATAGACGAAGTGCCCACCCAGGCAGTTACGATGGGAATCGGCTCCATCATGCAGGCGAAAAAAATCCTGATTATCGCAATCGGCGAAAACAAGGCAAAGGCGATCAAACAGCTGATCGGCGGCAATGTAACACCGATGTGCCCGGCATCCGTGCTTCAGTTCCACACAGACGTTACGCTGATGCTGGACAAGGCTGCCGCATCCCTGATCTGACACACAAGCGGATAAGGTGAGATTGAAATGAGCAAAGGTAAAAAAGCGGCAACAGCCGCGGTAATTATACTCATAGCCGCCGTTATTGCGGTGGCGGCGTGGCACTATTTCGGAAACGCAGGCAAAAGCGCGGAGCCGGAGAGCGAGACCGTGAGCGAGAGCATTTCCGACACACAGACAAAAACGCCGTCCGTTTCCGAAAGCGAAACGGAAACCACAAGCGAAAGCACCACGCAAAGCACCACTGCCGGAACAACAAGAAAAGATACAACCGTGCAGGTTACGGGATACATGCTGCCGCTCACCGTTAGAGAGGCAATGGACGCCCTGCAGATGCACTACGGCAGTGCGTATGAGATCAACAGCACCGTTGAGGAAAACGGCCTGAATTATTTTTCCGTAAACCTGAACGGTGAAAGATTTGCGTCCGTAGCGGTAGATCTTGTAACCGGGCGCGCAGAGGAGACCATAAGAGAAACCGGCGAGAAAACGGATTTTTCGCTTGTTTAAGCGTGTTAAGGAGATAAGAAAATGGCTGAACAAAAGGAAAAATTTTATATTACCACACCGATCTACTATCCCTCCGGCAACCCGCATATCGGGCACTGCTACACAACGGTTGCCTGCGATTCCATTGCCAGATATAAAAGGCTGCAGGGCAAAGACGTAATGTTTCTGACCGGAACGGATGAGCACGGCCTGAAAATAGAGCAGAAAGCAGCGGAAAAAGGCATTACTCCAAAAGAATATGTGGATGAAAAGGTTGCCAAATTCAAAGAGCTTTGGAACTATATGAACATCAGTTATGACCGATATATCCGCACAACCGACGATTACCACATTGAAACGGTGCAGAAGATCTTTAAGGAGCTGTATGACAGGGGCTATATCTACAAGGGCAAATATACCGGCAAATACTGCACGCCGTGTGAGAGTTTCTGGACGGAGAGCCAGCTTGTAGACGGCAAATGCCCCGAATGCGGAAGAGATGTGGTTGACGCATCCGAAGAGGCGTATTTCTTTAAAATGGCGCCGTTTGCGGACAGAATTGAAAAATTGCTGACCGAAACCGATTATTTGCAGCCGAAAACCAGAGCGGTGGAACTGGTAAACAATTTCATCAAACCGGGTCTGGAGGATCTTTGCGTTTCCAGAACGTCTTTTACATGGGGAATACCCGTTACGTTTGATGAAAAACACGTGGTTTACGTTTGGATAGACGCACTTTCCAACTATATCAGCGCGCTCGGCTACGAAAATGAAAAATACAACGATTTCAGCAAATACTGGCCTGCCGATGTGCACATGGTTGCAAAAGACATTATGCGCTTTCACGCAATCATCTGGCCGGCTATGCTGATGGCGCTGGATCTGCCCCTGCCGAAGCACCTTGCCGTGCACGGCTGGATCACATTCAACGGGCAGAAAATGAGCAAATCGCTTGGCAATGTGGTTGATCCGTTCGTGCTTGGCGAGCGATACGGCTGCGACGCCATAAGATACCATATTCTGCGTGAAATGGCGCTTGGGGCTGACAGTTCCTTCTCCAACGAGATCATGATAAACAGAATCAATTCAGACCTTGCGAACGACCTTGGAAACCTCGTTTCCAGAACCGTGGCAATGGTTGAAAAATACTTTGGCGGCACGCTGCCCTTAGACAGAGAGGCACAGCCCATTGATGACGAACTGCTTGGCATGGCAACCGCGCTGCGGGATAAAACCGATAAATATATTGATGAAACGCAGCTGAACAACGCCCTTGCCGAGATCTTCAAAGTGATTTCAAGGGCCAACAAATATATTGATGAAACAACGCCGTGGGTATTGGGCAAGGACAAAAGCAAAAAAGCGCGCCTTGCCAGCGTGCTTTACAATCTGCTGGAAACGATTCGTATATGCACTACCCTGCTTTCCTGCTTTATGCCCTCCACCATGCCGAAAGTTTGGAAGCAGATCGGCGCGGATGAATCCCTGATCACATATGAAAACGCAGGAAAAACCGGCGTGCTGCCGCTTGACGTAACCGTTAAGAAAGGTGCGCCGCTCTTCCCCAGAATCGATGTGAACAAAGAGATAGACGAATTAAACGCCCTGATTGAAAAGCAGATGAAAGCGGCGGAGAAAGAGGCGCAGAACAGTGCCGAAAACGCAAAACAGAAAGAGGATAAAGCACCTCAGATCACGTTTGATGATTTTTCAAAGGTTGAACTCCGGGCTGCAAAAGTGCTTGCGTGCGAGCCGATAAAAAGAGCAAAAAAACTGCTTAAACTGATTGTTGACGACGGCAGCGCGGAAAATAGACAGATCGTTTCCGGCATCTCGCAGTGGTATAAGCCGGAGGATCTGATCGGCAAGACCGTTGTTATCGTTGCCAACCTGAAACCCGCCAAACTCTGCGGCGAGATGAGCAACGGTATGCTGCTTGCGGCAGACACGGCTGACGGCGGCGTTCAAGTTCTGTTTGCTGATGACCTTGAGCCGGGTATGCGCCTTAGATAAGAGCATATATAATATGTATAGTAATATATTTGACACACACAGTCATTATGATGACGCGCAGTTTGATGCGGACAGAAATGATCTTCTGAAAAGCCTGCCGCAAAAAGGAGTCATAGGCGTTGTAAGCTGCGGCTGCGACCCGGAGTCCACTCGTTTTAACGCCGGGCTTGCCGAACAATATGATTACATCTATTTCGCGGCGGGACTGCACCCCGAAAATCTTGAAGGGCTGAAGATGGACGATCTTGATGAAATTGAGCGTTACGCAAAAGAGGAAAAATGCGTTGCCATAGGCGAGATCGGACTTGACTATCACTGGATGGCGTCATCAAAAGAAGTGCAGAAAGAATTTTTTGCCGCGCAGTGCGAACTTGCAAACAAACTTGATATGCCTGTTATCGTGCACGACAGAGAGGCGCATGCGGACACGCTTGCTATTCTTAAGCAGTATAGACCAAAAGGCGTTTTGCACTGTTTTTCCGGCTCTGCCGAAACGGCAAAAGAGATCGTAAAAATGGGCATGTATATAGGGCTGAACGGCGTTGCAACTTTTAAAAATGCGCGCAAGAGCATAGAGGCGGCAAAAGCCATACCGATAGAACGGCTGGTGCTTGAAACGGACTGCCCCTATCTTGCGCCCGTGCCGCACCGCGGAAAAAGAAACGACAGCAGTTTTATCCCTTTTATTGCCGAACGGCTCGGCGAAGAGCTTGGCATTCCCGCGCAGGAACTGCTGAATATAACCGCCCAAAACGCAAAACGATTATACGAACTTTAAAGGCATAAGTAACGCCGCCGTATCCTGCGATACGGCGGCGCTTTTCTGATTTATACGAAACTTTATTACCAATATAAAACTGTATTCATCCAATCATTTTTTAGATACATGATCGTCACTGCTTATTTCATTAATGATCTCCACGACCTCAATATCGCCGTCCACAAGCACTTCTGAAATTAAATTCTCATTAAGATCTTTATTTTCCCAATATTTTCGAGCAAGTATAAGGTTTTCCTTTTCGCTTGATTTCCCGCCAAAACATTTTGCTGCATCGCCATAAAACACATTTCCGTTAACCTTTAGTTTTACGATTTGAAATGTCGGTCTGCCTAAACTGAGAAAATAATCGAACCACTTTTTGCTTCATCCAATGTTTTTGAAACATACAGGCAAGCCATTCTTGACGGATAATTCGGGTAGTAATCAATTCGTACTTTTTCCAAGGCAAGTTCTCATAAAGCCACAGAAGTATGGTGTTCAAACTTAACGTCTTTGTATTTTTCAGGATTGTTATAAATATCGCTGACAATATCCTGTTTGCAGTTCACCCTTTGCCAAACACCGTTATGATGATTTTTATCAAAAACAATGTGTTGACCTATATATATCGGCTTTTCAGTAACAGCATGGTAGGCAAATAATTCTTCCATTTTTTATAATTCCTTATATAATAGAACCACAAAAGCAATTCGTCTACAACCTGATTTCCTCGGCTTTTTGCTTCCAATAGTTTTTCAGCATATTTACTATTTCTTTCGCGTCCGCAATCTCCGTGCTTTTGTGATATTCCTGCATTTCGCTGAATGTGCCTGAATCACTGACAATGCCCAGCAGCCACTTACCGGATTGCGTTGCTTTATATTTAAACACCATACAATCTATACCATCTTCATCCTGAAAGGCGTTGACGTATTTGATCTCTGCCGGTTTTGCACCGAGTTCCTGCGGGTGAGCCAGCCAGTTTTCAAGTTCCGCCGTAGCGGCGGCAATAATATACTGATCCATACTATTTTCGCTCCAAAAAATTCTGCATTTGAAAAGCTCCTCCGAATGGGGAGGAGCTTTCAATGTATTTTTATTATTCTGCCGCGGCCTCGGCTGCGGCTTCAGCGGATTTATCCTCTTTCTTCTCTTTCAGAAGAACAAATTTTTCCATTGGGAACAGAACAAGCATCTGCACCAGACCCGCCGCAAGGCTTGCGATTGTTCTGGCAAGGGACTGCATCCATGCCCAGTCTACCTTAGCGATAATGCCAACAATCCATCCCTGAAGCCAGGTGGAGAACAGGATCAGCGCGATCATAAGTACGATATAGATTGCAAAATTATACCACGGCGCATCTGACTTAAATGTGGTTTTCTTATTCTGCCAAAAGCCGTAAATATTGGCGATAAGATTGGAGAGGAAAAACGGGAGAAGATAGCCCCATGTAACAACGCCGCCAACTACAACACCGTTTTCAATTGTGCCGCCAACAACGTATTTGCCTATCTGCTCTATACCTTCAGCGGTAGTTGCGTCAAAAATCGTGTTCGGCGCAAAGATTCCCTGAAGGAAAGCCGGCAAAGTTGCGGTTACGCTGTCAAAAACAAGCGGAAGCACATTTGCCAAAACAAGCTGAATGATCGTTACCAGACCCGAAACAACCAAAAACTTTAAGATCTGCCAAAGCGTTTTGATGAATGAGCCTTTTTCCTCTGCCGCATTATCAATGCCGCCGAGACTGAATTTCTTTTTGTCTGCCATAAATTTTACTCCTTAAATTAAACAAAATTGCGATTGCGTAAAAACGCAGGCGCCTGTATATATCTATTTAAGTATACCAAATTGGCAACGCCTATGCAAGATAAAAATTTATAATTTATTAATAATTAGAGCAAAAGCGGCAGAGATGCGGTGACCGCACCCACAATTGCAACAATTGCCCAAACAACCAGCGCAAGGATTCCAACAACAACTGCCAAAAGCAGAATCACGGCAAGGATAAGGATCAGCAGGATCAGCGGCCCTTTTTTGCTCTTTTTCACCGGATCATTAAATTCTTTTTCTTCCCGCTTAGGCGCCTCCTGTGCGCTTTCATAGGTAGGATAAAGCGGCAGGGTGTCTTTTGCATCACAGAATCCGGGGTTCCACAGCAGCGGCTCTACCAGAGAGCGGACGCTTGTGGCGCCCTTTAAGATCTTGCCTATGCTGAAATGGATCGTATTCAGGAAGGAATCGATCACATTCAGGCACGCGCAGGTGAGCTTATATTCGCGCGTTTCCGGGCCGTAAGGCGAATCGCCGCAGTACAGATTCTGAACCAGTTCCAAAATGAAATCCACCACTTTATGATCCGCGATATCTGCAATATCCGCTTTGGTAAGGCCGGATTCCTTTTTGCAGATCTTCCAAATCTTTTTAAACGTTAATTTATTCAGAAATTTTCCGATAGGTTTGATGATCCAGGCAAGTTTTTTCACTTTCTCGCCCGGAATGGAAAACGCCGGGGTCATCTCCGCCAGGCGGTCTATATCATTGCCCATTGCCCAGATGACTTCTGATATCATGCCGAAGAAAAAGCCCTTCATGTACTCATCAAACGGCTTGCCGCCCGTATCCAGGCCGGGCACTTCCTTAATGACCGTAGTATCCACATCAATTTTGGCATGGGCAGGATCAAACGTGATCGTTCTCATGACCGGCGGGCAGCCGATCATGGCGCCGCAGGCGATATCATAAAAAACATTGCCTTTTTTCGTTACAATACTGCTTATATTGTGCACATGCGTATGCCCCGTGAGCATACAGTGCAGGCCGGCATCCGCAAAGGTCTCTCTTGTGGTTTCATGATTGCGCTGCATATCCCCTTTGCCGATAATGGCATAAAACGGAGACGGCGCGATCATCGGGTGATGCGTCATGGCGATCACATACTGATCCTGTTCCTGCGCGTCTTTCAGCTGCTCCAGGATCCACTGCATACAATCATCCGAAAAACCGGAGCCGCGCTCGCCCTCCGGTTTATAGTTTGTATCGTCGTTCAGCGCAAACAGGCGGTAGCCGGGCGCAAGCTGCACAACATAACTCATGGACTCTTTATGCGTTGAGATCGCCTCGTTGGGGCCGAACTCATAATACATATCCCAAAGATCATGCCTGTTCTCAACAGCGGGAACTTTCACCGCCTCATCGCCAACATAGCCGTCTGTTACGCCGCCGTCCCTGAAATCATGGGTGGCGGTGATCACATAGACCCGCTTGCCGCGCTTTTTCAGATCGCGCAGCATCTCTATAAATTCCGCGTGGGAATCCAGTTCGCCGTTATGCGTTGTATCACCGGAAAGCAAAACGATATCCGTGGAATCGTCCTGACACAAAAGATCAAATCCGGCTTTGATTACAAGATCGCTGTCTTTAATGACTATCTGGGATTTGGATTCCGCCTTTTCATACGCCTTGCCGGAGGTGCCCACCTTTCTGGAATAATAGTGGGTATCCGTTATAACCTGAATTTTCAGCGGCTGATTCTGACTGCCGCTAAGTTTTTTCGCCATAATTTTTACCTCCCGTTTATTCCTCGCATCAGGCACGCGGGGAAATCAATATTTCTCCCTCTTTTACGCTTGAGCTGAGCGTGATCTCAATCATACCCGGTTCCCTTTCGTTATAATCTGCTGCTTTTCCGTTGAGCGTTACACTGTAGGAATACTGATCCGAAAGGCAAACGAGAATCGTATACGCCGTTGCGGAACCGTAATATTGAAATGCAATATCCGCGGTGTTTTCCGTTGTTTCCTGCTTATCGGTCCAAACATCAAAACCGCTTGTTACCGTGCCGGGTTTGTAATAGGCGTTTGCCCAAACGCATATGGGCGCCGAAAGCCCGCCGAAATTATGGAACCAGCCGCCTCGCTGGGTCTTGATGCCGAAACATTCATAGGTGTTGTAGGAAAAATCCGTTTCCGCTTTCCACATATCCAGCGCGCGTTTGGCGATCTCAAACGCAAAATCCGCCTCGCCGAGATCAAACATCGTTTTCCATAAAAACCACTGATGGCTCATCCAGACATTGCCGTTCCAATAGCCATCGTCAAAATAATAGGACGCACTCATATCCACGGCGGAAATACCGCTCTTGCTCCACATTTCGTTTGGATTTTTAATATGGGAAAGCACCCTTGCCGCGCGCTGCGGCGTTGCCGCGCCGGCAACCAGCGGATAAACACCGTCCATGCCCTTATTCATATTTTCACCCTGCTCGTTTCTTAAATAACCGCAGAGTTTGTTTTCCTCATCATAAACCGTGTAGGAATAGTAGCCGCATTTTTCATCCCACGCAAGGGCATTGAGCGCGGCGGTGGAATGATCAATATCGCGCTGGAGCCTTTCAGCGTCCTCTTCTTTGCCGAGGGCAAGCGCAGCCATCTTCATGATCTTGGCGGCGCGGATGATCTGCGAAGTGGAGATACAGGGGCAAATCTTATCCATCATCTGCCTGTCTATCATATAGACCTGCGCAGGGTAATCATCCATGCCGGAGCAGGAATACCAGTAATCATATGTAGTAAGAAGTCCGTTTTTGAACTTGGCTGTGGTGGAGCCGTCCTCCCCCGCAAGAAAACGATAATAGCGCATCATTTTATCATACAGCGCAAAGAGCGGCTTTTTATCCTGCGCGCGTTTGAGCATTTCCAGATACTGCGCAAACTGGGTGGGCACAAGGCTGCCGTGCAGCAAAAACGCGAAATCCTTGTTATCATCCTCCGAAAGATAGGTTTCAAGTATGTATTTTGCTTTTTCGGGGCTGAATTCCAAAACGCCGACACCAATAATACCGCTGTCCCAAGTATAAAAACTATCCCACCGTTTGCCGGGGGTAAAATGGATCACGTTTTGGCCGTGTTTGTATACGGGGTAAACCACGTTCGTTAACAGCGTGGATCTGAGAATATCGGTGGAAAGGGTATACTTTCTGCCCTGCGCATTCAGCCCGTTATCCTCCGGCACGTTTGCCGCCTGATAGATTGCCTCATATTCCGCCTCCGAAAGCGGGTCAAAAGGCCGTTCGGAAATCACCATATATTCCGTGTGCGTTGCATTCGGATCAATAAAAATAGATTTTACCAGCACATTGTGGAAAAAGCCCTCATCGCTCTTCTTTTCAGAAAAACTTTCTGAAAATGTGCGCCTTAATTCATCATAGGTAGGATCGCCGTTTGAAAGCCGGTTTGGCAAAGCATCCTCAAGGCACCCGGAATCCAATGTTCTCTCTCTTGTTTTTTCGCTGTTTGTAAGTATGTAATAGGTCTGATCCTCTTCCGGATAATAAAGGGAAACCCGTATGCCTTTTCCGCATTTTTCAGAGCGGATCTGCGGCACAAAGCCGTGCTTTTCAAGGGAGACGGAAATGCCGTTTTCTTCCCCTTTTTCCGTTACAACAAGCACGTCCAGCTCTATGCCGGCGGTGCCGAGGCTGCCCAGCGCGATCTGATTGCAGGCATCCAGATCAAAAGAGGCAAGGGCAAGTTCCTCACTGTGCGGAAAAACGATTTTTTTACCGTTTAGCGTAAACGCCGCGTCGCCCGGTGTGGCAGATCTGTATCTGACGGTAAGCACCGGATTCCGGAAACCGCCGGTTTCGGCAGCGTAAGCAACGCAGTCCCCAGCCTCACAGCCGAACGGCTTTAAGCCAAGCGCAGGCACGTGGTAATTTTCACATCTGTCGCCCAGACCGAAACCGCCTGTAAAATGATAATCCGCGAACTGGCCTTTTGCCATACCGTCCGGATTTTCCGTATCCCACGGGCGCGGATTCGCGTATTCATATTCTTTATAATCGTTTGCGCTGATCACAAGCGCCTTTTGCGGCGTTTTGAGTTTTGCAAAAAACGGCTTGGGGTATTCCATTGCCGAATAGCCGTTTAAAATACAGTTTTGCTTTAAAGGTGTATGATTGACGAATGCGCAGCGCATGAGATACGCGCCGGCATCTATACGTGAAAAGGAAACGTCACAATAGAGCATATCTTTCCACATCAGTTCATAGCGGTAAGAATAAAAAGAGTAATCCCCTTTGCAGTTCCACAAATGATAATTGCTTGGGAACGTAACGTTTGGAACCGGAACGGATGAGTTCCACACGGTTGGATGCACTGAAAAATCGAACCGCGCGCCGGATGGCATATCCGTATCCACCACTCTGGAAATACCCATATACTTTTTGGAATACGGACCCCAAAGGGGCATTGTTTTATTCATTTCGCTCATAAGGACACCTCTGCACTTTAACTTTTATGGAGTATATTATAGTTTATTTCTTTCTTATATGCAATAGATTATTATTGACAAACTTTTTAATTTAAAGTAAAATTTAAAATGGTATTATGTATAAAGATAAGATCCCTAAAGGAAAGGATTGATTTTGTTGAACATAGACGCAAATGTGCAGAAAGTGCTGAGCGCATTGCTGAAAAGGTGGAAACTGCTTTTGATTTTTGCCGTGATCGGCGCGATTCTGGCGGCTGTTTTCACCTCCCGTTTTACAACGCTGACTTATACGTCCTCCATTGAATTTCTGGCATATTCCATTGATTCCAAACAGGAACTGCAGGATTCCACAGCCGCGGCGCAGCAGGCAAGCGAAACGAGCAAGATGAACTACGCCATGAAGATGCTGGATACCTATATTGAAATATTCCAGACCAATCAGTTCAACCAGTCTGTGGCGGATGAGCTGAACAGAGTGTACAACACCGATTATTCCGCTGCAACCGTAAAAAACTCCATAACCATTGAAAAAGTGGAAAACACTGCCATGTTTTTGTTTACGATCACAACGAGTGATGCGGATTTGAGTTATCATATTGCGCAAAGCCTTGAAGTCTGCGTTCCGCAGACGATGGAAAACACAAACGCCGGGCTTGTGAACGCCTCTGTAGAAGACCCGCCTATAAGGGCAAACGCCGCGGAAAGCATGAATTACCCGCAAAAATGCCTGATCGGCGCGGTTGCCGGCATGTTCGTTGCGGGGCTGTATGCCGTGCTTCGTGATTTTCTGGATGTGCGCATCCGCGGCAGAGACGATCTTGCGGAAAGATACAATATTCCCGTGCTTGGCGCCGTGCCGGCATTTGAACTGACGAACGCCAAGCAGAAAAAGGGGGCGAAAAACAATGGCTAAAAAGAAGAATAAAAAAGAGAATGCCGCCGCTTCCCGTTTTCTGCTGAAAAACGCCATTATGGATCCCGGCCTGAAATTCAGAGTAGAAGAAGCCTATAAATCCATCCGCACCAATATTATGCTGTCCGTTATGAAAAAGGGGTGCAAGATCATTGTGGTCTCCTCCTCTATGGCGAATGAGGGAAAAACAACAACCACCACAAACCTTGCCATTTCCATATCTCAGGCAGATCAAAGAGTGCTGCTGATAGACGGCGACCTCAGAAAGCCGAAAGTGCACCACTATTTTTCCATTCCGAACGCTCCGGGGCTGACGAATTATCTGGGCGCGTCCGTAAACAGCCGGGCAGCACAGAAAGTGGATCTGTTCAGCATCATCCACCCCACGGAATATAAAAATCTTTGTGTGATCACATCAGGATCCGTTCCGCCGAACCCCGGCGAAATGCTGGGATCCGAACCGATGGCGGATTTTCTGAAAGAAGTTTCAGAGCATTTTGACTATATTATTATAGATACACCGCCGATCAATGTGGTTTCCGACGCGCTGCCCGTGATACGCGAATCAGACGGAGTTGTTATGGTGGTGCGCGCCAACGCATCCACACACCCGGAACTTCAGAAAGCGCTGGACGCCCTGAAATTCATTGACGCCAAGATCCTTGGATTTGTGGTAAACTATGAATCCGAAAAAAGGTCAAAATACGGCTATTACAAATATGGCTACAGCGATTATACATACTGATTAACGGAGGCGGAAATATGGTTTTAAACGATTTCACGGAAACACACAGCCATATCCTGCCGGGAATAGACGACGGATCACCGGATGTTGAAACGAGCCTGAAAATGATTGCCAAACTGCAGGCGCAGGGCGCAAAAAGCATCATCTGCACACCGCATTATTACAGCGATTCCCTCTCTCTGGACGACTTTTTAAGAAAACGCAACGCCGCTTATGAAACGCTGAAAGCCGCGCTGCCTGCCGGAAGTCCCAAGATCTTGCTTGGGGCAGAGGTGTATATAAGCAGATATCTTTTCGGCAATGAAAATCTGCAGCGGATCCGAATAGCCGGAACGAAATACGCGCTGATTGAGCATTCGTTTGGCGAGGAATTTTCCGAAAAAGCGTATGACAGACTGGTCAGCCTGCTTTGTGACTGGGGCGTTACCCCCATTCTGGCACATATAGAGCGATACGGCGCGCTGATGGAAAACCCAAAAACGCTGGACGCACTGCTTGAACTCGGCTGCATTGCGCAGGTGAATATCAGTTCTTTTGCTGATGAACGCAGAAAAATCAAGAAAAAACTTTTTAAATATCTTGAAACGGGAAAAATAGCGCTGATCGGCAGTGACTGCCACAACATGACTTCCCGCCCGCCCGAATACGGAGAAGGCGCAAAAGAGATTTCCTTAAAATGCGGCAAAGCGGCGCTGCAAAAACTGATAGATAATTCCAACCGCCTTGCTGCCGGTGAAACCATCTAAATCTACACAAAAAAAGGATCTGAACAAATCAGATCCTTTTTTTACTGTTTATCCCCGTTATTTTCATAGATAACACTGCCGTTTTTTATGGTTTTTAAAACCTGTATCTTGCGCAGATCGGTAGGCGCAGTGGTCAGCGGATCCGCGCTCAAAACGGTCAGATCGGCTGTTTTTCCCGGCTCTATCGTGCCCTTTTTATCCTCCTCAAAATACTGATACGCGGTGCCGGACGTTACGGCTTTCAGCGCGCGCAGCACACTGATTTTTTGATGCGCACCCAAAAGTCTGCCGTTTTTGGTTTTTCGGTTGGCGGCGCACCAGAGCGTTTCGATCATATCCGGTTCTATAACGGGGGAATCCTGATGCATGGTAAAAGGCACGCCGTATTTTTCCGCCCAGGCGGCAGGGCTGATTTCTGATGCCCGCGAAAATCCGAAATTTTCAATATGCACGTCACCCCAATAATAAACATGCGCAGAAAAGAAAGAAAGCACAACACCGAGTTCGGCGGCACGGCGCACCTGATCTTCCGTTATAAACTGGGCGTGGATCATAACCGGACGAAGATCCTTTAAAACGGGATATTCGTGTTCTGCGCGCTCAAGGCAGTTCAAAAACTGCTCACAGGCAGCGTCTCCGTTGCAGTGGGCAAGGATCTGCACCTGCTTTTGCGCCGCTGTTTTCATGGCGGCATAAACATCTTCCTCGCGCATGGTGGGTGTTCCGTAATATGCCTCGCCGCCGCGATACGGTGTTTTCATCCACGCGGTTCTGCCCTGGGGAGAACCATCCAGAAAGATCTTGATACCGCCGATTTTAAAGCGATGTGTATAGTTCATAATCGTATCCGGCATTTCGTTTTCCGCAAAATTCAACGCCGCAACATCACAGTAAGCCACAAGATCAACGAAAAGGCTGTTGCAATCCGTTAAAGACCGATAGAGCGGCAGCATTTCCTTAACAGCCATACCGTCCTGCACGGTGGCAATACCGTAAGAAGCATACTTTTTCTGCGCGTCTGAAAGCGCTTTTTTTATTTTTTCCGCCGGTGGCTGAGGCGTTTTTTTCAAATACTCAAAAAACGCGTTTTCTTCCATATAGCCGGTCAGTTTTCCGTTTTGGAGTTCAATTTTCCCGCCGGGCGGCGACACAGTGTTTTCCGTTACGCCCAAAGCGTTTAAAGCCGGGGTATTAAACAGCCCCATATGGCCGGATTTATGTTGGATCACAAGCGGATTTTCCGGGCAGATCTGATCAATCTCTGGCAGAGCCGGATTTTTCTTTTCCGAAAACAAATTGTGATCATAATTTCGGGCAAGGATCCATTCACCCGGTTTTATATGGTTTTCGTTTATAAATCCGGCAATTTTTTGCGAGATCTCCTGCATATTTGAAACGCCGCTGAGATCCGCCTGCAAAAGCGCATAAGCGGTTTGCGTAAAATGGCTGTGTGCATCAATAAATGCAGGAATCACAACCGCACCGTTCAAATCCATTCTGTTTTGCGGGTGATATTTTTGTAAAAGTTCTGTTTCACTTCCCACGGCGGCAATTCTGCCGTTTTCCACCACAACCGCCTGCGCATAAAGCGGATCCGCCATGGTAATGATCTTGCCTCCGGTGATCAATGTGCGCATAGAACTGCTCCTTTTATAAAAATATTTGAGAATACTAATGCTGTTTCGTTCCCTTTCTTATTTTGCCTGATCCTGAAAAAAATAAACGGGAAAACGGCAGCCGTTTTCCCGAAAAATTTCAATATTAAAACAACAATTCCTTTACAACGCCCATCATATCGCGCGTTAAGAACGTTAAAAACGTGTAAGCGCTGGTATTGCAGCTTCTGGAATGGAACAGATCCAGCCCCAGATCACGGCAGATCAGCATGGCGCGGCACTGGTGGTATTCATTCGTGACCACAAGTATGGACTGGGAAAGGGAATTCTGTTTGATGATCTCAAACGAATTGGAAAGATTCTCCCTTGTGTTGGTGGAACGCTCCTCCAGATAAAGCCTGCTTTCCTCAATGCCGGCATCCACAAGCAGGCGTTTCATGCACTCCGCCTCGCTGATATCCTCATCCGGGCCCTGACCGCCGGAAAGCACCGCCACGGCATACGGTTTCTCTTTCAGGAACTGCGCCGCAACATCACACCTGTTTTTCAGCTGCAAACTGGGCTGTGTGCCATCTACCTTACAGCCGAGCACGATAACGGTTTCCGCCGCGCTCTCCGGTACGGATTTATAATTCATATAGCGCGCCATATACGCAAAGAGAGAAAAAAAGATGACGGCGCCGGCGATAAAAACACACAAAACGGCAACACGCGCTTTATGCGGCATTTTATCCAGAAACACACCGCACAGCACAACCGCGCAACTTGCCGCTATGCCCACGGCATTGCCGATATTAAATATGCCGGAAACGAGCGGCGCCAGATACCATAAAAGCAAAAACGCGCCGATAACGATAAAAGCGATCTTCAAAATCCATAATCCTTTACTTGATCTTACCATATACCTTGACCCCCGCAAAAATTAAGGCGGCAATCAGAACAACCATAATTGGCAACGTAAAATTGCCGAATCTGGAAAGTTCGGTAATTCTTGCGATGAAGGACAAAGGAAACAGAACGGATATCACAGAGAGCAGCAGACCTTTTTTCTTTGCGATGCCTAAAATCTCTGCTTTACGATAAGAAACGGACAGTCTTGTTACGCCAACGCTGAAAACAAGCCCTGCCGCCACTTCTGCCACCAGAGAAACGGCAACGAACATGATCTCCCAATGCGTATAAAACAAAATATTGAACGCCCAGATGCAATACAGCTCCGTGATCGTACCGAGCAGCGCGCCGAACAAGGCAAAAAACAGAGATATCACAAAGGCAATCTTAAATAAATTCAAAAGATTATCCTTGTTTTCAACTTCTTCCACCTTAACAGCGCAATCCCCTGCCTGCACTCTTTTGCCTGCAAGGATCTCATCCACGGATACGCCCAGCACTTTTGCCAGTTCCGGCAGCATGGAGATATCGGGCAGGCCGTCTCCGGTCTCCCACTTGGATACCGTTCGGTTGCTGATGCCAAGCATTTCCGCAAGGGCGGACTGTGTGTACCCTTTGCTTTTTCTGAGGGAACAGATAAATCTGCCTATTTCCTTTGCATCCACATTACCACCTCAACCACACCATAGCAAGACGCGCTTTCCAATGCAACGAATAAAGCGGGGAAAGACTCCACGCATCGTGGAATTTGGTTCCTGTCTGCTCAAAATCAATCGATTGATTCAAATGTTATACCGATAATCATTCTGCTGCCGGCTGCGGACTTGCAGCGCAGGCTGAAAAGGAGCATAAAAGAACAGCTACACAAAACAAAATTAAAACTCTTCGCATTTTTCCCTTATTTTGCAAGCGAGCGCAGCAGAGCGATCTCCGCCGCGTAGCCGTCAAGATCATTCGGCGTTTCCAGAAACATGGGCAGATCTTTTAAATACGGATTGTTTACGATCTTATCAAACGCCTTTAAGCCGATATTGCCCTGACCGATCTTTTCGTGGCGGTCCTTATGCGAACCAAGGGGATTTTTACTGTCATTCAGATGAAGGGCTTTCAGGCGGTCTATGCCGATCACGCGGTCAAATTCCGCAAGCACGCCGTCCAGATCATTTACGATATCATAGCCGCCGTCAAAAACGTGGCAGGTATCCAGGCAGACGCCGATTTTATCATTTAGTTCAACGCCGTCTATAATCTGTTTCAGTTCCTCAAAGTTTCTGCCGACCTCGGAACCTTTGCCTGCCATCGTTTCAAGCAGAACGGTGGTGGTCATTTGCGGAAACATCACTTCATTGAGAACTTCGGTTATGAGTTCTATCCCCTTTTCCGCGCCCTGCCCAACATGGGAGCCGGGGTGAAAATTATAGAGCATACCGGGGGTATACTCCATTCTTTTCAGATCATCGGCAAAGGTCTCACGCGCAAAACGCCTTGTATCCTCCTTTGCGGAGCAGCAGTTCAGCGTATACGGCGCGTGCGCCAGAATAATCGTTACACCGTTTTCAGCGCTTTCTTTCAGAAAGGCTGCAACATCGTTTTCATCTATATCTTTCGCCTTGCCGCCGCGCGGATTTCTGGTAAAGAACTGAAACGTATTTGCGCCAATGGAGAGCGCCTCTTTCAGCATATGGGCATATCCTTTGGATGCGCTTAAGTGCGCGCCGATCCGCATTGCTTTTCCCCCTTACCTGAGCGCCGCCTGGCGTTCTCTTAAAAGATCGTCTTCCGCTCTGCCGCTCATAATATATTCCAGCAGATCGCCCACGCAACCCCTGTTGCAGTGGCACGCCTCATATTTACATATCTCATGAATGGGCTTCGGCGCCTGCCCTGCACACGCCGGGAGACCAACCGTTTTTAACATATCCCAGTCATTATAATAATCGCCGATTGCGGCAACATGGCTCCTCTCTATGCCGAGTTTCTCCGCAAGCCACATGATGCCCACGCCCTTGTGCGTATCTTTTTGCAGCATTTCCAGGCTCCAGAGCGAGGACGCCATAAAATTCGCGTCCGGATTCTCAGTTTTATCTATATACTTCTGTAGTTCACTGATCGTGAGCGGGTTAGACCAGAATATAACCTTCATCCAGCCTTCTTCCGGCACGTTATCAATATGCGTTACCTGATAGTGTGATTTATCAAAATACATCTGCCCGCGGGAAAGGAGGCCGTTTTTGACGATATACACATAATCATCAAAAAAGATACCAACATCCACACTGTGCCCGTGCGTATTGAATGTTTCGCTGATTTCACGCACAAATTCCCTGCCCTTGGGACCTATCGTTTGTTTCCACAAAAGTTCCTGCTTTTGATAATCATACACGCCTGCGCCGTTTACGATGATCGCCGGCTGGTTGGCGGGAACCCTGTCATAATTTCGTTTCAGGCTGGAGATCATCCTGCCGGAGGCAAGTGTGAAATTTCCGCCGTGGGCGGTGAATTTTTTGATTGCCTCATAGTTCCTTTTTGGAAGTTTTCTGAATTTATTGTTCAGTGTGCCGTCTATATCAGAAACAACAAGCCAGTTTTCAAAGGTGTTGGCCATAACGCGCCCTCCTTTTCAGATCTGTAATTGCACGGCTCAAAGCCGGCCGTTTTCAAGTTTGGATAAAAACCGGGTGAAATATTCGGGTAGTTCGCTTTCAAAAGAAAGCCACTGCCCCGTGATCGGATGCACAAAGCCAATGTGCTTTGCATGCAGACACTGCCCATTCAAACCTTTTACCGGTTTCTTGGGGCCATATACCTCATCGCCCGCAATCGGATGCCCTATGTGCGAAAGATGCACTCTGATCTGATGGGTTCTGCCGGTTTCCAGTGTGCAGCGCAGATGCGTGAAGCTGCCGTACCGTTTCAGAACTTTTACATGCGTTACGGCGGGCTTGGAATTTTTATAAACCACCGCCATTTTCTTTCTGTCCTTAGGATTCCTGCCGATTGGCAGAGAAACGGTGAATTCATCTTCTTTTATATTGCCGTGCACCACGCATTCATACGCCCGTTCAAAGGAATGCTCCTTGATCTGTCGGGCAAGCCCGGCGTGCGCGCGGTCATTTTTTGCAACGATCAGCAGACCGGATGTGTCCTTATCAATCCTGTGCACGATTCCCGGCCGGAGAACGCCGTTAATTCCGCTGAGCGAACTGCCGCAGTGGTATAAAAGCGCGTTTACAAGCGTACCCGTGTAATTGCCCGCTGCCGGATGAACCACCATGCCTTTGGGTTTATTCACCACAAGGAGGTCATGATCCTCATAAACGATGTCAAGCGGAATATTTTCCGCTTTTGCCTCCGGCGGCACCGGCGGAGGAACGAGCACACTGATCACATCGCCCGCCCGGCACTTATAATTTTTCGCCGCGGGCTTGGAACAGACGGTAACATTGCCCTGCTCCAAAAGTTTCGCCGCCGCGGAACGGGAAAGATCGCTTAACGCGCCGCTTAAATATTTATCGATTCTTTCGCCCTCCTGTTCGGGCAAAACCGTAAGGATAAACGCGTTACGCAACGGTTTTATCCTCCTTTTTAAACAAATCACAAATAAGATATGCAATCAGCGAGACCGCACCAAGCGTTACGGCGCAATCCGCTATGTTGAATATAGCAAAATTAATAAAAACCGGCTCAATAAAATCAACCACATAGCCGTAAAGCACACGGTCTATCAGATTGCCGAGCCCGCCTGCGCAGACAACGCCAAGACTCCAGTAAAGCCAAAGCGATCTGCACCGGTTTGAAAACAGATACCAAAGAATGCCAACGCACACCACAACTGTAAGCGCAACAAACACCCACCTTGCGCCGCTGAACATGGAAAACGCCATCCCTGTATTTTCCGAATAAGTAAAGCGCACAACGCCCCTGATAAATTCAAACGGTTCGCTGCCCTTTAAATACGTAACGGCAAGGAATTTTGTAAATTGGTCAAACGCCGTGATCAGCAGAATCATAACGGCGCACCAAATATGCTTTTTTCTGTGCATAGCGCACCTCCGGATCTAAACGTGCCAAACAGGCAAAAGAGGGGTGTTTTGCGCCCCTCTTTTTAATTTGTAAATGAATTATTTGCCCTCTTCGGCAAGCACTGCCGCGCAGTGCGCGCAGAGGTGCGGATGTGCCGCATTGCTGCCCACTGTTTCAGAGAATTTCCAGCAGCGTTCGCATTTTTCGCCCTTTGCAGGCTGCACGCCAACGGAAAGCCCCTCTACTTCACCTTCAAAAGGCTGCTTTTCAGCCGTAACCGTTACACCGGAAGCAATAAAGATTTCCGGGAGGGCAGTTTCAACCGATTTTAAGAAATCATACAGTTCGCCGCCGGCGCCGAGAACGATATGAGCCTCCAGCGACTTGCCGATCTTCTTTTCGTTTCTTGCGATCTCAAGCGCTTTTTGAACATCCACACGCACTTTATGGATTTTTTCCCATTTTTCCATAAAGGCTGCATCCGTGCGGATAAAATCGGGCTGCGGGATATCGTTAAAGAGCGGGGATCTGGGATCTTTAGACTGATCATGCGGCATGAATTTCCAGATCTCATCCGCCGTGAACGCCAGAATCGGCGTAAGCAGCAGCGTAAGGGAATCCAAGATCTTATAAAGCACCGTCTGCGCGGCACGGCGCGTTTTGGAAGTGCCTACGGAAGTATAAAGCCTGTCTTTCAGCACATCAAAATAGAAGTTGCTCATATCTACAACGCAGAAGTTATGGATCGCGTGCGCCGCAGTGTGGTATTCATAGATCTCATACCCTTTGCGGGCGGTATCGATCACTTCATCCAGTTTCATGAGCGCATATTTATCAAGTTCTTCAAGTTCATCGTTTGGCAGCATATCCTGATCCGGATCAAAATCATAAAGATTTCCGAGGCAGAAACGAGCCGTATTTCTGATCTTTCGGTAATTATCCGAAAGCTGCTTTAAAATATCTTTGCTGATACGGATATCCGCGTGATAATCGGAAGAGGCAACCCAAAGGCGGAGGATATCGGCGCCGTACTGCTTGATGATATCCTGCGGGTCAATGCCGTTTCCGAGGGATTTGGACATTTTTTTGCCCTCTCCGTCAACCGTCCAGCCGTGGGTTACAATCTGCTTAAACGGCGCGCCGTTTCCGCCGGCTACGGAAGTTAAGAGTGAGGACTGGAACCAGCCTCTGTATTGGTCTGCGCCCTCCAGATAAACATCGGCGGGGCGTCTTAAATAATCGCGGTTTTTAAGCACTGCGGCATGCGTGGAACCGGAATCGAACCACACGTCCATAATATCCGTTTCCTTATCAAATCCCTCCGCCGCGCCGCAGTGGGGGCATGCATAGCCGTCCGGCAGGAAATATTCGGCGTCATGGGCAAACCAGGCGTCTGAGCCTTCCTTGCCGAAAATATCGGAAACTTTCATCATGATCTCATGATCAATAATCTCTTTGCCGCACTTTTTACAGTAAACAACCGGAATGGGCACGCCCCATTTTCTCTGACGGGAAATGCACCAGTCCGCGCGCTCGCGGATCATACTCTGCAGGCGGTCTTTGCCCCATGCCGGGTACCACTCCACATCTTCAGACGCTTTGATGGCGTCTTCCTTAAAATCATCAACAGAACAGAACCACTGCGAAGTTGCCCTAAAGATAACGGGCTTGTGGCAGCGCCAGCAGTGCGGATACTGGTGGATGATCTTTTGCAGAGCAAACAAATTGCCCGTTTTTTCAAGATGCTCTGCGATCGGCTTGTTTGCCTCATCCGTTGTGAGGCCGGCAAACTCGCCCGCCTCCTCGGTAAGCCTGCCGTGCGCGTCAACAGGAACAACAACCGGCAGTTCGGGATAGTTTTTGCAGACTTCAAAGTCCTCAATACCATGGCCGGGCGCAGTGTGAACACAGCCGGTACCGCTTTCCAGCGTAACGTGATCACCCACGATAACAAGGGAAGTTCTGTCTATAAACGGATGGCGGCACTTGATATATTCCAGTTCTTTTCCCAAAAACGTGCCGAGCGTTTCATATTCCGTAACGCCCCTTGCCTCCATGGCGGAAGCGGCAAGATCCGTTGCCATAACGTAATATTCATCTCCGCTTTTAATAAGCGAATATTCAAAATCCGGGCCAACACAGATTGCCACATTTGCAGGCAGAGTCCACGTGGTTGTGGTCCAGATCACAAAATACGTTTTGCTGAGATCTGCACCCATAGCGGTGAGTTTGCCAAGATCATCCTCTACATTAAATTTAACGTAGATGGAATGGCACGGATCCTCCGCATACTCAATCTCTGCCTCCGCAAGCGCGGTATTGCAGTCCGGGCACCAGTAAACGGGCTTAAGACCTTTATAGATGTATCCCTTGGTTGCCATTGACGCGAAAACTTTGATCTGCTCCGCCTCAAAATCCTTTGTAAGGGTGATATACGGATGATCCCATTCGCCGATCACGCCAAGGCGCTTGAAACTCTCGCGCTGCATATCCACATAGCCAAGGGCGGTATCACGGCAGATCCGGCGGAGTTCCAGATCAGAGATATTGCTCTGGGCAGTGATATGCGCTTCTTTTCTTGCCTTGAGTTCGGTGGGCAGGCCGTGTGTATCCCAGCCGGGAACATAGGGGGACTGATAGCCCGTCATATTCTTATATCTAACGATAAAATCTTTTAACGTTTTATTGAGCGCATGACCGATATGGATATCGCCGTTTGCATACGGAGGGCCGTCATGCAGAATAAAGAGCGGTTTGCCCTCGTTATGTTTCATCAGATTTTCGTAAAGATCATGGTCGTACCAGTCTTTCAGGATTTCCGGCTCTCGGTTTGGCAGATTGGCCCGCATCGGGAAATCCGTTTGCATCATATTTAAAGTATCTTTATAGTCCATTTCAATCAACAACCTTTATGTAATTATTTTCTTTTTTTCTTGAAAAATCCCTTGAATTTCACACCGCCGTCGTCCTCATCATCCTCTTCATCCGGAGGGATCAGGCTGATCTTTTCATTGGTTCGAACGCCTTCCGGCTTAACATTAAAGAAATCTTCAAAGGGAAGATGCTGTTCTTCCTCCTCTTCGTGAGCCGCCGGCTTTTCCATTTCCGGTTCTTCACTGATTTCCCCAACGGTATCTTCATCCGCGGAAGGATCCTGCGAAAACGCGTCTATCGCGTCATGAACATCGGTCTCCTCCTCTTGCGGCTCTTCTTGCGCATCAGAGATCTCCTCCAGCTCGTACTCTACCTGTGCCTCGTCTTTCTGCGGCTCTTCTTCCTCGTCTGCCGTAAACAACTCCTCTTCGGCAGGCTCTTCCTGCTGTTCGGAAATCTCGCTGTCCTGCTGCGCGTCATCAGCATCTTCTGCCTGTGCCGGCGGTTCTTCGCTTTCGGAAATATCCTGCTCGATCTCATCGATCTTGGCGGAAACGCTTTCGATATTCTGCTGCGTTTCGTCTATTTTTTCCTCAATCTCCTCCGAATCCGCGGAAACGGGTGATTCCATCATTGCCGAAAGCTTTTCAAGCTGCGCCTGATAAAGCGCAACCAGCCTTTCTTTAAACGAATCCGCCTCTTTTTTCAGATTATTTGTTAAACTTTCATAATATTCTTTTTCATCTCTGGACTTGGAAAGCAGTTCCTGAGAGATATTTTTTGCCTCTGTTAACAGCGCGGCGGCGTCCGCCTTGGCATCCGCAAGTTCTTTTTGCGCCTTTTCGTTTGCCTCGCTGAGTATAGCCTCTGCGGCATCTGCCTTTTCTTTGGTTATGCCGGCGGCGTAATCGCGCGCCTCTGAAATGATCTTTTCCGCTTTGGTTTTGGCGTCCAAAACCGTATTCTGCACGGTTTTGGCGCTGTCCGCAAGCAGTTGTTCCGATTTTTCCTTTGCCTCTTTTTCCACCTTGGAGGCGGCTTTCTGCGCGGTCAAAAGCGTATCCTTTATAGAATCTTCTTCCGCCCTGTACTCCTCTATTTTAGAGGCAAGGATCTCCATCTTTCTGTAAAGTTCTTTATTCTCGTCATAAATAGCGGAAAAGGATTCCTCTATCTGCTGCAAAAATGCATTGGTCTCATCAATATCATAGCCGTGAGATGCGGTTGAAAGCACTTTTTCTTTTATCTGGCTCGGCGTAATCATAATTTATTCTCCTCTCTTTTACGCTCAGTACATGATCATTCCGTTATTTTCAAGTTCATCAATCAGATCGCCCATCACATCAACATTATAGGGCGTGATGATGTAAGTGCTGTTTGCAACTCTTTTGATCTGCCCGTTATTCGCATAGGCAACGCCGCTCAGGAAATCCAGCAGCCTGCGGGCAATATCCCGGTTTGTGGACTCCAGATTGAGCACAACCGTTCGTTTTTCATTCAGGTTATCGCCGATGGCGGCAGCCTCTTCAAACCGCTCCGGCTTAACAAGCACAACCTGAAGCTGGGCGGTGGTGTGGATATTCATGACCTTATCGTTTTCCGCCCTGGTGCGGTGGATCCTTTCCGGCTTTTCCTCCCTGGGCACTCTTACGCTTTTGTTGTGTTTTTCCCGCTTGGGCGGCGCGGGCATCGGATAGGACTGATTTTCCTCATAAAAATCATCAAATTCATCATCGTCGTTTTCACGGATGATATCCGCAAACTTATCAAAAAGTCCCATAAAGCAGCCTCCTAATTATATCTTCTTGCCCCGAAAATGGCAGAACCGACCCTAACGATGTTTGACCCCTCTGCTATAGCGGCGGGGTAGTCGGCGCTCATTCCCATAGACAGAATGTTCATATCTATATTATCTATTTTTTTATCTTTAATGTCAATGAAATATTGCCTTACCTGGGCAAAATAACGGCGTGCTTCCTCCTGATCCTCACAAATGGGGGGGATCGCCATCAGGCCGTCTATCCGAATCGCAGGCAATTCGGAGATCTGATAAAGCGTTTCCACAAGTTCCTGCGGCATAATGCCGCTCTTGCTTTCCTCCATGCCGATATTGACTTCGGCAAGGCAGTGCGTAACGATACCTCGCAAAGCGGATACTCTGGAGATCTCCTTGGCAAGTTTAAAGGAGGATACGGATTCGATCATATCCACCTCGCCGACGATCTGGCGCACTTTATTGGTTTGCAGATGGCCGATCAAGTGCTTTTCCACGCCGTTTAATTCCAGATCATCCCTTTTGCCGAGATATTCCTGAACCCGGTTTTCCCCGATCAGATCGGCGCCGAGTTCAAGCGCCTTGTTGATATAAGGCGGCTCTACGGTTTTGGTAACGCACATCAGGCGTACTTCCGTTTCCTTTCTGCCAGCCTTTACGGCGCATTCGCGAACCTGGTTCAGGACCCGCTTGTAATTTTCCTCAACCGCTTTCATTCTTTCTTCATCAATTATATACTTCCCCATCGTGCAGCTCCTTTCCCTGAATAATGATCTGATCATATAATTTAATGCCGTTTTCGGAATCGGGGTCATAACTGAGCACTACATAATCCCCGTCCGTATACAGCACCTCTGCGCTGCGCCACTCCACAACGGAGGCAACAAGCGCATAAACGCCTCTTTCGCCGTTGTTTACGTGAACGGCGGCAGACGGCATGCGGACACCCGTGTAGGAATGAACACGGATCTCTATATTTGCAAGCCGCATGGAAACGGTGTCGCTGTTGATCTCATCGCAGGATAAAACAAGCGCTGTCTGCTCCTGCCCGAGTTCCGGCTCGGCGCCGCTTACGATCTCGCAGCTGTAAACGCTGTCCGTGCCCGAAACGGCAACATCGACCGCATCGCCGTTTTCAAGACCGCTGATATCCTCCGTGTTGACAACGGCACAGAAATACCACTCAAAATCCGTGATCAGTTTGCCGGCATTCTGCTCCTGCGCCGGAGTCTGCGCCTGCTGTATCCACGAAGTTAAGGTGTTTACATCCAAAGAATCTATACTGCTGTAATCAAATGCGTTCTCCAGCCCGTCCGTATATTGCGAATACACGCCGGATTCATCCGCCGTTATACTGCCGGACGGCTGGTTGGCGCTGATATGCAGCGCGTTCATCTTTTCCTCCGTTTCACGCATAACGGAGGAAAAATCAATCTCTTTGCCAATCAGGATCTGACGGCGCGTAAACCTGTCGTTCAGTTCCGCGGCGCTCTCGCTGACCGCGCCGACATTTTGCGCCGCGGCGGCGCGTATGTATTCGTTGATGTTTTCAAGAATACTGTTATCCAGTGATTCCACATCGGTTACCTGCCCTACCGCCTGGCTTTCCATATCCGAATAATACTGCAGATCGTTTTCCAGATCCAGATACTGCGAATAGGCGGACGCCGCTTCCTGCGAGCCGAAAGTCAGCGCGATCTCACCGCCTTTCACAACCTTTTCGCAGTCGCTGACGGAAGAGACCGTAACCGCGTCTCCGTTGCCTTTCACGGTGTGTTCATCCCGAACAACAAGGGCATCGGCGTTGATCGTTTCATAAACGGTGGAGGCCAGCGCCGTCTGCGTTTTCAGGCTGACGTTGAACGCGCCGTAAAGCTCTACCGCAACATAAATGACAATCAGCGCAACCACAAACGCCATAGCGGCGGTCTGCTTTTGCGCGGGCGAAAGTTTTATTTTCTTTTCCGTTTTTCGATTTTCACGATTCGCCATTCAAAAAATCCCTGCTTATTCTGACGGCATTCCCTACAAGATCGGCGTTTTCCGCATCCGCAACAAGGCGGACGGCATTTTCGCGCCTTTTAAACCAGGTGATCTGCCGTTTTGCATATCTTCTTGTTTCTCTTTTTATATTTTCCGCCGCCTCTTCCAAGCCGGCGCTGCCGTTGAAATACGGCTGAAGTTCCTTATGCCCGATCGCCTGCGCCGCCGTTTTGCCTGCGGTTTTCAGGCAGCGGCGCGCTTCCTCCACAAGCCCGTTCGCAAGCATTTGATCCACACGGCGGTTGATGCGGTCATAAAGGATCTGCCTGTTTTGATATTCTATCACAAAATAAAGCGTGTCATAAGGGGACGTTTCTTTTACGGCATCCCGGTCCGCCTCGCTTTTGGTTTTGCCGGTAAGATAATAGATCTCCAAGGCGCGCGCAACACGTTTTTTGTTGTTTTTATGGATGCCGGCAGCCGCTTTCGGATCCGCTTTCAGAAGCTCATCATAAAGTTCGTCCGTATCTTTTGCCATCAGGCGCGCCCGAAGTGCGTCATCGCTCTTGGTTTCTATAAACTGAACGTTATCCACAAGGCTGTCTATAAAAAGGCCTGTTCCGCCGGCGATCACCGGCACTTTGCCGCGGGACGCGATATCCTTTACGGCGCTGCGGGCAAGCCGGCAGAAATCCGCAGCCGAAAACGGAACATCACGGTTCAGGCACTGCACCAAATGATGCCGGACGCCCTGCATTTCCTGCTGTGTGGGCGCGGCGGTGGCAATGCCCATACCCTGATAGACCTGCATAGAATCCGCCGAGATGATCTCGCCGTTTACCGCTTTTGCGATCTGCACGGCAAGCGCTGTTTTTCCGCTTGCGGTAGGCCCCGCCACAACAATAATCTTGGTTTTTTGCATCACTGCACCCTGCCGAACTGTTTTTCCAGCTCATAACGGGAGATTCTGATCATAACCGGCCTGCCGTGCGGGCAATAGCGGATCTCCGGCATGGAAAGCAGTTTTTGCACAAACAGTTCCCTTTCCTGCGGCGAAGTCTTGTCCCCGCCCTTTACCGCGGCGCGGCAGGAGGCGGAATGAAAGATCCAGTCCATCTTTTCCGGCTCTATATCTGTTTTATGCTCCAGAAGTTTCTGAGCGATCTCCAAAATCAGATCTTTCACGTCGCACCCGTCAAGAAGGGACGGGATCTCCCGCACCAAAACGGTGTTTGAGCCGAAATCCTCTGCCCCGAACCCGCATTTGGAAAGCAGCGGCAGATTGGAGATCACCGCCTCATATTCCTCCGGCGCCATAGAAACGGCTGCGGGCGCAAGCAGCGCTTGGCTTGCGATGCCGTTTTTCTCCGCGTCCTTTTTGAACCTTTCAAAATTCATGCGCTCGTGCGCCGCATGCTTGTCTATATAATACAGATCATTTTTAATTTCAACAAGAATATATGTATCAAACGCCTCGCCCACAACGTTGAAAGCGGGCACATCATCCTTTTCCTCAACGATGAGATCCGCGGCTGTATCCGCTGCGGGGGCGTTATTCTTTTCAGAATTCGTATTTGAAACGCCATGTTCTTCTGCCTGCTCCTTTTTATCGGAAAAATCAACCGCCACAGTGGTGGAGTATTCATTTTCGGAGACCGTTTCATTCTCCGTAAAGATCCTGCCGGTTTTAATTTTATAATCCGCAGGATCGCCGTAACTGTCCGCGCGGCGGTGTGCCCGGTAACCGGGCGGCGCCGAAACGCTCCAGCCGCTGTTTTGCGCAGGCGCATTTGAAAATTTCAGCTGGGACGGCTGCGGCGGCTTAACACCGAAATCAATCTTTGTGCTTTCCTTTTCCAGCTGTTTATAAACCCTGCCGTTTTGGCCCTGATAAAAGCCGCCCTCTTTCACGGAATTTTTCGTTTCCAAAGCGGTCTTTACACCGTAATACACCAGATCAAAAACAGGCCGTTCATTTATGAACCGAACCTCTGTTTTGGACGGATGCACATTTACATCCACCAGTTTCGGATCAATCTCTATATTCAGCACACAGGCGGGATATCTGCCCACCATGATCAGATTTTTATATGCCTGCTCCAGCGCCGCCATTGCCGTTGCGCTTTTAACAAGCCTGCCGTTTATAAAGAAAAACTGCATGGCGCGGGATTTTCTGGACTGGTGCGGACGGCTCACATAGCCTGTAAGGCGCATAGACTGATAACTGTAATCCGTTTCGATCAGCGTATCTGAAAGTTCAGAGCCGAACACGGAATAGATAGCGCCTTTCAGATCCGAATTGCCGGAGGTGATCATCACCTGCCTGCCCTCTCTGATAAACCGAAACGAGATCTCCGGGTGGGAAAGGGCAATCCGATCCACAACGCCCTGCACGGCGTTGCCTTCCGTTACGTCTTTTTTCAGAAATTTCATTCTGGCGGGAACGTTAAAGAAAATATCCCTTACAACAACCGTTGTGCCCTTCGGGCAGCCGGCATCCGCCAGGCTGATCTCCTCGCCGCCTTTGATCTCATAGCGCGTTCCCGTTGTTTCCTCTTGGGTTTTGGTGAGCAGTTCCACCTTTGCCACAGCGGCAATAGAAGCCATTGCCTCGCCGCGGAAACCAAGCGTGCCGATGGAATTCAGGTCTTCCCCGGTCAGAATCTTGGAAGTGGCGTGCGAGATAAAGACTTTTTTTACGTCTTCCCTTGCGATACCGCTGCCGTCATCCGTTATACGGATATAGGTAGTTCCGCCGTTTTTGATTTCCACGGTGATATGCTTTGCGCCCGCGTCTATGGAATTTTCAAGCATTTCTTTCACAACGCTCATGGGCCTTTCCACCACCTCGCCGGCGGCGATCAGGCTGTATACCTCTTTCGGCAGAATATTGATGTGCGCCATACATATCACCTCTTTTAAAATTTATTTCAGTTCCTCTGCTTTTTTCTTAAGATCATAAAGCGTCTGCATCGCCTCAATCGGGGTAAGCGTGTTTACATCCGTTGCGCGCAAAATCTCCAGAATCTCATTTTTGCCGTTTGCGGCAAAATTGTACTGGATATCCTCTTCTTCCTCCACAACGGCGTCCTCCGCCTTAAACTCGATGCTGACTTTGTTTTTTTCCAGTTCTTTCAGGATTACTTTTGCCCGGCGGACAACGCTGTCCGGCACGCCGGCGAGTTTCGCAACTTCTATGCCGAAACTTTCATCCGCTCCGCCGCGGACGATCCTGCGCAGGAACGTGATATCATCCCCGCGTTTTTTTACGGCTATGGAATAGTTTTTCACGCCGTCCAGCATGCCCTCCATTGCCGTGAGTTCATGATAATGGGTGGCAAAAAGCGTTTTCGCGCCGAGCGTCTTTTTTTTGCACACATATTCCAGCACGGCGCGCGCAATGCTCATGCCGTCAAACGTGGAAGTGCCGCGCCCGATCTCATCCAGAATGATCAGGCTTTTGGGCGTTGCGTTTTGCAGAATGGACGATACCTCGCTCATCTCCACCATAAAAGTGGAGCGACCGGTGGCAAGATCGTCTGACGCGCCCACGCGTGTAAAAATTGCATCCGTAATGCCGATGCTTGCGCTGCGCGCAGGCACGAATGAACCAATCTGCGCCATCAGAACGATCAGCGCGATCTGCCGCATATAGGTGGATTTACCAGCCATGTTCGGGCCGGTGATGATCATGCAGCGGTTTTCATCCGTATCCAGCAGCGTATCGTTGGGAACGAAAGGCGCGCCGTCCATCAGCGCTTCCACAACCGGGTGCCTGCCGTCCTCAATCTCTATGGCGCCGCTTGTGTTGATCTGCGGGCAAGTGTAATTGTTGTTTACGGCAACTTCCGCAAGGGAAGCAAGCGTATCCAGCGCGGCAAGCGCCTTGGCTGTTTTCTGTATCCTTTGCGCCTCTTTTGCCACATCTTCCCGCACAGAGCAGAAAACGTCATATTCCAGCGCCACGGCTCTGTCCTTTGCGCCGAGCACCTTGCCCTCCAGATCTTTCAGTTCCTGGGTTATATATCTTTCACAATTGGTTAAGGTTTGTTTTCTTATGTAAGTTTCCGGCACAAGATCTTTATAGGAATTGGTGACCTCGATATAGTAGCCGAACACTCTGTTGTAGCCCACTTTCAGTTTTGGAATACCTGTTTTTTCACGTTCCCTTGCTTCAATCGCGGCAATAACGCCGGCGCCGTCCTCCATAATGCTTTTCAGCTCATCCAGTTCAGGGCTGAATCCGCGGCGGATCATGCCGCCCTCACGCAGCGAAAACGGCGGTTCATCCACGATTGCGCGCTGAATCAGATCCTGCACATCGGCAAGGGTATCTATCTTTGCATAGATTTCTTTCAGATATGCGCTGCCGGTGTTTTCCAAAAGCGCTTTGATTTCCGGCAGTTTCTCACAGGTTGCCTGAAGCGATCTTAATTCCTTGGCATTTGCGGTTGAATAGGCAACGCGTGCCATCAGCCGCTCCACATCGCTGACCCCGGTCAGCGCATTGCGGATCTTATCCCGCAGTTCGGGGCTGTCTGCAAATTCGGCAACGGCATTCTGGCGCCTTGTGATCCTTGCGGCAGACATCAGCGGCATCTCCAGCCAGCTGCGGATCATACGCTTGCCCATTGCCGTTTTGGTTTTATCCAGCACCCACAAGAGGGAATGCTTTTTATCCCCCGTCATCATGGAACTGGTGAGTTCCAGATTGCGGCGGGCGTTCATATCGAGTTTCATATACTCGGTATCATCAAAATAATCTATATCCGCCGGCGTTTCGATCTCGTCTTTCTTTTGCACCTCTTTCAGGTAGCCGATCACGGCGCCGAGCGCGCAGACCACGCTTTTGCTGCTGCCGAGCGAGAGCGAATCGATCTCCTGCCTGCCGAGCGTTTCCAGAATCAGATCCGTGGCGCCCTCAAAACTGAATTTACCATCATCCAGCAGCTGCACTTTTGTGCCGAGGCGGTCTTTGATAAACGCCGCCACCCGATCGTAATCCAGCGCGGCGGAATTGATCAGCACCTCTTTGGGCTGATAGGTTGCAAGCCTGTCCGTGATCTGCTCTTCAGCATGATCACCCTTAACGGCAGTCAGATGAAACTCCGCGGTTGAAACATCTGCAAAGCAGATGCCCGTTTCGTTATCCCCTTTGCAGATACAGCAAAGGTAATTGTTTACGCCGTCCTCCAGCATATTGCCCTCAATTACGGTGCCGGGCGTTATGATGCGGACAACATCACGCTTAACAAGGCCTTTCACCAGTTTGGGATCTTCCAGCTGCTCGCATATGGCAACTTTATATCCCCGGTTTACCAATTTGGCAATATAGTTATCCGCAGAGTGAAACGGAACGCCGCACATGGGGGCGCGCTCCTCCTGTCCGCAATCCCTGCCGGTCAGCACAAGATCCAGCTCCTCGGAGGCGATTTTGGCGTCGTCAAAAAACATTTCGTAGAAATCGCCCAGGCGAAAGAACAACAGCATATCGGGATATTTGCTTTTTATATCAAAATACTGTTCCATCATAGGCGAAAGCCCGTTTTGCTTTTTGCCTGCCATATTCATCCTCCTTAATTTAAAATTTATAACGTAAATCGGATATTAATATCCGCATCCGCCGCCGCAGGTTGAGCAGTCATGCGTGCAGGATTCATCCGGGATCTGACAGGTTTCAGGGTCCTCCCCGTCAAAAAAGAGGCCGATCATCTTGCTGATATACTGCGCCATTTCCTCCATTTGGGAAGCGGCGGCGGAATAAACTTCCATATTTTCATTCTTCATGATTTCCTCATAAAGATTCTGATAATCATTCTGAAGTTTCTCTATTTTTTCCTTATCAGCATCATCGCCCTTACCTGTTTCCTGCTGATACTGAAGGGAATAGAGCTGAAGCTGTTTCATCTGCTCCTGAAGATTTTCGTCCGCGTCATTTTTTGCGGCAGCGTCCTGAAGCGCTTTAAAGCGCGCGTCTTTCTGGATTTCCTTTCCGAGTTCACGAAGTGCGTTTTCAAGTGCCATAGTATAAAATCCTTTCAAAATTATTTTTATTTAATATTCTTCCGCGAGCCTGCCCTTTAATACATAAGTGAGCGGCTCGGTAACGGTTATGTTTTTAAAAGAGCCGATCAGGCTCTCGTCGCCGTCAAACTCAACGATCAGATTGCCGTCCGTTCTGGCCTCCAGCGAATGTTCGCCGAGTTTGCCTTTGCCGTAAACAAAGCATTTAAATGTTTTGCCGGCATATTTTTTCATATTCTCCGCCGAGATTTTTTCCTGAACGGCAAGCAGTTCTCTAAGCCACCTGCCCTTTTCCTCAGCAGGCACGGGATCCGGCATGCGGGCGGCCGGCGTTCCGTTTCTGGGCGAATAAATAAAGGTGAAGAGCGAGGTGAATCTGACCTCTTCAATCAGAGAAAGCGTATCTTGAAACTCCTCATAAGTTTCGCCCGGGAACCCAACGATGATATCGGATGTTATGGAAAGCGCGTCCCCCATCAGTTTCTTTGCGTAACGGATAAGGGAAAGATATTTTTCTCTGGTGTAATTGCGGTTCATGGCTTTCAGCACACGATCGTTTCCGCTTTGAAACGGCAGGTGCAGATGCTTTGCCACTTTATCGCACTGCGCCATGGTTTCCAGAAGTTCGCGGGTGCAGTCCTTTGGATGGCTGGTCATAAACCGTATTCTGAAATCACCGTCTATATCGTTGATCATCCGAAGCAGTTGTGCGAATGTTACTTTCGGTTCCAGATTTTTGCCGTAAGAATTTACGTTCTGGCCGAGCAGTGTGATTTCCTTGCAGCCGTTTTGAACCAGTTCCCTTGCCTCTTTCAGAATATCCTGCGGATCGCGGCTGCGCTCTCTGCCGCGCACATAGGGCACAATGCAGTATGTGCAGAAATTGTTGCAACCGTACATGATGGGCAGCCACGCTCTTTTTTCCTCATCCCGGAGAACAGGAACGCCCTCTGCGATCACGCCGTCCATATCCGGTATCTCAAAAACACGTTTTTTGCCCGTTAACGTCTTATATAAAAGGCCGGGCAGCTGATGGATCACGTGCGTGCCGAAAACAAGATCCACAAACGGAAAACTTTTTTTAATTTTTTCCGCAATGTGCTGCTGCTGCATCATACAGCCGCAGCAGGCAATTACAACGCCGGGATGTTCATGCTTGTACTTTTTCAGCGCGCCCACATTGCCGAACACTCTGTCTTCCGCATGCTCGCGCACGGCGCAGGTGTTAAACAGGATAAGCTGCGCTTTGGTGCGTTCTTCGGTAAAGCCGTAGCCCATTTCATGCAGCATGCCTTTTATTTTTTCGCTGTCCGCCACATTCTGCTGGCAGCCGTAAGTTACAACGCAGGCAAGCGGCGCCGGATCATACCGTTTTGAGATAACGGACCGCACCTTTTTGCAAAACTCCTTTTGAATATCCAGTTCCGTTTGGGGAACCGTTGCCGTTTTCAATTTAAAAGAATCCATTATCCCACCTCTTTCCGCTTATGGCAAACGCCTGAATTTTACGGGTATAAACACTTTTCCATAGTATTTTTAATTATAGCAAAAGGCGCGTATAGATTCAATAATAAATTATTAAATCTTTTAAAATAATATATAATAGCAGGCGCATTTTATGCTTTGTATTGCCAAACGGGCACATTTTTGTTAAAATTGTTTGAAAAGAAGGATTTTTACCGCCTGCAAGCGGGAAAGGATATGCAAAATGCTGAAAAAAAGAGGCGCCGGGGTGCTAATGCACATCAGTTCCATGCCCGGCAGATACGGAATTGGCGTTTTTGACGAAAACGTGAAACATTTTATAGACCGGATCAGCGATATGGGATTCACCTATTGGCAGGTACTGCCGTTTAATCCCACAGACGCGTCCAACAGCCCTTACTGCTCGCCGAGTGCTTTTGCCGGCAATTATCTTTTTATTGATCCAAAAGGGCTTTTGGACATGGGACTTGTGGACGGGCAGGACGTGGAAGATAACGTTTACACAGGATCGCCCTACACTGCGGACTATGATTTTGCCGCGCAAAAGAGATATACCTTGCTGAAAAAAGCGTTTTCCCGGATTGACGGCGAAACGGCGCGGCAGATCAAGGAATTTGAGATCGCTAACCCGTGGCTTACGGACTACGCCGTTTATATGGCGGCAAAGGAACAGAACGGCGGCAGCGCTTGGTGGCAGTGGGATAAAAAACAGGCGGTGTATGCCGAATGCGTAAAAGACATTTATTCCTTTGAAGAGAACGCCGCGTTTTGGAAATTTGCGCAGTTCATTTTTTACAAACAGTGGTATGAGATTAAACAGTACGCAAACAAAAAAGGCGTTGCCGTGATCGGCGATATGCCCATTTACGTGGCTATGGACAGCGTGGACGTGTGGGCGGATCTGCCGCTGTTTAAAATAGATAAAGAAACGCTAAAGCCGAGCAAAGTGGCAGGCGTTCCGCCGGATTATTTCAGCGAGGACGGGCAGCTTTGGGGGAATCCCATCTATGACTGGGACGCGATGAAAAAAGACGGCTATGCCTGGTGGATATCCAGAATTGAATCGGCGCTCAAGACGTTTGACATGGTGCGCATAGACCACTTCCGCGCGTTTGCGAGTTATTATGAGGTGGACGCGGACGCCGAGAACGCCAAAAGCGGCGAATGGCAAAAAGGGCCGGGCATGGAGCTTTTCGGCAAGTTGTTTGAAAGGCACCCGAACGCCCCGATCATTGCGGAAGACCTCGGCACTTTTGGGGAAGACGTAATAAAACTGCTGCAGGACACGGGATTTCCTGGAATGAAAGTTGTGCAGTTTGGCTTTGACGCGCACACCGATTCTGCCCATCTGCCGCACAATGCCGTGCAAAACAGCATAAACTATGTTGGCACGCACGACAATAACACCCTGCTTGGCTGGCTTTGGGAGGCAAACGAGGAGGAACGGCGTTTTGCCCTGGATTACTGCGGCTTTGACGGCGATAACTGGGGCGAGGGCGGCTACAAAAGCCCCTCCTGCCGCCGGATCATAGAAACGGTGTGGAAAAGCAGTTCCAACGTGGCAATGATCTCTTTTCAGGACATGTGTGGGTTCGGCAGCGACGCGCGCATGAACATTCCCGGCGTTGCCGATAAAAACTGGCGCTTTCGCACCACGAAAGAAACAATTGACAGCGCCGACGGCGATTATTTCCGCCGCATAAATGCGCTATACAGAAGAATGTATCCGGCGTTTGACTGATTTTTTGAACAAAGCGCTTAAAATTTAAAATAAAATTGTCAACAAAAAAACTCCTGCATAGAATGATATGAAGTTAACTTCAAATATTCTGCAAAGGAGTTTTTTTATGGCAAACACCATTATTAACGCCGGTGAAAACCGCATAAATGAGGCTGTGTGCGTAGACACAAAGCGAATTTATGACAGCTGCGTTTCAAAAGATTGCCTCGAGGATCTCAGAGTTACTTTTTTTTCAAGGAGCCAAAGGCTGATAGACGAGGCGGTAAGTGTAAAATGCCGCGAGTGCGAAGTGGTTTCCGTTTCCATTGACGTGGACGAAGTGCCTTTCAACAGGGGCTACTACGCGGTGGACATCACCTTTTATTTCCGCCTTGAATTCGATACTTATTCCGCGCCGTGCACCACGCCGGAAGTGGCCGTAGGCTATGCGCAGTTTACCAAAAAATGCATTCTTTACGGATCAGACGGCAATGTGAAAGTGTTCACATCCAACCCCGCGTGCGACGCTACGGACTGCCCGGAGGCGCCGAGTTACACGAACCCGACGGCGAAGGTGCAGGCAGTGGATCCCGTGATCTTGGCGTGTGACGTGATTGATCTTTGCGACTGCTGTATTCCGCTTTGCACATCTTTTCCCCAGTCCATTCTTCAGAATTCGCAGGACACCGTTCCAAGCGCAGGCGCCACAAAAGCCGTACTGGTAACGCTCGGCCTTTTCAGCATTGTGCAGATGGAAAGGGATGTTCAGATTCTGATCCCGGCTTATGATTACTGCATTCCGCAGAGAGAATGCGAGTGCAACACACAAAACCCGTGCGACACATTCCAGAACATCGATTTCCCCGTGGACGAATTCTTCCCGCCGGAAAGAACGGACTCCAACGCTTCCTGCTGCTGCAATACGGACGATACAGACGCCGACAGCGCAAAAGAAAACAGTTAAAAAACACAAAAAGGTCTGCCGTCAAGGCAGACCTTTTTCAATATCGTTCTGTATTCAGGAGATCTTAAGCATCAAACTTTATCCAGTTTTGCAAAATTTGCCATCAATTTCTTGGTGCCCGCCTTATCAAATGCGATCTCCAGCAGCGTATCGTTGCCCATAGGCTTGGCGGAAAGGATTACACCCGTGCCGAACGCCTTGTGCGTTACCGTATCTCCAACCTCAAAGCGCGCGCCGGAATTGGAACGTTCAAACCCGACCTGACCGAATTTATGAGAAGAAAGCGCAGTTTTGGCGGTGGGGTTTTCCGCAAACGCGCTTCTTGTAAACGCACCGCGCGGCGTAAAGGTGTGCACTGTTATATCGTTTACCACGTTCATGGGAATCTCACGCAAAAATCTGGAAGGCGAATTTCTGCCCGTGGTGCCGTAAAGCATGCGCCTGCGGGCGTTGAGCAGATACAGTTTTTCCTTGGCGCGGGTTATGCCCACATACGCAAGGCGGCGCTCTTCTTCCAGATCCTCATCACTGTAAAGAGACTGATTTCCGGGAAATATGCCGTCCTCCATACCGGGGATGAAAACGACCGGGAACTCCAGCCCTTTGGCTGCGTGCAGCGTCATAAGCACAACGGCGTCATCATCGCTGTTGTAAGTATCAATATCCGAAACCAGAGCAACATCCTCCAGAAAATCGGAAAGGTCAAAATCTTCATTTTCCTGCTGATAGCGGATAAACATTGTGGAAAGTTCGCTGATATTATCTTTCCTGTCCTGCGCGGTTTCCGGATCCTCATCCAGATAATCGTTATAACCTGTTTTTTCAATGATCTCCTGCAACAGATCGGAAAGCGGCATACCGTCCTCCAGGCACTGCTGAAAATGTTTGATCAGATCCGTAAATTCACACAGTCTGCGCGCCGCGCGCTGGGTCTTCTGAAATTCATCCGCACGCTCGCACACCTCAAACGCAGATACGCCGATACCTGTTGAAATCTCCATAACATTGGCGAACATCGTATCGCCAATGCCGCGTTTCGGCACATTGATAATGCGCTGAAGCCGAACGTTATCTGCCGGGTTGTTAATCACGGCAAAATAACTGACGATATCTTTGATCTCCTTACGGTCAAAGAACCTGTGACCGCCGATCACAACATGGGGAATGCCGCTTTTGGCAAGCGTGATTTCTATGTTTCTGGACTGGGCGTTCATTCTGTAAAGGATGGCATGATCCCGCATTTTTCTGCCGTTTTTAACATTTTTAAGGATCTCATCGGCAATAAACTGCGCTTCATCCGCCTCGTCATCCAGCGTGTTCAGAATGATCTTATCCCCCGCGCCGGCAGAAGTCCAAAGATTTTTGCCCTTGCGGTTTTTATTGTTGGAGATCACGGCGTTTGCCGCATCCAATATATTCTGGGTAGAGCGGTAATTCTGCTCCAGGCGGATCACTTTTGCATTTTTATACTGATGCTCAAAAGAGAGGATATTTTCAATCGTTGCGCCGCGGAAGCGGTAGATACTTTGGTCATCATCACCCACCACGCAGATATTGTTGTACCCGCCGGCAAGCATAGAAACCAGCACATACTGCGCATGGGAAGTATCCTGATACTCATCCACCATAACATATTTAAACTGCTTTTGATACAGCTGCAAAACATCCTCGTTTTCACGCAGAAGTTTTACGGTATTAAAGATCATATCGTCAAAATCCATAGCGTCCGCTTTCAGCAGTTCTTTCTGATAGAGTTCATAGCACTCCGCGATCCTGGCTTTGCGAAAATCATTCTGCGCGCTGATTTTATATTCGACAGGGTCGATCAGGCTGTCCTTCGCCGTGCTCATTTCGGAAAGAATGGATTTGTGGTGCAGGATCTTATCCGTTATGCCAAGGGATTTTTGGCAGTGTTTCATCACACGTTTCTGGTCATCCGTATCATAGATTGTAAAATGGGACGTATAGCCGAGCCGGTCCGCAAACCGCCTTAAGATCCTGCCGCAGCAGGAATGAAACGTGTGCGCCCAGATATCGCGCGCCTCCTCGCCCACGGTGCTGATCAGCCTTTCGCGTATTTCACCCGCCGCCTTATTTGTAAACGTTATGGCAAGCACCTGCCACGGAAGCGCAAGGCCGCTTTCAATAATATGCTGCACGCGGTTTACAAGCACGGTAGTCTTGCCCGAACCGGCACCCGCAAGGATCAAAAGAGGGCCTTCTGTGCAGTCCACAGCCTGTTGCTGCATTTCATTTAATGCCATTATGTACACCTCAAATAAAAAAATATGCAGAATAAAAACCGGCCTGCCTGACGCAAGCCTAAACAAGCAGATTAAACCGCCCTGCCTGCCGTAATGGTATATCGGCAAACAGGCGGTCAAAAAAGGGGCGCCGAAAGCACCCCCGGATCATTTGGTTTTACCCAAGAAGCGTAAGCAGAACACCTGCCGCAACGGCAGAGCCGATCACGCCGGAAACGTTCGGGCCCATTGCGTGCATAAGCAGGAAGTTTGTCGGATTTTCCTTTTGCCCTTCTTTCTGGCTGACGCGCGCCGCCATGGGAACCGCAGAAACGCCCGCCGAGCCGATGAGCGGATTGACTTTGCCCTTTGTGATCACATACATCAGTTTGCCGAAGAGCACACCGCCGGCAGTGCCCACCGAAAACGCAATCAGACCCAGCACGATAACCCCGAGCGACTTTGCGTTTAAGAAACTCTGGGCGCTGGTGGTGGCGCCTACGGACAGACCAAGCATGATTGTGATGATATTCATCAGTTCGTTCTGCGCCGCCTTGGCGATTCTTTCCGTTCTGCCGCTCTCTTTGAGCAAGTTGCCAAACATCAGCATACCCACAAGTGAAGCCGCATCCGGCAGCAGCAGGGAAACGATAACCGTAACCATAATGGGGAAAAGTATTTTTTCAAGTTTTGAAACAGGGCGCAGTGTATCCATAACCACGCTGCGCTCTTTTTTTGTTGTAAGCGCGCGCATGATGGGCGGCTGAATCACCGGCACGAGCGCCATATACGAATAGGCCGCGACCGCGATTGTGCCAAGCATTTCCGGCGCAAGCTGAGAAGTTACGAAAATGGCCGTGGGGCCGTCCGCGCCGCCGATAATGGCGATGGAGCCTGCCTCCTGCGGGGTAAATTTCAGCAGGATGGCGCCGACATAGGTAAAGAAAATGCCGAGCTGCGCGGCAGCGCCGAGGATAAAGCTGGACGGATTCGCAATCAGGGGCGAAAAATCCGTCATAGCGCCGATACCCAGAAAGATCAGCGGAGGATAAATACCCGCTTTTACTCCGAAATACAGAAAATCAAGGAGCCCGGGTGTGCACACCTGCCCCGCGTCATTCACCATTCTGCCCGCAACAAGATCTATAAAGCCCTGCAGATCATTATACTGCACGGCAAGATTTGCCCCCGGAATATTGGCAAGCAGCATTCCGAAAGCAATCGGGATCATCAGCAGCGGCTCAAATCCTTTTTTGATGCCGAGCCACAGGAAGAAAAAGGATACACCGATCATAATGAGGTTGAGGTAGCCGCCGTCGGTAAAGAAAAACGCGTAACCGCTGTTTTTGATGATCTCAACCAGCGCGCCCCAAACGCCCTGTAAAATATCCATTATAAAAGCCCTCCGTTAAAAAAATGCGTTAAAAAACGGGCTGTTGCCGCAAACCCGTTTTCAGCTTATCAGAAAGGTCTTGTGTTTTCCGCAATTGCCGCGGCAGCCCACGGATTTCTGCCCGCAACAGTTTTGACCCTGATAGAGCGAATCGTTACCGGCTTTCCGCCCTCTGCCGCATAGACTGCAGCCGCAATCGCCGCAACAATCTCTGCACTGATGCCGTTTTGAACGGCAGGAGCCGGCGCAGGAGCAGCAAATGCAGCAGGCGCAGCCGCCTGCACAGCAGGGTTGTGATCCTGAACGGATTTTTCACTTTTTGAAACTGCCTTGCCAAAGCCCTTGAAAATAAGGATAAGCAGGATAAGCACCAGCATAACAATCACGATGCCGGCAATAACAACTTCTGAAGTAAGCACCCAATCAACACCTCCGAGATATTCTTTGTATGTTTCCGCCGCAACGGGAAACGCGTTTATATGAAAAATAAGGTTTTGCATAAACATTCCCCCGAAATCATCCAAATTAGTAGTATTATAAAACAGATGATTGCGTTTTTCAACCTTAATTTTTCATTTTTGTTTATTATTTTATAATAATTTGTGAAAACATACACAAAGGAAATGCCCGGCGGCTATTGATTTATTTTTAAAAAAGTTTATAATATTATTAGCGAAAAAAAGCAAAATAAACCTTTGCTGTTTAACGGAGGTGCGCAGAATGAAAAAAGAAACGCTGATCATAGCCATTCTGGTGGCGCTGATTATTTTATGGATCACCGAAACCATCGGAATGAAAAAAACATCGCGCCTGCTGAGCGGTGCCATTGATATCGGATTCTCTCTTTTAAGATAGTTTTAAATTTTTAACAGTAAAAAAACGCCGCGGCAAGCGCCCGGCTGTTTGCGCTGCAACCAAAAGTAAAACTCCGGCTGAATTCCAGCCGGAGTTTTTTCTTTATAAACGCCCCGTGCAAAAGCCGCAGACGATGTTTACGATCTGCGGCTCCGGGCACCGGATCAGGTCAGATCCAGCGTTAAAATAGCGCTGTCTCTGGTTTCCGGGCTTTGCAGCAGATGCATGGCGTTTTCATCCTGCACCGTAATATAAACGCTGTATCCCACTTCCGGATAAACCGGGAATTTCTTAGGATCAGATAACATATCAGAACCTGCAAGAGAAACGTAATCATACTTTTCTTTTGGCGTCATGGCGCGCAGCTGCGCTTTCTGTTCTTCCGGAAGTTCAGGATTAATACAGCAAACGGTGAGCGTGGCGCCTGTAGCGGAGCCGTAATAAAATACGTCATCCTCTTCTTTGGTTCTGTCCTCGGCAAGAACGTCACGGATCTGCTCCCACTCCGCCGCAGGCAAAACATAGCTTTGATCCGCAACGGAGGTTTCCTCTTCTCCTGTTACAATTTGGTAAACCGTGGCTTCCACATAAAGCACATCGTTGATATCAACGGCAAACGCATCTTCCTGCATAACCGCCTCTTTATTCTTAAATGCGGCAAGGAACTGATGCCACAGATCATAATCCGGGGATTTAATGGCGTAAGACCTGTATACCGTTCTGCCGTTTTTCAGTTTATATGCAAGGGAGCAGTTGATCCGGTCGCCGATAAAATAATCTTCCTCATTGACCGTAACGCCATCCGCGGCAGAGGGATCGGACACAGCCGCCGTTGTTGCCTGCGGCACATCATTTTCAGAACCTGCCGGCAGCAGATCGTTTACATTTTCCGCACCGTTGGCGGATGTATTTCGGATCACTTTATCCGAAACGGCAAGGGTGTGGAAATCCACAACCGTTTGTATATTCTGCGGCTCGGTAAGCGTTGCCCGGCGGGCTTCTGCCGTGCTGCCGTTCAGAATCTGCATAATATAATCCAGCGAAACGCTGTTGTAGGAATCATAGCCGTCATATTCCGTAATGGTAACACTTTCCACCTCATCCGCTTCCGGAACATATTTTACATAAGAGGAAGAATTGGAAAAGTAAATGCCCACCGTGAGCAAAAGGCAGATCCCCGTTACCGCGCCGAAGAGAACACCTGTTTTCTTGGTGAAAACCTTTTTGCGGCGAACCTGAACGGAACTGAACAGCGCCGCGCACACAAACGCAGTAATCACACCGGTAACAATGGTTACGAGCAGATTTTCCGAGGCGCCGAAATACAGGAATCCGGACGCCACAAACAGCGCCATCAGCAGATATTTTATAAGGGAACCGCCCTGACCGCTTTCCGCGATCTCCGCTTTTCTGCGTTTAAAGGAGAGAAGGCCGGCAAGATACATACCCAAACATTCGGCAAGCGCCACAACGGACATGAAAATGCACATACCGTCCGCCGGCTCCTTAAGCAGCATGGCCGCCACGCCAACCGGCGTTATGCTTGCAAAATCAAACAAACTTACCATAACCCCCCAGATGGAATTGATTCTGGAGGCAATGCCGATCAGCAGTACCGGCACGGAAAAGATGCATATAAACACCAGCACAGCATATTGCAGCCATTTGCCGGAGACCGCGGCGCACATCGTGCAGGCGGAATAACCTGCAAGGAGAGACGCAAGCAGCGTCAGCAACGGCTTTAAAACTTCTGCCGTTAGAATTATATACGTTACTTTTCCCTCCGGATTGGCAGCGGAAATAATGCCGGCAGTGGCGGAAAATACCGCAACGGAAACCGCGATCAGCAAGGCGATTGCCGTTAAGCCGAACAGAAAGTTTGCATGGTAAAGATGACTTCTTTTAAACGGCATGGCAAAGTGATAATCGCACGCCCTGCGGCTGAAATACGCGTTAAACATCACGCCGACGGATATGGCGCTGTACACAGCGGCTATAAACAAAACCGCAGAACCCCACATCTGAACGCCGTAGGAAATATCATTATCGTAGCCGTAATAGCCGGTGCAGTAAAACAGCGCATAGATCACAGACACAATGGCAGACACCGCCGCGGCGATCAGCGCGCCGGGAAGCTGGCGGCGTGCCGTTGCCGTGAACGCAGCGGAAAAAGCGCCTTTAACTGAATAATTTGTTGATTTCATAACCTGCGCCCTCCATTTCACTGATAAACAATTCCTCCAGGGTGAGCGGAAGCGCCTCAAAAAATACGGGCGCCTTGGATTCTATAACCCGCCTTATATCCTCTTCCTCACCTTTGACGGTAAGCTGGATCATTTTACCCTGATGGGCTTCATTTACAATCTTGAGCTGAGGTTTGATCGCCTCAAAATCCGCTTTAGGCATCACGAACTGCACGCGGAAGATGCCTGCGGATTCGCCGTCTATGTCCTTTTCCAGCAGCACGCCGCCCTGATGGAGAAGACCAATGTGATCGCAAAAGCCCTCCAGTTCCCTCAGATTATGGCTGGCGATCACAACGGTGGCATGCATAACGGAAATATATTCAATCAAGATCTTTTTCACCAATTCGCGTATAACCGGATCCAGTCCGTCAAAAATCTCATCAAACAAAACGTACTTCGGCGCATGGGAAAGAGCCAGGATGATAGCCGCCTGCCTTTGCATACCTTTGCTCATGGAAGAGATCTTCTGATTTGCCGATATGGGGAAAACGCTTTTCAGATTTGCATACCTTGTATCGTCCCACCCGGAATACGCGCGTTTGTAATATTTTGCAAAGGAATCCAGCGTTGCGCCCGGATAAAAATACGGAAAATCAGAAACGAACGCGGTGTTGTTTTTTACGTTCAGATTTTCAAAAGGCGTTTCGCCGTCCAGATACGCATTGCCGCCGTCCGCCTGATAAATACCGGCAAGCACTCTTAACAGCGTGCTCTTGCCTGCTCCGTTTGAACCCACCAGCCCAAAAACAGAACTGTCCGATATACGAAACGAAACGTGATCCAGCGCCTTTGTGCCGCCGAAGTTTTTGGTTAATTCCTTAATTTCGATCATGATCTTCCCTCCCAAACAGAATTGACGATATGGATAACCTCATTTTTATCCATGCCGGCGTTTTTGGCATCCTCCAGTGCGGATGTAAGGATTTTTTCCGTCTCCCGGTGGATAACGGAAAGATCCGTTTTATTGACGAACACGCCTTTTCCCGGAGAAGTGTAGATCACGCCGTGCTGCTCCAGATTTTTATATGCTTTTGAAACCGTGTTGGGATTGATTGAAAGCTCTGTTGCAAGCGCGCGGACGGACGGCAGCGGACTGTCCGCCTCATACACGCCCAGATTGATATATTTCACGATCTCCTTTTCAAGCTGAACGTAGATCGGCTCACGGCTTCTTGAATCAAGCGAAAACATCAAATCACATCACCTGCCAACTTATTCATTGTGTATTGCTTTAAGGGCACTGACCTTAACCGCCCTGTTTGCGGGCGAAATGCCCGAAACGATGCCGATGATAACGGAAAACCCAATGCCGAGCAGCACCAGCCAAACGGGAACCGAAGAAACCGTTATACCTGCGGAAGCATCACCGGCAAGGGAGCCGATCACGGCATCCGCCGCAAGATTTGCGATAAATGAAACAATAATACTGATCACCACGCCAATCACGCCGCCGATCAGCCCGATCATGCCTGCCTCGCACAAAAACACAGCTTTGATATCGGCAATATCACAGCCGATCACTTTCATAACGCCGATCTCCTTTGTGCGCTCATACACGGCCATGATCATCGTATTGCTGATGCCGAACGCCGCCACAAGCATGGATACGGCGCCGATTGCCCCGAGCACAAGTTGCACGGCTGCCATGGTGCGTTTGGTGCTGTTGATATCATCCTCATTCGAATAGGTTGCAAGGCCGGACGCGCCGATTGCCTGCTGCACAGCGGTTACATATTTCACATCATCCGCATACACATAGATCTCCGAATATTCCGGCGGCGTATTGGGCTTTGCGTTCAGCGCGTTATACTCGCGCAGAAGTTTTTGCGCGGCTTTCATATCCATAAAGATGGTATTGGAAGTATCCATGCCCGAACTGCCGGGTGAATCAATGACGCCGGCAACACGAATGCGCTGCGGCTGCACGGAGGAAGAACTCTGCCCGTCTGCGGAGTCGCCGCCTGACGGAGAAATAGAAAACGAGTCCGAAAGCGGCTTGATCTCGCAATCCGTGATCTTGCCGTCCGCATCAGAATCATATTTCACGGAGTTTCCGTTGCTGTCCGTAAAATTCACAACGGCTCTGTCGCCGAAATACACGGTATACGTATCCGCCGAAGGAATGATCTCACTTCCGGAGGCGGTAATGCCGAGATCGGCAAACTGATCAAAATCCACTGCGGTAATACTGCCGCCGGTATAGGAATACCTGCCGCGGGTGATCTTTGCATATTCCGTCATATTCACAACGGGCATTACTGTTTTCACATGCTCTATGCTTTCGATATACTCCACAGCACGGTCATCCAAAGGCGGCTGTTTTACATTCGGATCATCCGCAGCGGCATCGTTTTTATAAACGCTGATCCTGGTTGCGGACGCGGAATTCTGATACTGCTGCGTAACTGTATTGTTGATCCCCACGCCTATGGAGATCATGATTACAATGGCACAGGTTCCGATCACAACGCCCATAACTGTCAGCTTTGTGCGCGAGCGCCGCCCTTTGAGGTTGCGCAGCGCCATGGCAAAAATATCAGATCTCTTCATCAGGCTCCTCACCGCCTTTTTTTGATTTTCTGCGCTTTACCACAAGAAGCACAACCACAAGAATCACAACCGCGAGCACCGCGCCGATCAGATAAAACAGCGTATAATCGCCCTCGCCCTGCGTTACTTCATTCTGTGCCTGAAGTTCGGCATACGGATCTTCCTGCTGCTGCGCCGTTACGGAAAAATCCTTAGAAACGGATTTGGGTTCCCCTGCGTCATTTTCATAATCAAAAACAAGCGTCAGATTCTGCGCGCCGGCTTGTTTAAACGTAACGGGCAGCGTGTAATTGCTTGCAAACTGGCCGCCAGCCTCTATATTGCCGATATAAGCGGACGTGAGTTCGTTTCCGTCTGCGTCCAGCAGCTTTACCCAGCCGTTTGCTATGGCGCTTTTACCGCTGTTAATCACGCTAAAGGCGCAGTCCTGCTCCTGATTTACAGGAACGCTCTGCCCGGAGAGCACGATCTGGCCAAACGCAACGCTTTCCGGCTGCTGCACACGCACGCTCATGGAAAGCTCTGCGCTTTGGGATACTTTTTCGCCGCCGTCAAAATATTCATAAGATACAGAAACCGTTACAGGATATACGCCCGACGCTGCCGCGCCGGCGCATTTCATTTTTTTAGAGAAACGCAGTTCGGAAGAGAGCTTTTCGGCGTAATCCGTATCCGTAGCGCCGTCCGGCACAAAAACTTCGCCGCCGGAAAGTTTTACAACTACATTTTGAACGGCAATCTTTTTAGATGTGTTTTTAAGCGTAAAATTCAGATCAAACACCGCGCCGCCGCTGACATAGTCGCCGCCGTAAGAATAATTTGAAATCAGGATCTGCGGCGTAAGGGACGCCGATACAGCGGACTGGGAAACATGCACGCTGTAATTGATCTCCGCCGTGCCGGAAAGTTTTTCGCCGCCGTCAAAATATTCATAGGTTGCGCTCAGCGCAACGGGATAAACGCCGCCTGCCGCCTGCGGGCTGCAATAAAAGGTTTTGGAAAAGGAATACGTTGCGTTTTTGGCAATCTTATCCGCATAAACAGAATCGCTGCCGCCGTTTACAATCAGTGCCTCGCCGCCGGAAAGGCGGATATTCACATTCCTTACATCAAGCACCGAACTGGTGTTTTTGATCTTAAAATCCAGTTTTACCGTCTCTCCGGGAGACACGCTGCTTTTATCTGCCGTAAATCCGGCTGCGATCAGCGCCGGGCTGAGGTTCTGAGACGGCTGCGGCTCTGCGCCGAAAGAAAGCACGGGGATGAAAACAAGGATAAGCGCCGCCAGCAATGCCGTGATCGTTGAAAGTTTTTTCATGGTATTCTCCTTTTATGTTATTGTTTCTTCTGTTACTTTTCCGTCCGTAATGCGGATAACCTTATCCGCGTAGGCAGCGACGCTGTTATCGTGCGTTACCAAGATCATGGTGCTGTTTTTTTCGTGCACAAGCGCACAGACAAGTTCCATGATATGTTTCGTTGTAGCGCTGTCTAAATTTCCGGTTGGCTCATCCGCAAAGATTACCTGCGGATCCGCTGCAAATGCTCTTGCAATGCCGGCACGCTGCTGCTGACCGCCGCTCATTTCGGACGGGCGGTGATCTTTTCTGTTTTCCAGACCGACAAGCCGCAGCATTTTAAGCGCTTTTGCCTCCCGCTCCTCCTTGCCGACGCCTTTGAACATCAGCGGCATGGCAACATTTTCAAGTGCGGTTAAAGACGGTATCAGATTATAGGACTGAAAGACAAATCCGGTAAATTTCTGCCGGAACAGGGTCAACTCGCGTTCCGTCATTTGATCTATTCTGTGCCTGCCGATATAAACGGCGCCGGAGGTGGGCCTTTCCAAACCTGCCAGCATATTCAGCAAAGTGGATTTACCGGAACCGGATGTGCCGAGCACGGCGCAGATCTGACCTTTCTCAACGGTAAGATTAACACGGTCCAGCGCAGTCACCTTTTCTCTGCCCAGCACAAAGGTTTTAGTAAGATCTTCTGTTCGGATAATAGGTTTTGGCAAGCAAACGCCCCCTTTCGTATTTAGAAACTGTACTCCGGATCAGCAGCCGGGTCGCTGCCGTTTATTGTATGCACTGTACTATTACGCTTAGTACAGTTTATGAATACCATATTTTTTTCTGTTTGTCAACACCATTTCAAAAAAACATTTCACTTTACGCCAAAATTTATACAAGTTTTAATATTTGTTCAAATAAAATGATCCGGCGGAAGACGTTTCTGTTCCGCCGGATCGCTTATTAGTATGCTTGGGTTCGGTTGATCGTAATGCCGGAAATATCCGGCGCATAAGTTTCTGTGCCGTTAAAGGCATTGGAACCGTCATTATACAGAAGCAGGGTGTTTGTGCCCGCTTTCAGTTCCACATTTACCGTTACGGTTGTGAACTGATCCTTACTGCACGTATTGCGGCAATAAAGCTCGGTTTCACTGCCGTTCAGGGAGACCGTAATATAATCCTCCACAAGATCCACATTATAATCGTGCACGCCTTGTTCATGGTTTGCACTGTACTGCACCGTCATTTTATAGATTCCGCTCTCCGGGGCGGTAAAGGTGAACTGCGCAAAACCGGACGAGCCGGAAATGCCGCTGATATAATCCAAACCGGCGGCAGTATTCGTCTGCACCTGCGCCGTGCCGTCCAGTTGAGCATCCTGCGGAGAAAGAACAATATTCAAAGGCTCTATCTCTGCAGTTACCGTAAACTGAAGCTGTGCCGCTGCGGCATGAACGCCGATATAGTTCAGCCCTCTGCGAAGATAGACCTTTGCGCTGCCGCGGTCATTGCTCTGTGCCGGCGCGCCGTCTATATCCAGCAACGTATTCGGCTCTGTTACAAGGTCATAATACCCGTCCTCCGGCGCAACCGCAAGAAAATAGGTGTTTTGCGCATCGGTTCTGCCCGCATCCGGAAGAACCGCCATGCCGAAATCCTGCTCCTGATCCGCAGAATCATCCAATCTGCGAACCAACAGGGAATCCAGCACATACGTACCGTCATGATGCGTAAGGCGCACCGTATATTCCCCCGCGTCCAACGCAAAGAAATCCGCATAAGCATTGGTGATCTCGCTTTTCACGGTATTTTCCAGCGTGATCTGAGACGTTTCTTCGCCCACGCTCAGATTTACCGTTGCAGACACACGGTCATTCGGATCCTGCCTGCCGTTTTCATCCGGCACGCCGTCATTGGCTTTTCCGTAAATAAACTTGAATTCGTATGTGCCGCTTTCGGGAATTTGAACGCGGATCTCAACGCCGTCTCCCTCCTGCTCCATACCGCCCACCAGGCCGTTCGTGTCCCCGGTTGAGGCATAAGCGCTGTCATACGTATACGCGCCGCCGAGAAGCGTTCCGTTTTCAAATTCATATCTGGTATACAGATCTTTATTTTCATACTCCGCATCACCGCTCTGTGCCTCGCGCACGGTAATGCGGTATGCCGTATCGCCGTTCATGAAATCCATATCTATCGTGAGCGTATCGCCGCATGCGGTGGTATACGCTTTCACGTTTTCCGGGGTAAAGACTTTCCCGGAAATGCCCTGATAGGTTACGGCGCTGATCTCCACATACACATCCTTACCGTAAAGGGCAGTATTCTCCAGATTCGTAACTTTTACTGCGCCGTTATAATCCGCGCCGGAAACAAGGAGTTCGATCTCATTTTCCGCATCGCTGATCGTTCCCAGCCCCATAAACTGCCTGTACCGCGGCGCACGGCGCTGCGCGATCGCCTTGCCGATATCCGAATGCAGAATATCCGAGATCTCCGAGCGCATCGTCTGCCCCTGCAGATCCGCATACCAACGGTACACCCACCACGCGGAATTCGGGGTATTGTAATCCGCCGCGGTATTGCACAGGTTATTTGCAAACAGCCAATATGCCTGCTGCGCATACACCTTGGAATACTCGATCTGCGTAATATATTTCAGCATGGTATTGGGGTTGCCGTTATCCTCCATCATGCCGTATTCGGTTACGATCACGGGCGTATCCTCCGCCACGCCGTATTCGGTTTCAAGCGCTTTCAGATCGGCAGTGTGAAACTGCCAGTCATAAATGGAGCGGTAATTCAGTTCATGATAGATCAGAACATCGGGAACGCAGTTGTTTTGAGTGGTATATTCCAGAAACGCGCGCATTTTATCACTGCTGTACTCATAATACCCCGGGCCGCCGATCACGGCAGAAGGATCCAGCGAACGCACGTAATCATACGTCTGTTTCCACGCCTCAAAAAAGTTTTGCCTGCCGGCATCGTTAAAATCATTATAACCGCCGTTTTCATTGGCGGGATCACTGACCCATTCACCGAACCACACGCCGTTATCACACTCGTTAAACAGGCAGTAAACGATCTTGTCATGATAATCCGAATCTTTGATGGCGTTTACCGTTTGCGCAACCAGCGGAAAATACGTATTTTCCAAATACGCGCGCCAGTCGTAGGCGCCGGCTTGTTTCAGTTCGTTGATATGATCTTCATCATAATACCAGGTGCTGTACATATCCTGAAGATAAACAACAAGATAATCGCAGCTGCCGGAGGAGAGCGCCTGGGCGGCAACATCCTCCATCTCACCGATCGGGTGCTGGAGACCAAGTGTGGTTTTCGTGGACAGGGAGGAAAGATGAATGCTTTCCGTCATATTATAGGACGGCACACCATCCTGCGCGATACCGTATAAAAAGCCGGACGCGCCGTCTGTTACACTGCCTGTACGATCGGCGGCATCAAAGGTTACGGTAGGCTTATAAAAGGCAAAAAACGCCCCTGCCGAAACCGCCGCGGCGATCAAAACGGCAAGAAGCGCAATGCCGAGTTTTTTGGCAACTCGTTTTGTTTTCATGGTTTATTCCTTTATAAAACAGAGGTTGAGAGCGTGTTTTTCAACTTTGAAATTCACTTGAGGGTAATCGAAATTTTCTCCGTCGCAATTGCCGAGCAGACCGGATCCGTCTACAGACCAGATTCTGCCGCCGGTCAGATAACCCGTGTGCATATAGGGCGAAGTTTCATCATTGGCGGTTCCGGCGCTGTATTTTGGAATCAGGGGAAGCGCTTGGAACAGATTGACCGCATCCGCCATGCAGAAATCGAGAATACCGTCGTCCAGTTTAGAGTTTGGCGCCGGGCAGAAACCGCCGCCGTAATAACTCGCGTTACAGATGGCAAGCAATGTGTAATCCGCCGGGGTAACCGTCCATTTATACGGTTTTCCGTCTTTCCCGATACAATCCAGATCAAAATTGATCTGATATTTCATAGACTGCAAAACAGCAGGCACAACAGCAATATTATATGCCTGACTGCCAAGGAACTTCACTTTGCCGGCAATGATCCTGCCGATCGTTTCCACCTTGGTATCCAGCCCGAAGCTCATAACGTTGATACATTTTTCCCCATTATAATCTATGAGGTCTATGGGTCTTACATCATATTTTAAATGGCCGGTATGCAGCCCGAAAGCCTTAACCACATTCAGGGAATCTATTTTTTTGGTGCCGTAGATTTTTTTGGCAAAATCATTTCCCGTGCCGAACGGCAGGATCATCAGGGGCGTTTTGGTGTGCGCAAGCCCGTTTGCGATCTCGTGAACCGTGCCATCGCCGCCGCAGCAAACAATCACACATTCCTCGCCGTACTTTGCCGCATAATCCGCCGCAATCTGCTTGGCGTGACCGCGGTATGCCGTTTCCTCTATGATCATTTCATCATCTATCAGCCTGAACGCGGACTGCACCTGCTTAAAAAGCATCTGGCGGCTTTTATTGCCCGCGATCGGATTTTCTATGAACACATATTTCATAACGCCCACTCCCCTTTATACGTTACTGAACGCCTTACAGCACTCTTGTTCCGCCTACCGGGCGGATGATCAGCACATGGCAGCTGCCTTTGCCGAAAACATCTTCCATGGCGGTCTTATATTCCTGCAGAAGTTCATTCGGCACAAACGCCTGAATCGTGCCGGCAAATCCGCCGCCGTGCACACGGTAAGCGCCGTTTACGCCAAGCACTTCCTCTGAAATGCACAGCGCAAGCGAGATCTTTTGCTCTGCGGGATCTTTGGGTGTAAAAACATTCTGGTTATACATATAAGAAGATCTGCCGCTTTCATTGATGATCTTTTTAAATTCATCAAAATTGCTGCTCTCCAGCGCGGAAACAGCCTTTTCCACCCGGATATTCTCCCTGTAAAAATGAAACGCGCGAAGAAGGGCTCTGTCGCTGACTCTGCCGAGCAGGGACGGAACTGCCTGTTTGAAATCTGCAAAGCTGATCTCACGCAGCACGTCTTTGCCGAGCGCTTTTGCAACGCTCTCCATCTCCCCGCGGACTGCGGCATAATCATCGGTAAGATCGCTGTGGTTTCCGCCGGTATCTACAATGCAGAGCGAATGGCCGCTTTTTGAAAAATCAAAATCCACTTTTTTGATCTTCGGGTTTTCAGTAGACTCAAAATCAATGGTAACGAATGTGCCCACGGAAGACGCCATCTGATCCAGCAAGCCGCAGGGTTTGCCGAAGAACACGTTTTCCGCGTACTGGGCGATCTTTGCAATATCCACGGCACTGATCACACCGTCATTATAAAGATAAGAAAGCGTTGTGCCAAGGAGCACTTCAAAAGCCGCGGAAGAGGAAAGCCCGCTGCCGCCGATTACATCGGAAGTGGTAACGCAGTCCAGCCCGCCGATCTTATAGCCGAGCCCTTCAATTTTTGCAACAACGCCGCGCACCATGGCAGTGGAGTGCCCGAACTCGGATTCATCGGGCAGGAGTTCGCTGATCTCAACCACATTCATCGCATGCCCGTCCGATTTTACTCGGACAACATCTTCCTCGTTTTTTGCCGCCACGGCAACCGCATCCAGATTAACGGATGCCGCAAGCACCTTGCCGTTATTATGATCCGTATGGTTTCCGCACACTTCCGTGCGGCCGGGAGCAGAGGTGATGATCACATCCCTATCCTCCCCAAAAAGCTTGATAAATTCGTTTATCAGGCGTATGTAACGCGGTTTCTGCAGTTCTACGGCATAATCGGTTACATAAACAGCCTTTAATTTTTCATCCATCTCGCCCGCCTGAATGGCGGCAATAAACTCCTTTGGTTTCATAATAATTCTATTACCTTTCTTAAATTTTTATAATACAATTTTATATTTTTCCTTATGGGAATAGATCAGAAGCGTCTGATTCATCTGGCGGGATTTAACGCCGTAATAGATATTGAACGCAAGGCTCGTAAGCCCCGTAAACAGCACAACAAGCATAGCAAGCAGGATAAACTGCCTGGAAAACGGATTATAAATCGCCGCGCCGATACGCGTGTATATATAAAGCCGCGGCAGAATGCCGATAATGCTTAAGCACACGTAATAAACAAAATCATAATGCATGGAACCGTATAATTTGGATACCATGCCGAGCGGAATAGAGGGCACAAAACGCGAAATAAGCAGGATATAGGGATTGCCCTTGCCCTTAAAGAGCACCCAGTCTTTAATAAACCTTGCTTGGTGAATATTCAGGATCATCATTGCCCATCCGCCGCCGATCCAGGAGCCTTCGGCATATTTGATGATAAAAAACACCGTTATGCAGACCGTGTTGATCAAAATTGCCGTCTGCACGGAAAACACCATGCCTGAGATGACGCAGAGTATGCTGATGGGAATGGGAAGCTGGCACTTTGCGAGCCACAGAGCAAACAGGCACACAAGGATCTCCAAATGCGTATCCAGATCCACAACAGCACGTTCCAGTTTGCCGAGCCAGCTGATAATCGCGTCAAACCGCACCTCAAGGCTTGCCTGATCATGCAGGCAGATTGCCAGAAACACCATAAGCGCCACGGTGATGAGCACAATAACGGTGGATATCAAATTTGTTTGGCGGCGTTTGCTTTTTTTCAAAACGGCACCCCCGTAATTCTATCAGTATTCGTGGTAATTGCCAAGAAAGTTAAACGCGGGCAGTTCGGAATAAAGCGCGCATATAAGATCCAGTGTTTTTTTGCTTTGGATATTGCCATCCAGATCAATGTAAAAATAATAGCTGAAATCGCCGTTTGCCATGGGGCGGGATTCAAGTTTTGTCAGGTTCAGCCCCGCCATGGCAAATCTGCCGAGCACTCTGTAAAGCGAGCCGGTTGTGTGCGGCAGCGCAAAGATGAGCGAGATCTTATCCGCGTTATTCTCTATGATCAGTTTCTTGGAAATAACGATAAATCTGGTTCTGTTATTACTTATATTCTGTATTCTTGTTTTTAATATTTGAAGTCCGTATTTTTTTGCCGCGTCTGCCGAACAGATGACGCCGATATCGTTTCTGCCGCTTTCGGCAACGAATTTGGCGGCTGCGGCGGTATTGGTATAATTCACCCCGGTAAAGGCAAAATTCTTTAAAAATTCAGAGCACTGCGAAAGCGCCTGGGGATGGCTGTAAACCTCGTCAATATCGGCATAATCCACCCCTTTGCGGGCGCAAAGGCAATGGTTAACCTCCAGCGAATAGGAACCAACCACATAAAACCTGTATTTGATGATCAGATCATATACTTCGTGAACGGAACCGGCGGTTGAATTTTCAACCGGCACGATACCAAAAGGCGCCTCGCCCTTATTGACCGCCTCAAACACATCCTCAAAAATTCTGTAATGCCGGATAGACGCGTTTTTAAACAGCGTAAGCGCTGTTTCATCCGCGTAACTGCCCTCCACACCGGCGCAGGCTACCGTTGTTTTTTTGCTGAAAGCGCTTGCGTTTGAAACCGCCGCCGTAATCAGATTGCGCAGTTCACCGCCGCTTTCCATAATATTGTGCTGAATCGCGCGCGAGGCATCCATCGTGGCGGAAAACACCGTGGCGATCGCATCGCCGTCCTGCCCGCATTTTTCCTTAACGCCATCCAGTATCTGCTGTTCCCTTTGCGCGTTAAATACAGGAAGCCCTCTTTGCACTTTATATTCAGCAACCGCTTTGGATAGGTTCATTCGGTGCTGAAGCAATGGAATCAGCTGTTCGTCTATTTTATCTATTTCATTCCTTAAATCAAGCAAATCCATGAAAACAAATTTCCTTTTTACATCATCATATCCAGCAGTGTGAACGCGCACACCGCCTCAACCACCGCAACCGCGCGCGGCACAATGCAGGGATCATGTCTGCCCTTTACAACCAGTTTTTCATTTTCCATGGTGGCAAGGTTCACACTGTCCTGCGCGGCGGCTATGGATGCCGTAGGCTTGATCGCTACGGAGAAAACGAGCGGCGCGCCATCCGTCATGCCGCCGAGAACGCCGCCGTTATTATTGGATTTCAGACATACTTTTCCTTCCTTTACCGCATAAGGGTCATTTGCCTCGCTGCCGCGCATACCGGCAAAATCAAAACCGGCGCCAAACTGAACGCCTTTCACGGCAGGTATGCCGAACAGCGCGTAAGAGAGCCTGCCCTCCACGGTGGAAAACATATTGGAACCGATGCCAACGGGCAGACCGACGGCAGCACATTCAATAACACCGCCGACCGAATCGCTCTGCAGCCGTGCGTTTTCAATAGCCGCGCGCATCTCGATCTCCTTTTCCGTGCTGATCGTAGCAAAAAAATCGGAAGAGAGTTCGCTGAGCATGGCGGCCGTTATAGTATTCTTATCAAAAGCCGTATCACGCACCGGGCCGATCTGCAGAATATGCGCGCCAACGGTTACACCTTTGGCGGCAAGAATCTGCTTTGCGACCGCGCCGGCAAAAACGAGCGGAGCCGTAAGCCTGCCGCTGAAATGCCCGCCGCCGCGGATATCGTTTGCGCCTTTATACTTCACGTACGCGGGATAATCGCTGTGCCCCGGCCTTGGAACCAGGCGCAAAGAATCATAATCACCGCTTCGGGTATTTGTGTTTTCTATGATCATGGCAAGCGGCGCACCGGTTGTTGCGCCGTTTAAAACGCCGCTCAGGATCTGCGGGGTATCCGGCTCTTTTCGGGTTGTGGAAGTTTTGTCCCTGCCGGGCGCGCGTTTATCCATCTCTTTCTGAATCAGATCAAAATCCAGTTTCACGCCGGCAGGCAGCCCGTCTATCACGCAGCCGATCGCCCTGCCGTGGCTTTCCCCGAAAACGGAAAGTTTGATCTTTTCACCCAGCACTGAAGACATTTGCCTTTCCTCCTAACTGTTTAAAATCATCAAAAAATGACGGATACGTTTTGTTTACGCTCTGTGCGTCATCAATCGTTGTGCCGCCGTTTGCAAAGGATGCGGCAACCGAAAACGCCATCACGATCCGGTGATCGTTATAGCCTTTCAGCGCGGCGCCGGAAACGCGGGCAGGCTCAATGATCATGCCATCCGCTGTTTCGGTAACGCCAACGCCCATTTTTTTCAGATTGGAAACGATTGCCTCAATACGGTCAGACTCTTTAAAGCGAAGCCGCTGCGCGCCGCGTATAACGGTTTTCCCTTTTGCAAACGCCGCCGTTACGGCAATGGCGGGCACCATATCCGGTATATCATCGCAGTCTATATCAATGCCGCGCAGTTCGCGGTGCGCGCACGTTACGCCGTTTTCGTCCGCCGCAACCTCTGCGCCAAACAGCCGCATTACATCGCAGACGGCTTTATCGCCCTGCGCGGAATGCATATCCAGCCCTTTCAGCGTGATTCTGCCGCCGATGGCAGCCGCGCTCATGAAAAATGCCGCATGGCTCCAGTCGCCCTCAACGGTATAATCCCGCACGCAATAGTGTTGATTTCCTTTCACAAAATAGCCGGAATCCGTTTCTTTTATCTCCACGCCGTAATCAGCGAGCACGTTTACCGTCATATCCACATACGGCTTGGATTTGAGCGGCGTGGTAAGTATAATGTTTGAATCCCCGTCCAGCAGCGGCAAGGCGAGCATCAGCCCCGTAATATACTGTGAACTGATATCACCGCGAATATGAAAATCGCCGCTTTGCAGTTTTCCGCTGATGCGCAGCGGCAGGGATCCGCTGCTTTGCATCTGAACGCCGTGTTTTGGCAGAAGTTCTATATATTCGCCGAGCGGTCTTTGCGGCAGTCTGCCCTCCCCGGTAAACGTAACCTCTTTGCCGAGCGCCGCCGCAACCGGAATGAAAAAGCGCAGCGTATTGCCGCTTTCTATGCAATTTATAATTTTTTCTCCGTTTTTCAGGCTGTTTGCCGCACCGATCGCCGCCTGCATATCCCGGGACGGAATCATGGGGCTGACTGTGCCGCCGCCGGCAAGAAAAGCGCATAGAATTGCTCTGTGCGCCGCGGATTTGCTGGGCGGCAGAGTTACAGCGCCGTTTAACGCGGCGTTTTCAATTTGAACGATATCCATATTTTTCCTTTATTTTATGCCGAAAAGAGCATTTACTTCATCCGGTGAGGAGGGCTTTATAAAACTCTCTCCGATCTTTTTAAGCAAAATCAGATTAATGCCGTTTGCAGTGCGTTTTTTATCAAACGCCATATTGTGCACGATTTGAGAAACAGGCAGATCCGTTTGTGTTTTTAAGCCGTATTTTTCAAGCAGGGCAGCGATCCGATCCGCCGTATCCGGCTCTGTGATCCCGGCGTTTTCCCCGGCGCGGCTGATCATAACCATGCCGATGCCGACCGCCTCCCCATGGGAAATACCGCTGAAATCGTAAAGTTTTTCAATGGCATGGCCGCAGGTATGACCAAAATTGAGCAGCGCCCTTTCGCCGGATTCCTTTTCATCCCGTTCCACAACGCCGCGCTTGATATCACAGCATTCCAGAATAACATCATCTATAATATCCCGCGCGTTTTCATTTTTAAGCCTTTCAAAAAGGGGCGCGGATTTTATACAGCCGTATTTGATCACTTCGCCCATACCGTCGCTGAAATAATGGGCAGGCAGCGTATTCAAAACCTCCGGATCAATCAAAACGAGCGACGGTTGCCAGAACGCGCCGCAGAGATTTTTGCCCTGCGGCAGATCCACTGCCGTTTTTCCGCCCACGGACGAATCCACCTGCGCCAGCAGCGTGGTGGGGATTTGAATATAGTGAATGCCGCGCAGATAGACCGCCGCCGCAAAGCCTGCCATATCGCCGCAGACTCCGCCGCCGAGGGCGATCACGCAGTCTTTTCTTGTAAGCCCGTTATCCGCCAAAAACGCAACGATCCTGATCAGATTCTCCGTTGTTTTGGAACTTTCACCGGCGGGAAAAAGATAAGAAACCGTTTCCATTCCGGCGGCGCGCACACTGCTTTGCACCGTTTCCAAATACAGCGGCGCAACATGGCTGTCGCTTATGATTGCCGCTTTTTTTGCCGAAACGGCGGTTTTAATCTGCTCGCCGCAGGTTTTCAGCAAGCCTCTCTCTATCAGAATATCATAGCCGTCTCCGGCATTGACCCGTAATGTTTTCACTAACCTATCTCCTCTTTGATCTTGTTTGCGCGCGCCATAAGATCTTTCAGCGTATCTGCATCCTCTTCCTGTATGGCTTTTCTGAATTTCTCAAGATTGCCCACAAGATCATCGATTTCTCTAATGAGCGGTTCCTTATTTGCAATAAAGAGTTCGCTCCACATTTCTCCGTTGATTCTGGCAACGCGCGATACATCGCGGTATGAACCTGCCGAAAAGCCAACATGCATAGGCGCGAGCGGACTTAAAACATAGGAACAGGCAAGCACGTGCGCAATCTGGGAAGTAAACGCGATCATTTCATCATGGTGTTCCGGCGTTGTAACAACCGTGCGGGCAAAACCCATTTCTTTTGCCAGTTCCACCAGTGTGTCTGTTTTGGATTTCGGCGCGTGGGTGGGGGTGCAGATAAATGAAGCATTGTCAAACAGGGTGGGCAGGCTGTTGTCATACCCGGAAACTTCACGCCCCGCCATGGGATGCGCGCCGATAAAGTAAAAATTAAAACGCTCCGTTTCCAGCCTGCGGCAGATCTTGGTTTTGATGCCGCAGCTGTCCGTAACGATACTGCCGTCCTTAAACTCATTTTTGTGTTCCAGCACAAAGGGAATAATGCATTCCTCAAAAAGATTGATGAAAGTGATATCCGCTTTCGGGATCAGATCACAAAGTTCGCCGATCTCATCCACGGCGCCGTCCGCAAGCGCTTTTTCGCTGACGGAAACGGTTCTGTTCCACCCCATAACATAATGGGAAGTATTCTTTTTTAACGTTTTTGCTATGCTTGCGCCAATAAGGCCAAGGCCCGCAACAAGTATCTTCATTTCAACCGCGCTTTCAAAACATCATTTTTAATCTATTATATAATAATATATAAATAAGGAGAAATCAAGCACGGCGGAGATTAATTTTTTATAACTTTAAGCAAAAAGCCCGCTTGCCGGCGCGGCAAGCGGGAAACTTCAAGCAGGCGTTTATGATAAAAAGAGCCTATTTCTATAGTTTAAAACATTCCGCTTCACAGATTAAAGCGGTTGAACAAGGCGAACGTTTTGGAGTTTGATATCCTCGTCTTCGGCGTTTGCGGCTTTGCCCTCAAAGCGCAGCAGTTCCAGATTTTCCACATCCGCGGCGTCAACAGCGTGCTTATACTGATCGCACGGATTGCCCCAGGAAGTTTTGGTTTTCATAATGGTGATATCCTTTGCGTTTCGGATAAAAAACGCCGAATTATCCTGTTTTTCAACGCCCCAGTCCAAACACGGGCGCAGGTCGTAAAGGCCGCAGGGCCACTTGCTGGTCTTGGTCAGTTCTATGCGGCAGTTCTCAAACGTAACATCCTCTATGGGGTTTTCCCCGCTGCCATGGATCAGAACGCCGTTTTCACCCTTTGCGGTAACATTAAAGAACCGGATGTTTTTCACTTTGCCGCTCTTTGTGTTTTCATCGCGGTTGAACGAAGTAATGGTGATCGGCTCCGCTGTTCCCCACCAGTCCGGGCAAAAGCGGCGCGTTTCGATCATGATATTGGAATAAGACACATTTTCTACATTACCGCCGTCCCGGATCTGAATGGAAAGACCGCGGTTTGATCTGCTGATCGTGCAGTTTGAAACAAGGATATTGCGAAAATCGCCAACGCCCTCCGTGCCGATCTTGATCGCGGCAGAGGTGGAGATCAGCGTGCAGCCGTCGATCACCACATTTTCCGTTGGGCCGTATTCGCTGTTGCCGCGTGAAGTTTTCAGGCAGATACAGTCATCAGCGCAGGTGATATGGCAGCCGAGTATGCGCACATTGGAGCAGTGATCCGGGTCAATCCCATCGCTGTTGGCAACATCCAGATCATTCAGGATGCGGATCCTGTCTATCAGCACATCGTCGCAGCCTGCGGGATGCAGCGTCCAGAAAGGCGCGTCCACAACGGTGAAATCCTTAAAAGTGATATGGTTGCTTTTCTCTATGTAGATCACAGTTGGGCGCGGGTAAAAATCGCCCGTAACATAATACTGATCCTTGCGCTGCACAAACGCGTGGCCGTTTGCGTCAATGGTGCCCTCCCCGCTGATGGTGCAGTGATCCGCCTCAAACCCATAAATAAACACAAAACTCGGTTTGCCTGTAACGGGATTGCCGATCAGTGCCGTTTTAGGATCATTGATCAGTTTATTCGGCCGGATATAGCCGTCTATATTCGAAGTGGCTTTTATGGAAGCGCCCTTTTGAATATGCAGATCCACATTCTTTTTCAGGCGGATGGAATCGCAGTAAAACACATGGCCGCTCTGCAAAACGACCCTGCCGCCGCCGTTCTTGGCGCAGTCGTCTATGGCGTGCTGAATGGCAAACGCGTCATTGGTAACGCCGTCACCCGCGGCGCCGTACTGCAAAACATTGTATTCTTTCATAAGATCATAACCTTTTTTATTTAAGATGACTATAATATAACACAATGCCTTTGGTTTGACAAGTAAAATAAGTTATGCTATTATATAAATGCATAGGGCTGCCAAGCGCTCCTCAGTTCAACGGAGCGCAAGGCGGCTGATTTTATGTGCGCAGGAATCTGCCGCGGCAAAATACTCAGACCTAATTTAAAATGAAAGGTACGGGATTATGAAAAAATATGACGTGGCTATAGTCGGCGCCGGCCCTGCCGGTATCTTTACGGCTATAGAAATGCTGAGAAAAGGCAGCAAAAAAAGCATAGTGATCATTGAAAAGGGCAAATCCGTAGAAAAGCGCAAATGCCCCAAGGCAGTTACGGGAAAATGCATGAACTGCAAGCCGTATTGCCACATTACCACCGGTTTTTCCGGCGCGGGCGCGTTTTCAGACGGAAAACTTTCGCTTTCTTATGAAGTGGGCGGCAGCCTGCCGGAACTGATCGGCGAGGATCTTGCGCAGGAAACGATCAATTATACGGATAAGATCTATCTGGAATTCGGCGCGGACACGCATATTGAAGGAATCGGCAACACTGAGGCGGTTAAGGAAATACGCAAAAGAGCGATACAGGCAGGGCTGAAACTGGTGGACTGCCCGATTCGCCACATCGGAACGGAAAAGGCGCATGAACTCTACTTTTCCATAGAAAAATATCTGGTTTCCTCCGGCGTGGAGATTCTGTTTGACAGCCAGTGCAGCGATCTGATCCTGGACGGCGAAAAATGCCTGGGCGTTCGCCTGGAAAACGGCGACGAGATATACGCTAAAGACACCGTTGTTGCAACCGGCAGGCGCGGCGCGGACTGGCTGGAAAAACTCTGCGCCGATCACGGAATCGCCCACCAGCCGGGAACGGTGGACATCGGCGTTCGTGTTGAGGTCAGAAACGAGATCATAGAAACGGTGAATGACGTGCTTTACGAATCCAAACTGATCGGATATCCGAAACCGTTTAAAAACAAGGTGCGCACGTTTTGCCAGAACCCGGGCGGATTTGTTGCGCAGGAAAATTATGATAATGACCTTGCCGTTGTAAACGGCCATTCTTATAAAGAACTCAAGAGCCAAAACACGAATCTTGCCATTCTCTGCTCGCACAATTTTTCCGTGCCGTTTAACCAGCCGATCGCCTATGCACAAAAAGTGGGCGAACTGACGAATATGCTGGGAGACGGGCACATTCTGGTGCAGCGTTTCGGCGATATTCTGGAGGGCAAACGCACGTGGCAGAAAGAACTGACGCAAAGCAATCTGCGCCCGACCCTGCCCGACGCGGTTGCCGGCGACATCACTGCCGCCATGCCATACAGGGCAATGACCAATATTATCAATTTTATCCAGGCAATGGACCACGTTGTGCCGGGATTTGCAAGCCCGGAAACGCTGCTTTACAGCCCGGAACTGAAATTCTATTCCAACAAGGTGAAAATGGATACGGATTTCAACACGAACATTGAGGGCCTGCACTGCCTTGGCGATTCCAGCGGATGGACAAGAGGACTGATGATGGCGTCCGTTCACGGGGTGCTGATGGGCAGAAAGCTTGTTTAAATAAACACAATACATTCTATCAAAAAAGAACCGAGTGCAACACTCGGTTCTTTTTTTGTTTAGGTTTCATGATTATCAGTGGCGGGGATGGGAATTTCTGTATTTTGCCTTTCGTTCCTCTTCCTGCTTTTTAAACGATCTGTACCACGCCACGATCAGCAGCACAATTACCAGAACAACCAGCACAGCGGCAGCCCAGCCAAGCGCATCCATAATGGTTTGCACTTTCATCATAATGCCTATGGTAAAACCGGCGGCAACATACATTTCCGGTTCGCCGTCTGAATTATAGAAAACACCGTTGTTCAGATAGATCTTTTCACGGGTTGTATCATTTTCAGGATAATAATAGACACGAATCGTCTGCTGATTTTCCTCACTGCCGTAATCCGGATTGTTTTCACGATAAAAAACAATGCCCGATTCCTCATCCGTTAACGTTGCAGGCATCATGCTGTTTACCAGCGAAGTTCTGACGGAATCCACACGCAAAACGCACAAACTGATCACCACAGCCAAAAGCAGCACCGCCAAAGCAATTAAGATGCCGGAAATCACTTTGTGATTTTTGCGAAACCCTTTTAAAGAAGCGGCAAGAATATCCTTCGTTTTAACCGACTCTGCCGGTTGTGTAAGATTTCTGTTTTTCTCCATTACAATCACCAATTTGATTTTACCATAATTGCAGGCGCGGGTCAATAGCAGGAAAAGATTTGCTTTTTTCTGCTGCTTTAAGGCGGTTTCGTTTACAATCCCTGCGGCTTGCATGCGCAAAGCGGACGAGCTTTGGCACAGAAAAAGGGGCGCCGAAGCGCCCCCCAAATCAATGAAATGATTTTCGTTTCTGATAAAAGGGAGCAAGTTGCGTTCACTCCCTTTGCAGAGAAATTAAAGCCAGCCGCCTATACCGCCCTGACCTTCATCTGTACCAGGTGTTGTTACGGTTTCTCCCGAAGTTGTCAAAATATCAACAGACTGGAACTTTTCAATCTCCGCAATCGGCTTTGAGTAAATCTCTTTCATTGAAAGACCTCCTTTACTTTTAGCCTTTACACACCCGCGGAGTTGCCCCCGCGGGAGTTAAGCTGATTTGTTCACGAAAACAACCTGCCGAATTAAGCGTCGTAATCGTAGGACTGAACATCTGCATAGTAAACAGCAGCGTTGCCCTCTGCATCCGCAGCGATCACATAAGCGCGCGCATACGCTACGCCTGTCTGAGCGGTAATGCCGAATGTAAGCGCGAACTGGCCGTTATTGGCAGTGTTGCTGTTCTTGTAAAGGTAGCAGGAACCTGTTGTTGCATTCTCCAGAACAAGATCTGTTTCCGGAGCGGCAAAGTCTTTACCGTATACAAAGCCGGATTCAAGAACCGTGTAGCCGGCAGGAACATTTCTTGTTGCAAGGAATCTAACCTGACCGTTCACATTAAGTGTTTCATCTACAGCAGCAACGGTAGGAACAGCAGTTACTTCACCAGAAGTGAACGCTACTTCTACATCAGATGTTACATAGAAGGTGTATTCTGCGCCGTAAGCAGCGTTGTTGCCGTTTACAGTCCAAGCCGTTGCCGTGCCCTCTGCAGGAGCAACCGTTACAGCCTGATCGAATCCAACTTCAGCAGTATCATTATAAGTGCTATCACCAACTGTGATTACACAGCCGGGAGCGCTTACTGTGTAAGTAAGCTCAGCATCCTTAGCATAGTAAGCAGTTACAACTGCGTTTGCTTCAAGAGCTTTCACCTCTTCAAGGCTCATGCTCCAGTTTGCAAATGTGTAGCCAAGGTAATCATAAGTTTCAGGCATTGCCTCAAGAGAAGCAAGTTCTGAGCTTGTAACGGTATCAAGTACCATGTTGAACTGATCAACAAATGTTACGGTAAAGTCATCCGTCTGCTCTGCAAATACAGGAACATAGGTAAGATCTGCATAAGCAGCCGTTGTGTATGTTGCATCTGTAGAGATCAGCTTGCCGTTTACGCTCCAGCCAACGAATTCAGCAGCCTCAGCAGGAGTAGCAACAAGCGTGTATTCCTCTTCATAAGGAACTTTCTGAGCCTCGCCGGTTGTTGGCGCGCTGTTCAGGGTTGTTGAGCCAAGTTCGTTCTGCTCTACCGTGATCATAACGCCGAGCGCAGGAATTACTTCACCCGGAGTTACAACCTGATGACAAGCGGAGCAAACCGTATCGCCCGTATAACCGTCTTCGCCTCTGGTGGCTTCCTTAACGGTTTCAGGATCAAGCGCAACATCGCCCTCATGGTTGTTCGGGTCAAGCGCGCCCTCTTCCGTATACGTATCATCGCATCTGGAACAGGTGTAGGTTACCTTGCCCGCTGTTACGCAGGTTGCGCCGGTGGTTTCTGTGATCTGATAATCATGGCCGAGCGCAGGAATCTCTTCCTGTGCAACGATAACCGTGCTGCAAGCCTCGCAATGTGAACCTTCGGTAAGACCGGCTGTTGTGCAGGTAGCCGCAACAGCTGCATCCGTTACAACACTTGCATGGTTATTCGGATCGATTTCGGTTTCTTCCGTCATCGTATCGCCGCAAACGGAGCAAACGTATACGTTTTCACCTTTTGCTACGCAGGTAGCAGCCGTGGAAAGTTCTTCGCTGAGCTGATAATCATGCTCGCCTGCCGGAATGGTTTCGCCGCCGGTCTGATAACCGCACTTAGAGCAGGTCATAACCGCGCTTGTACCGTCGATCAGCTGGCCGTCCTCATGAACAGGAGGCGTTGCAGGCGTTGTTTCCTGCATATCGCAGGCTTCTGTTGTGGGCGTAGCGATTTCGGTATACTCCGTAGTGCCGTCTTCCCATGCAGGCCATGAATATTTGTTATAGGTGTGCGTGCCGTCACTATTAGAAACGCAGGCGCTGTCCGCTGTGTTCGCAGGAGCCTGAGGCGCTTCGCCGGCAGGAGCAGTTACCTGCTCTGTATGCAGATCCGCAAAGGTGTAAGTATAAGTTACTTCTTCGGGTTGCGGAGCTTCAGGTCCAGTAATACCCCACTGCGGAAGTGTATAAGTGGTATAACCTAAATCCTGAACCTTTTTACCTGCGTTGACACCAGCCGGAAATACTGAGTCATACATATACAGGTATTTATCAAAATTACTCGGTACTGTTTCGATTTGGCTATATGTGGTGGTACCTACAGGCTGGAATACTTCTGTAATATCGATTTCCTCATCCGGATTCACAAGCTGGAAACCAAATACATTTACAATATAACCATCATAAGTACAGTTTTCAGGATCATCGCCCCATGAAAGGTCTGTCTGCTGAATAGGAGCATAATCGCGGCAAGAACCTGTTGCAATCATAATGGTTCCTTCTTGTCTAATCAGAGCCGCATTGGATCCGCCATCCATCAACGCTTCACCGTTTTCAGAGTATTCATCGCAAGTTACAAGCACAGCATTTTGCCCATACTCTGTTCCTGCGTTGATTGATGAATTTGTTCTGTAATAAGCCGGAAGGACTTTAGAAGTATCGTAGGTCCATCCGACCATATATCCGCCGCCGATTTGGTCAACGTTTTTTATTGTGACTGCAATAGCAAACATACCATCATCACCAGATGACAAGTCATCCTTGTTTAAATGATGAATATCTGTTATCTCTGCGCCAGCCGTGGCGCTGTCATAGCCCCATGCATTTCTGCCATCATAATCGAAAAGATAAATTCCAACTTCAACATCGTAGTCTGTGCACATTGATCCATCTTCGTTATCAGGATTTGGCAGAGCCATAGCAGAAAGTGGCGTGCTTAAGACAACCATCAGAGCAGAGAGTAAAACAGCTAAAACTTTGCGTAAGTTTTTCATCTAAAATTTTACCTCCCTATGCAGTAATAACGGTATTTGCATATAAAAGATCTGCGCTATTCATTCCCATGAAATTCATGTAGTTCGTCATATCACCAACAGCAATATCACCACTTAAATCAACATCAATGCCAACATCATAATTTTCATTAGTTGAGTTGATGCCTAAGTTATTCACATATATGGTGAAATCACCTACGGAAATATCATCATTTCCGTCCCAGTTGCAAGCAACGATACCGACCATGGTGTCGGACTCAACGTCCGCACCGTCAACGATGATCGTAAACGTTCTGGCAAAGCCGTACTTATACGTAACAGTTGCGATGTACGTACCGTTCGGAACCTTTTCCAGAACAAATTTACCGGTTGAGTCGGTTACCGCGCTGATCGGTGTTCCGTCTTCTGTTTCGATGGAAACCGTTGCGCCGGTAGTGGCATACGTGCCAAACGCATCATCCGGCGCTGCAAGCGCGCCTATATATGCAGATACTGTATAATACTGCGTCAGATCCGGCGAAAGATCACAGGTCATAGGGTACACCGTTGCCTGATAAGATTCGGGTGCAGACAGAGCGTAGCAATCAAAAACCACATTCGGCCAATCCCCCTGTGTATCGCCGTAATCCACATCAATAAAAGTTAAATTCGGGTCTGTATTTACTGTGATAACATCCTGCATATCAACGGGGGCATCCCCTTTTACGGTTATGCCGATGGTAAGAAGATCTGCGCCGTTATCGGAAAGAACGGTTTTATCCGGATTTTCAGTAACCAAAAAGAAACTGAATGTGCCGTTTAGGCGATCCATGACCGCGCCGTTCATTTCCTCTTCATACGCCGCTGTATCTGAAAGGAGTTCTTCCCCAAGAAGATCAAAAGAAAGCAGATCTTCCTGATAAGAAGCGGTAAATCCCAGTTGAGCGATGGAATACAGATCTGAAACAGAAATGACCATATCATAACTGCCCGGTTGCAGGGCATTGCCGTCATAAACCGTTCCGAGATCATCCATATAAGCGGCAGAAATTTCGGGCTTTTGTGTGCCGAGCGCACCCTGCTGCGTTTCCGCACTAACGGCTTGCGGACCGACGAAAGCGGAAACAATTGCAGTGAAAGCGGCAAAAACTGCACACAATCCCTTTTTTACCTTGATATGCTGCATAAACTGACCTCAAATAAACTTCCTGTAGTAATTACTGCATCCGGCGGGTTACCCCGCCGGACACTTTTTTAAACTTTTAGTTTTGAATAGTTGTGTTGTGATATTGAACTGATCCAGTATTCATTCCCATGAAATTCATATAGTTCGTCATATCACCAACAGCAATATCGCCACTTAAATCAACGTCAATACCAACATCGTAATTATCGTTAGATGAGTTAACGCCTAAATTATTCACATATACAGTGAAATCACCTACGGAAATATCATCATTTCCATCCCAGTTACATCCAACGATACCAACCATTGTGTCGGACTCAACGTCAGCGCCGTCAACGATGATGGTAAAGGTTCTGGTAAAGCCGTACTTATACGTAATCGTTGCCTCATACGTGCCGTTCGGAACATTTTCAAGAACAAATTTACCCGTTGAATCGGTTACCGCGCTGATCTGTGTTCCATCCTCTGTTTGGATGGAAACCGTTGCGCCTGTGGTTGCATAGGTGCCGAACTCATCATCCGGCGTTGCAAGGGCGCCAACATATGCAGATACCGTATAGCCTTCCGGCTCTACTGCGCCTGCAACAGTAAGTTCGTTTTCAGCACGCATAAGCGCGATCTTAAGACCGTAAACATCAGAAACCTGAAGTGTATACTGATCTTTATTTTCCGGCTGATAAATGCCGGACGCAGCATACGGATATGATGAGTTACCCTCTACAGCAGCATTCACTGCATTATCAAGAGCAACGATGAAGTTATGCCAGCTACCCTCTGTGTAAGTAACGCCATCCGGGTTATTATCAGCGGTATAGGTAGCATCGTCTACTGAATAAGAATCATCTTCGGTATTTACAATTACAGAAGTATAAGAAGTACCGGTATAATCCTTATTTTCGCTTGACTTACCGTTTACTGCGCAGGAGATTTCTTCCTCAAGCTTATCGCCGATATAACCGCGCTCGGTTACAACAGCAAGATAAGTATCAAACAATCTTTGCGCTTCTCTGAGTTCAAAGGTTGTTGCAGAAGAGGAAGCAACGCTGCTCTCCTCAACAGTTTCTGTTACGAAATCTGAAAGTTCATATTCCGTTTCATTTGTTGCGTTGTAAGAAGCAAGCTCATCCTCTGCTTCAGAAGCAAGGCAGGAGAACGCAAGCTGCTGTTCGCCATCTACATCAATGTAGTAATTATTGAAATAATCTACAGTGATAAGCGCCTCTGCAGCACGACCTGCGGCAGCCATGTTTTCATAGCTTACAACCTCAAAGTCTCTGTTATCAAGGCCGGATCTTACCACAGCAACATTTTCATAAACATCTGTGCCGTAAGAAACGTTCAGATGCTCATTAACAAGCTGTAAAGCATATTCTGCTTTATCAGAAGCGGATGAAATAGCACCGCGTAATGCAGGATCATCAACTATACCGTAAGATGTTTCGGCAAACTTGAATCTCCAGTCAGGATCTGTTGAAGACGTGGAAGCGTTAGCAGTATCTCTGTAAGTAAATGAGATCTCATTATAATACAGGTTGCCTGCCGCGTCTGACGCCTGAACATCCGAATCAACATAATACGGAGTCTCAAGCAATTCGCCGCTGCCACTGCCAAGATCAATCCATTCTTTCTCATACTGAACAGCATTCAAAAGATGATATTGCGCTTCAGCATCCACACCGGGTTCTCTTACATAGATAGCCTTAAGATCTGTGCCGTCAAGGCTATATACAGTATAATCCTGAGCCGTACCGCTGATATTCAGTTTAACAGTTTCCTTTGTTTCGGTAAGGCCGTTGCCCGGAGTTGCCTTTACATTGGTAAAGATAGGATTGTCATAAACCGCAACGCCCTCGCTGTCTTCATAACGGGTCATATAATATGTACCGTTATCAAGGTAAGCCTCTACACGAAGCGAAGCAAACGTATCGCCGTCCAACTCAGAAGCTGATGCAACTTTGTAAGCCACATCACCGATCGGATTGGTTGTGCTTGTATATACGGTATTATTTGCTTTTGTAGTACCATACTCAAGCGCGTTATCCGTTGTGATCGGATACTGCTGCGCAGCAAGAACTTCCATAACTGCATCATTGAAGTAGTTATAAACATTGCTATCATCAACGTCCGAACTTGTGTAGTTGTTGAGGAATTCTACAGAAGTTTCGTAAAGAGATGTAGCTCTTTCGATTTCACCTGTATCGTCCGCAACTGTAATAGGCATCGGGAAAGTCTGAGGATAATCACTGATTATACGATAACCAAAGTCATCTCTGCCCTTGGTTGTGCCGGCAGTTACCTGAGTTTCCTGATCCCATACAAGGAAGTCCATTCTCTGGCTGGAGCCGTTGGTTGCAATCTTGTTAAACGCAAGAACAAGTCCCGGAATGCAAGATGAAAGTGAAACGTCGCCAGACTGTGTTCTTGAATAATCAAGAACCGTTTTATAATTGGCGCTGTCTATAGGCAGCCAAATGATGCTGTAAGAGCCGTCTTCTGCCATTTCTGCCTGATGCTTACCGGGCGCATAGCCGTCAGCAAAAGTAAACGTATCGATCTGCTCATACGGGCAAACTACATGGAATCTGTAGTCCGTAACCGTAATATCGCTTTCCATCAGATTCATCATATCTGTTCTGTTAAGCGGACTGTTGGTTACCCACTGACCGTTCTGATAATAATCATAATAGAATACGTTTACAAGGTCTCCGGTTGCCGGATCACAAGTAACGGCGAAGTATTCCCCGTCGTCAAAAGACTTAACAGCAGCAATGCCGTCAATAGGTTTTCCCGTTGTTTCGTTATAAAGATAAAGCGGATAATTGATGTTATCAAGATCAGAAGTTCTGATAATCATCTCGTTCGGATACTGAACATTACCGTAATCCTTGAAAATCCTGCCATCTTCAACAACACGATATGTCATTGAAGAATAGGTGCCTGAAGCGGGATCATATCCAGCGGAGAACTGCTGAGTAAATCCGCTTCCGCTTGAAGGATCGTAAGTAAGGTTATACCAGTCATTTACTGTAGTTAAATAGTAATACAGCTTCTTGGTAAACGTTTGATCATAGATGCTACCGTAGCCGCCGTAAGGCGTATTACCGTCTTTCTCTACGATTCTGTAATTAACACTAAAGGTTACGATTGCTTCATTTGTGCCGCCGAAACCAGCCTGGTCAACAGAACCGCTTACCATAAATGAAGTGGATTTTTCCGGAGCGAGCAGAGAATCATAACTGCCATAATTAAAGGAACCTTTATCAGCATTGATGCTTTCGATCTTAATGTAAGAACGACTGAGCTGATCGTATCCGCCTGAACCATTCTGGATATAACGGTTGATACCATGGCCAAGATTCTCTAAAGACATATTAAATGTAAACTGTTTGTTATAGGAATAAGATGAAGTTGCGCTGTTATCCTGAGCAACGTCAAGATCGCCTACTTCATAATCCTGCAGCTGCGGAGCAAACGCAGGAACGAAACTTGCTACAGCCTGAACTGCAAACATTGCGCCATCCCAGATGGATTCAGGATAGCCGTTGCAGCCTGCGGCTTCGCAGAGATTTACAACAAATTTACCGAATATACCGATATCAGAATCATCGCCTACTTTACCGCCCAGAACATCTCTCTGGATCACATCGTGGAACGGATGATTCGTTGTAGCATCCGGAATTACGTGCTGACCATTATAATAGGAATTACTATAACGTGAATCCAGCACACTGTTGATCAGACCTTTTACAAGATCATAAGCAACAAGATCTACCGCTTTAGTGGTGATAGAAGGCGCATTGATGATGGACGCAAACTTATAAATGAAGTTTGTGATACCGCCGGCGCCTGTTTCTTCATGATTTGAAGTATCGCCAATGTCAAGAACGCCTGAAACGATATCGTTCCAGATCAGATCCTCTGAATCAAACTGACCGGCTTTTGAAGAATCGCTGAACTGAAGTTCACCAAGAACCGGAAGAATTGAATTTGCGATAAGATCAATATTCTGCCAAATGGTATTTTGATTTGTAATAAGACAATTATTATTTTCATCAATGATGCCAAGAAGAGAAGCCACGCCCTTGTCGTTCGCATAATATACGATTACGGAATTAAGAAGGGTGAAAATATCCGTCTTGGTATCCAGCTGCTGCTGATAGGTCTGCGCAGTGTCTACATCATAGATGCTCCAAGCATTGCCGTTGCCGTCCTCAACCGGAACGTACTGGGTCATAACATAACCTACAGCATCGCGGCACATAGCAAGGATCGTATCCAGATCCACATTGTAATAGCCGCTCTCATCCTTTGCGATCATAGAAGAATAATCAAGGTGAGGAAGAATATCTGACAGGTATTCTTCAAGCGCTACTGCAGCTACGCCTTCCGCATCGTTGCACGCATCCCATTTATCCTTATGAATCTGGCCAAGAAGACCATCAAGGTTGTTTTCAAGGCAAGCAATAAGGAACGGAACCATTGCTTCTTCAAAGTTTGCTTCCGTGAGCGGCATGCCGTCGCCGTTATTATGGTAGAATGCAGAAAGGATATTCTTATCCGTAGCATCCGCAACATACTGAACAACTTTAAGCGCATTGTTTACAAGCGTTGTTGCAACAACTGAAGGTGTGGAATCATTGCCGGTAACCGTAAGAGACTCTGCGTCAAACTCAGGCAGGAAATCCTTAACCGCAGCTACAAGGAAGTCATTCAGACCGCCAAGGAGCGAATCGTAATTTGCATACTGCTCGCTCATAAACTGATCGATATTCGGCGTACCTGTGCACTTTAAGTTCGTATTCAGAGGACCGGTTTCCGCTTTGAAGTAGTAAACCATCAACGGGCTTCTGCGAAGTTCATTGAAGAGCTTTGTGGAATCAATATCTCTCCAGTTGTAAGCAGCATCTGCAATAACGTTTCTGTCATATGTAAGATCCTGTTTAACCTGTTCAAGATCAAGTCCGGACTCACTTGCCCATTTTTCTACATCAGTTGCATTGTAGTTTGCCTCAACATTATCGTAATTCCAGGTCTTGCCCTGCGCAAGATACCATTCTGTATAATCCCAGTCATAATTTTTAACAGCTGAGTTTATAAGTTTGATAGTTGGCGAAAGAACTGTTTTCCAAGCAATTTCAAACGCCTCATAAGCAAAATCCGAAAGATTCGATGTTGCAGTCAGTGTCAGATTAGCATCATCCGTGCCGTCTTCATCTTCATCATACTGGAAGATGTAAACATTTCCGTCATCCGTATAACAAAGATTCGGATCCGTTATACCTTCTTCATAAAGGTCACGGGAATTTGTTCCGTCAGGATAGGTTACCTGCACATTGATCTGCTGCAAAAGATTCTCGCTGAGCGCCTGGAAAAGCACGTTATCGAGTTCATATCCCGCATCACCGTTATAGATGTGGTTTGCTTCTTCTTCGTTAAACCAATCGGTTTTGCTTGTAATGAGCTTAGCTACGATATGGAAAACAAGGTTATCCTGATAGCCGCTCGGAAGCGGTTCGCCGAAAAGGCCACTGAAAAGGTTATCATTAAGAAGCTGCCAGATATCTACGCCTACCCAATCCTGAACAATTGTGCCCAGATTAAGCTGGCCGGTAAGTACCTGCTTGAGCAGCGCATGACTGTTATCCCAGTTTGCAGTGTTTCTGTAAACCGTAGTGAAGAGCGCTTTCACAATATCCTTTGCGGAATTGCTGGCTCTGTAATCTTTGCCGCAAGCCGGATAACTACCCGTCGCACTGGAATAACTGAGATCCGCAATATCATTCAAATTGATATTTTTCGCATCTCCGGCCATACCGAGCAGGGTTGAGTTTCCATCCAGGAAATCGTCAAGCTGTGCAACGATATCCAAAAGGCCGCTTACACTGTCGATCGTGCCATTCAAATTCAAGCTTGTAATCACAATATTGACATTCAGATTTACCGGAATGGCAAGATCTGCAAGCACGGAATCAAGATAGTCAAGCAACGCCTCAGCAGTCTGATCATCTGTGAGCTCTACCCAACCGAGCGAATTGACCTGATCGCTGGTAAGAGAATCATCGTGATACGGTGAATCACTTGCCGCAAAGGCTGTAAGCGCGCCGGAAAAGGCAGTGAGGGACATTACAACCGCGAGAAATAAAGCAAGCAATTTTTTGCTAAACTTATTTTTCACAAATTTTACCTCCATGATTTTAAATTACTAAATGAAGTGTTTCCAAAACCGATATTCCGCATTCTGACCACCAGGCAATCCGGATTAATGCAGAAAACAGCCGGAGACCCGGCTATTCACAATCGGATATAATAGGATAAGATAGATTACTCCATTTACAACCATTAAATCACACCGTGAAAAAAAAGTCAATATTAACAATTAAGAAATAAAATTTTTGGCAGTTTCGCTGAAATTACAAGTTCCGTTTTGTGTATTTTGACATCAAACAATTTAATAATTTGTTCATTAAAAATTTATTAATTTTTTACATTTGTACATTTTCTACATATTACTTTCCGTATTTTATTGTAAATGCTTTTTCCTTTACACAACAACATGTAGTATATATTTTGACAGGATTCCGCATTTTATGCTCTACTGTGTAAAGTTGATCTGCCTAACAGCAAAATTCCGCAGAATTTGATTTTTTTCACATTTCCCAACTGCCTGAATTAGGAAATTGAACCTCAATTTCGGAAAATGACTTGTTTCTTTCGTGCACGTTGACGATCAAATGTGAACTGGGTGTTAAAAAAGGTGTTGACTTCTTTTCTTATATTTGGTATAAATAAATTGTATTGTTCGTACGCGTGGATATTTTGCGCCCAAAAACAGGAGAAGGTTTTCAAAAGCATTGAATCCAACCTGTATTTCGGCGGTATCCGTGCGTTGGGAAACCTAATCCCAAAATCATATAAAGAAGGAGAGATGATTATGAAAACGAGCAAACGGTTACTCAGCTTTTTCTTAGCTGTAGTAATGGTGATCACCACATGCTCCGTTGGGTTCGCGGCATTTGCGGCGGACGACCCGGAAAATCAGGTTTTCACCTACGTTGACGACGAAGGCCGTGCCGTTGAATATACATACGACGAGCTCAACGCCCTTGTCAACGCATATGCGCCAAAGCTCATAGAGGCTTTAAGAGGCACTCTTGAGGGAATCGGCGTTAATGTGGATGCCATACTGGCGTCCGAAAATCCGATAGGAGAATTATTGGGGCAATTGGCTCCTACCCTTCTCGGACTTTTAGGAACGTCCGCAACGCCGGAGTCCGTTCTTGGATCAAAATATGATGCTTTTTCTGAGAAAAAGTACGCTTATCTTGACGATCCGGACGCGGCGATGGATTTCTGGAATCTTTACACAATCTGTAAAGATAATGCTGATGCCGAGGGAGAACTCGGCAAATTCTGCAGCGAAACCCTTCCTAAATTAGACGCTCTTCTGAACGCATATGATAACACTTATGCCCAAATAACAGAGCAGACTTCTGATCTTCTCAGCAATTTGCTTGGAAACACCTCATTCAGCAATGCAACCGGAGCATACGCGCTTTATATTTCCGGCACTGATGAATTGTATCAACAGGCATACGCTCCGATGAAAGCGTTTGGTTTCCCCGCTATTCCCGCTTCTCATGAAAATGTAGGCGATATAGTACTTGTTGACGGAACTACTACGCTGCAGCAACTTTCAGACAAAATTGATGCTAACGGCTATGTTTATGATCAGAATGACAGCGATCCGTCAAATGACATTGATTTGAATCCGTTTATCAACTATGTTTCTTATTATGCTCAAAGGAACAGTATAATAAGTGCGGATGAAAAATTATCGTTTATAGACGCTGTCTATTACTTCTATAACCATCAGATTACCACCAACAGGCATTCTATTGCAAACGCTCTGATTTCAAGTTCAGGGGTTGATTGCAGTTTTACATTTACGCAAACAACTGCAGTAAATTTACTCCACTGCCCTGAATTTTCGGTTACGTATGCTAACGGTACTTATTGGCATGATTCTGCATATGATCAGGAGACCGGATTCTCATATGATATATTTGCCCAGTATGCATTGCCTTTATTAGGGTACAGTGATTCGACCATTGCCACAACTGCCCGATATTACATGCAGGGCTTCTATGAAAACCTAAGTCTTCTTGAGGATTTCTTCAGAGACGGACCTTTCCCGAATAATCTCGATGACTCTGTAAACGAGTGGTACGCATTTTCGATTGAGCAAATGCTTGTTGATAACGGGGACTTTGAGAACATTCAGCAAGTGCAGGCTGTAAGGCAGGATTACATCCTTGATGAAGACGAGTTAACCGAAATGAAAGCCATTGCCGAAAGAACCGGCTTGGCAGACGTTGATGGTTTTGTTAACGAATTAATTAATACAACCGGCAATGAAGTGCTGAAATATTATGCGCAAAACAACAAAAACGCGATTGGAAACAATATATATATTACTACTAATACTGTTTCCGAACTTCTGAGTTGGGAACCCGGTGATGAAATAAACGAAACTGATTTCCGTTATCTTAACAATTTAAAGAATCGAATTGACAACTATTTCGGATATGCAATGATGCAGGTCTATGAACTGGGTGATTCAAATAACTACCTTGAATACGCAGGTCAGGTCATGGACATCATAGCTGTTTCGGGTTCGGTAACAGAAAGATATAATTACGAAGATTATGCAATTCCGGCAAGTATTGCGGTTGATCTTGTAAATACGCTTTTAAACAATTTGATCAACCAGTATCTTGATCCGGATGCTCCCGGTCTTGTTCCCGGTACTATAGACAATAACCTTAACGATATTCTTCAAAATCTTCTTACAACAAATGTTCCGTTTGCGGATATCCTGCAGGATGTTTACAAGAGACTTGCGGAAAATCCTGTTAAAACGCTGTTTGAACTTATTCCCGCGTTAGTAGTTCTTATTGACGAAGTTGTTATTCCGCTGGCATTCAACGAAGTTGGAGACGCCGGATACGGTCCGCTCAATTTGCTTCTTCCTCTTCTGCTCGGCGATTTAACACAGAGCAGCGGAAGCGCAACAGGCGTCGGCCAGCTTGGCTGGGATCTGAATACTGTTGTTCCAACTCTGCTTCACTGGCTGCTTGGCGACAATGATTATACTTATACCTATTATAATCGTACTGATAACGGCGACGGAACTTTCACTTATGGCGCTACCGAAACCGGCGCATACGGCACAAAGTATGACGATAAAGGCGAGCTTACCGGCAGAGTTCCTGTAATTCTTAATATTTACGCTGCAGACGCAGCCATTGCAAACGCTGCAGTAAGCGATCTCGGCAGCGCAGGTGAAGGCGAAGATCAGCAGACGGCAAAGGCTGTCGGCGAACTCGTTACAGAACTTGCTACCTTTGCAACAGAAGTTGTGGATGATTATGTTGCGGAGCACGGCGATGACGTAAAGAGTTATAACGAATCCGGAACGCCGTCAAACCGCGGTCTGAATAACCTGCTGGTTGCGCTTCCGTCCATCATCAACGATCTCGGTCAGAAATTCCTTGAAAAATATGAGGTTGAATCCGACTGGTCCTTTGGTGAATTTGATGAAGACAGCGACGGCTGCAGATATAATGTAAGCGTTCAGCAGTTTAAAGATCTTGTAGGAACAGACGACGCTTCAGAAGTTTTAAGCACCTTTGTTGATCTGTTCATCAACAACTGGTTCAACGCAATCACAGATATTCTGAACGATGTGGTTTCCGATACGGAAAACAAGATCACTTCAGAAATACCGATCGTTACATCCCTGCTCAACACTTTGGATCTGTTTGGCGAAACCAGCGTTCTTACCAATGTTTTGGACGGTCTTTTCCTGATCGGTAAAGATGACGGTTATGACAAAGACGCTCTGTCCTTTAAATTTGAAACACAGGAAAACGGCTATGTAGGTCTGGATACCTTAAACGCTTATTTCCTGCTGATCAATCTGAATAAGATTATTGATGTTATAACCAATATTGTTGAAGCAAATCAGACCACCCCGGAAGAACCCGGTGAAACACCCGAAGAACCATCAACCGGCGGCGGATTTGACATTACTTCTATTTCGAATCTGATAATCGATTCACTTTCAAACAATCTTCCCGCAATTGAAAACAATAGTGAAAACATTGAAGGCGCGGCAGGACTGATTGATGCTCTTGATTCCCTTCTTTCAACTCTCCTTTCTAATTCATATCTGAACGGTTACCAGCTTGATCAAGTTGACGGAGCACTTTCCGGAATCGTAACGGTTCTTACAAACGCATTCGGCGAGAACGAAGCTGATCAGGCTTGGTATATCATTTCCAAAATTCTTACCACATTAAATGCAGGCAGCGCAAATGCAGACGGTTCTGCAAACGCAAACGCAAACGGCCCGGTTGATGCAGATGAAGTATACACCACGGAAAATCTTTCCGATATCGTTACCCAAACTTATGCGCTTGTTGAATCCCTGATCGAGGACAATCTGGTTATCGCCGGTGATGAACACAAGTTGATCAACAGCGCGATCGACGGAATCTTCTCCCCGAGCGCTGTAGTAACCCATTCTAATGACGCGATCGATGATGGCGTTGCCGATTACTTCAGTTGGAGAGATGTAGCGCTGTCCAATTATGCTACAGATCTCGGCTACAGTTTCAGAGACGGCAATAAAGAAGCCTTCTATGAAAATCTGATCGATTCGCTCGGCGTTATTCCTTCTATCCTGGGTGTTCTGCTTGTTGACGCAGGCCTGTACAACGATGTGCTTGCACCGCTGTTCGGCATCATCTGCGATACAATGGGCGTTGAATACACCGCTTCCCTTGACAGTGATGCTACAGGTACAGAGGCAACGCTTGCCGTTATAGAAATTGTTTCTAATGTACTTGGCGAATTACTGAATGCACCGATCTCAAGCATATTGGAACTTGTAAGAGCAATTGTTCAGATCGCTCCGGACAATGTAATCGGCACATATTTAAATAATGCCGTTAATGTCATTTACGGAGAACTGGACGGACTTAAAAACATCCTTGCAAATCTTTCGCCGACCCTTCCGACAGTAATAGATAATTTACTGATTAATCCGCTGAAGGCAACAATTAGTGAGTATATTCCAAGCAGTAACGTATTACTTACACTGATTGGTAAGATCGCGGGCACAGATCTCAGCTCGCTTAGTCAGGTTCTTTCGGAACTTACTCCGCATACAACTTCAAACGAAAAGTTACTGCTCGCCCTTTATACTGTTCTTGTTGATCTGCTTACGGATGAATCTGTGTTTGGTCAGCTTGTAGGCAATCAGTATCCATGGCTTACGGATCTTGTTACAAAGTATGATTCGGCAAGCCTGCTCAATCTGATTAAAGATCTTGTAAATTCTATTCAGAGTCCTAAAGAACTCAAATGGATCTATGACAACTACAAGAAAGAATCCAACAACTTTGAATATCCTGTTGGCGTAACTGCCCAGGAAGCGGAAGACGCGGTTGACAGCTTGGATGATCTTGTTGCAAACCTCTTCCCGCTTCTTCAGGAATTCGGCGTTGTGGATCAGAATAATCTTGCGGATCTTCTGAACGGATTCATCTTTACAAACGCGAATATCACAGCGCTTGCAAAGGCGGTTTACGGCGGTATCGAATCCGCTTCACAAAATGACGCGGACGGAATCTTCGTATTCTCACCGTCTCAGTTTGCAGATTACCTGATGGACAGCAGTTACGGCACAACCTTCTCCTCCGCAGCATCCACACTTAGAAGATGCAGCACATGGAGCCAGGTGGGCACGGTAAACTGGGGCTTCACAGACGGCTCTGCCAGCGCGCAGACAGGATTTGTAAAAGCGCTTGCCGCACTTACAAGACCTGCTAACGACGTTCTTGCCGCGTTCCTTGCGGAAGGCAATGTAAACCTTGCTTCCGTAGCAGCACAGTTGCTTAAAGATTTTGATGTAAACACCACGGTTACAAACGGCGACTTTAATGTTCAGATCATTCTCAGCAACAGCACACTGACGATCAACTTTACAAATAACGCTAACCCGGGCAGCAAGACATCATCCGTTGTGGTTGATCTTGTTCCGGTTATCGAACAGCTCAGCATGCTCACGATCGCAGGCGGCAACGGCTATGAAAGCGCAGTTATTCCGCTTCTGAATGCGTTTAATGTTGAATGCAAGAGTTACGACCAGTATCTCAAAGACTACAGAAACGCTAAGGATAACCTGATTATCAATATCCTGAATCCGATCGTTGACTTCCTGAATGACGTAACAGCCGCTCCGTTTGACACGCTTACGGCAGCGCTTCCGAAACTTGCTGAATTCCTTGACAACAACGGACTCGGCAAAGTAGTAAACAACCTGCTTTCCCCGATCACGGCTCTGATTGATGTTCTGAATGAAAACGGCATCAATGTGGATTCCCTCATTGAGCAGATCGCAGGCAAATCCCTGAAAGACCTGCTTGAAGGCCTGATCGGAATGGATCTCGGCAATGTTAAACTTGAACTGACCAATCTGGACGAAAGCCTGAACATTCAGGATATTCTGATTCCGCTTGTAAACGGCCTTCTGAAAGACAATGACATCAACATCAAGCTTGATAACATTGACTGGGGTAAACTTGCAAGTCTCAGCAATCAGGGTCAGGTACTTGTTACCGTTCTTCGTTACATTGAAAATGTTCTGATCAAAAACGCAGCCGCGATCAATTCACTGCTCAGCGGCATAGACGCGATCAAGAGCAATAAGACGATTCTTAATATTCTGGATTCCATCTTCGGCCAGATCGCAACGGCTAAGAGAGACGATATCGTTCTTGCGGTCTTCTATCTCCTGCTTTGCGAGCCGACAAACGTATTCTTTGATTACTCAAGCTTTGAATACAAGAGTTACGATTTCTCCTATCCGACAACAGTGGATATCGACTTCTTAACCATCCTTGGCCCAATGCTTGACGGTTTGATCGGCGGCCTTATTGAAGGCGGACTTTCCGGCCTTGTAACACAGAATGTTTATAAAGACAGCATTATCAGTTCCATCGCAACCGGCCTTTACGGCGCAATAGAGGGCGTTAAGATCAATGATTCCATGAATCTTACCGAACTCCTTGCGATGACGGATATTGACTTCTCCACAGGCGCTGTTGCCGATCTCCTTGAAAACAAGGATTACGGCCAGACCTACTCCAGCGCGGCACGTACGATCAGAAACGCAGGTTCCTGGAGCCGCGTAAATGCAAACAGCCTGTCCTGGGGCGTAACAGACAGAGATTCGTTCGTACATGCGCTTTGCGCGGTACTTCGTCCTCTGTATGGTGTACTGGATGTACTCCTGAATGACGGTTCGCTCGGACTGTTCAATCTGATCTACCTTCCGGGTTCAGACGGTTATACTTCAACCATCGTTCCTCTTCTTGAGGCATTTGGCTGCTACAACATTAAAACACAGTATCAGTACAGGCAGGATATGTCTAAAGAATATGACTATATTCTGATTGACATTCTTAACCCGCTGCTTGATAAAGTGGAAGACCTTCTCAACGCGCCGATCCAGACGCTTGCTGATATGCTTCCGAACCTTGCGCTCTTCTTCGCAAATGACGGATTGCTTCAGATCATTGAGAACCTGCTTACACCGATCAACGCGCTGCTGGATGCGCTTCAGCCGATTGCGGATGTAAACGATATTCTGGCAACTGCCGGACTTGATATTGAAGGCGAACTCAGAAAGCTTGGCCTTGTTGGCAGCAACTACAACTTTGACATTTATGATCTTGCCGCTTCGCTCAGACCGCTTATCGGAAAAGACAATATTGTTTCCCTTCTGAATAAGGTGCTTGGTATGATCAAAGTAAACGGCGCACCACTTGGAATCGAGCTTATGCCGATCGACTGGTATCAGCTTGCTTCACACGGTGAGGTTATCGTTGACGAGGCTTCACAGGCGTCCACGCACGGCAAGAGAATCTATGTTGACGCTGACCCGAACGAAGTTCTGATCGCAGTTCTTCGTTACCTGGTTGAAACAATCAACTATAAGGATAACTACAATATTATCAGCAACCTTATAGGCGGATTGATCGGCGGCGCAGATGATTCGATCTCAGATGTAATTGACACTGTACTCGGACTTCTTACCGGCGAAACAGATCAGGTAATCTCCGACCTGTGTGGACTTCTTCAAACCCTTGCTTAATTAAAAATTAAACAGGATGAATTTACGGGGCGCCCCCGAAAGGGCGCCCTTTTTTATTCTCACTCAGGATGGATACCGGTTGCTTTCCTGTGAGGTTTTGTTGTATAATTTAAAAAGGAATATCATATTTAATTCATTTGCCGCAGCAGCATAGCGCATCATGCGGCAGAAAGGATATTGTTATGAAAAAAAGAATCCTTATCCCGGTGATAGCAGCCGGCTGCATTGCCGGCACGGCGGTAAAAGCCGCGCTGTTTAAAGAAAAACGCACACCGGGTCCTGAACTCCCATCGGAAAAGGCAGATGCGGACCGCGCGGCACTGCATCTGAGTGAGGCGATCCGCATTAAAACCATATCCCGTGATGACCCCCAACAGGTGGACTGGTCGCAATTTGAGAAATTCCATGATTTTCTTGAAAAAGCGTATCCGCTCATTACGAAAAATCTGACCCGCGAGAAGATCAGCCGCGCCAGTCTGCTGTATAAATGGCAGGGTAAAAATGACACACTGAAACCGATTGCCTTTTTATCCCACATGGATGTGGTTCCTGTATCAGACGGCACACTGGATGATTGGGAACATCCCCCGTTTGACGGCTTTAATGACGGTGAATTTATTTGGGGCCGCGGAGCACTGGATATGAAAAACCATCTGATTTGTGTGATGGAAAGCATTGAAACACTGCTGGAGGAAGGATTTGAGCCGGAGCGCAGCATTTATCTTTGCTTTGGGCACAATGAGGAGATTGTTGCTGCTGAAGAATCCGGCGCGGGCGCCATTATGGAAACGCTGAAAGCCCGCGGGGTGGAGTTGGACAGTATAATCGACGAAGGCGGCGCTATGCTGCCTGCAAACGTAAAAGGCATTCTTGAGGGCAATCTTGCGGGAATCGGCATTGCAGAAAAAGGATACGCTGATTTTAGGCTGACGCTGAAAGCCAAAGGCGGTCATTCGTCGCAACCGCCCAAACACACTGCGATCGGAGAGCTTTCCAAAGCCGTTCTCCGCCTCGAAAACCATCAGTTTAAGGCGAAACTGCCGGATTATGTGAACGATATGTTTATCAGCATCGGAAAACGCTGTTCCTATGCCGGACGACTTGTGATGTGCAACTATCCGATTTTGAAGCCCGCAGTAAAATACGCTATGACAAAGATCCCTCCGGCTGCGTCACTGATCAGAACCACCATCGGCGTTACCATGAGCAGCGGATCGCCCGCGGCGAATGTGCTGCCGCAAAGTGCAAGCGTAACAGTGAACTGTCGGATCATGCCGGGAGAAAGCATAGCTTCCACAAAAGAACATATCAGGAAAGCCATTAAAAACGATAAAATAGAAATCGAACTGATCAAAGGAAAAGAGCCGTCCTGCATCTCCCCTACGGATTCAAAATCTTTCCGGACTTTGAAAAAACTTTCCGTAGCGGCAAATCAAAACAACATTGTTACGCCGTATTTGGTTATGGGCGGAACGGATGCCTACCACTATGAGCCTATCTGCAAAAATATATACAGATTTGCGCCGTTCACGGTCAGCACATCCCTGCTGCTTACCACGCATTCCACAAACGAACGCTGTCCCATAGAACAGCTCGGTGCCGGCATCACATTTTTTAAACGATATATTCGCGAAATGGCAGGAAAGGAATAATTATGGATTTTAAAGAAAGTACCTTTATGTATATACTGGGCGGCGCAGTGGTTGCCTTTGTACTTGCGCAAAGCCTGTTCTTTTTGATCCGCGCATACCGCCAGGGCAAAAAGATAGGGCTTTCAACCGCCGCCATGAAAAACACCATTGTTTCCAGTTCGCTCTTTTCAATCGCGCCGTCCATTTCTATTCTTGCAACCGTTCTTACACTTTCCGGCGCGCTCGGGCTTGTTTTGCCTTGGATTCGGCTTACGGTGATCGGCGCTATATCTTACGAAGTGCCGGCTGCCGAAAGCGCAATCGACGTGATGGGACATACCGGCGGACTCTCCTACGAAATTACCGATCCCGTTGAATTTTCGGCTGTAGCGTGGGTCATGACACTCGGATCCGTTATGCCGCTGATCCTTGTGCCGTTTCTTTTAAAGTTCATTCAAAAGAAAATCGGCGGCGCAGTCAGCAAAAACGGTGCGTGGGCAAACGCTATGAGCGCCGCCGCTTTTATAGGCTTGATCAGCGCATTTATCGGACGGGCTGTTCTCGGATCCGGTGAACCGGATCAAATCGGAGACGGAGCCGGTATCATGAGTGTTGCCGCGTTAGTGATTTCCATGGCAGCCATGTTCCTGTTTATGCAAATACAAAAAAAGAAACAGATAAGCTGGCTGGAACCGCTTGCCATGCCGCTGAGTATGTTTATTGCGCTCGGCGCAGTCATTGCCCTGCATTTTCTATTACCGGGCGAGATTGCCATTCTGGAATGGAGGGGCTGATATGGATAAATACAATTCCAAAACGCATTTATACGGCAGGTTCTGGGTAATTACCGCACTTGTTTTTTTCATTATGATACCCGTTGCCATATCGGCAAAATACAATGCCTTTCCCGGCGCGGATATTGTATTTAAAGGACTCGCCCCGATTGCTCTGCTGTTTTACCCCACTGCCGTTATTGAGGTTTTTACTTACACGCCCCTGCTCGGCTCCGGAGCAACCTATCTTGCTTTTGTAACCGGCAATATCAACAACCTGAAACTGCCGTGCGCGCTCTCCGCAATGGACAGTGCCAAGGTAAGCGCCAATTCGGATGAAGGAGAGATTCTTTCTACAATTGCCGTTGCCTCCTCTTCCATTGTTACAACGCTGATCATTGCCGTAGGCGTTATTGCTTTTGCGCCGTTTCTGCCATATCTCACTGCGGATGATTCCGTGCTTGCCCCGGCGTTTCAACAGGTTGTGCCGGCATTATTCGGCGCGCTGGGCATGTCTTATATTGCAAAACACTTCAAAATCAGCATTGTGCCGATTGCCGTGATCTGCCTGATGTTACTGGTAAAAGGTGATCTTGCCGTTGGTGTGCTGATTCCCGTGGGCGTAATCGTATCCCTGCTTTCCACGCATATCATGTTTAAAAAAGGCTGGATAAAATAACCCTTTTCCATAGCATTGGATCTGAAGTGTGCGCGAAGCGCAAACTCCTGTAAACACAGTTTAAGCAAATGTTTAGACTGTGTTTTATATTGCCCTTTAGCAAAAGCAAACGCCGTTCTCTTCCATTAAACAGCTTGCCGTACTTTTTTCTTTTACTGCAATTTATGCTTGTATATTTATATATAATTTAGTATAATGAATCTGTATGTAACTTGTGTACGGTGGTGAAAAAATGCTCGGAAAATATGTCCGGATCCGTATAGATCATCCTATCGGTTCGGTAAACGAAAAAACGGGCTATACTTATCCGCTGAATTACGGAGCAGTTTATGGTTCCGACAATCTGAATTCCTTTGTTATGGGGATAGACCATCCCGTTCGTAATTTTGACGGACGAGTTATAGCAACGCTCAATCCCAAGGCGGGAGGGCGGCAGATACTGATAACCGCGCCTAAAAGCACGCGTTTCATTATCAACGATATAAGTAAATATATAAACGTAAAAAAAGACTTTCCGAAATATAAACTGGAATGCCTGTATGAAAGCAGCTGCGGCGCTGTGGTTTACAGGGATATCAAAGGGGAAGTGCGTTATCTTCTGATCAAAAACAAACGCTCTGCACACTGGGGATTCCCGAAGGGGCATATTGAGCCCGGGGAAACAAAACAGCAAACAGCAGTTCGGGAGGTTCTGGAGGAGACGGGGATCCATGTGAAACTGATTAACGGCTTTGAAAGCGTTTCCAAATACAAGATCCAAAACAAGATCGAAAAAGTGGTTTCCATATTTGTTGGCACAACAAACGACACCTCCACCTGCATTCAGCCGGAGGAGATTGAAGATTACATATGGCTTACGTATGACAGGGCTTTGAGCATTCTTAAGTTTGAAAACGACAAAGCAATCATCACAGAGGCAAATCATTTCCTGAACGAAAACAACTATATATAAAGTGATCGGAATGAACAAAGAACAGGAATACCTTATCAAACTATCTGCAGCGTATCTGCACGGCGAAAAAATACGCCTGAAAGAAGAGATCAACTATCCCGAACTGATCAAAGAATCGCTCAGGCAGGATCTTTTCGGCGTTGCCTTTTGCGCGATAGCGGATTCCGCAAACAAAAACGAGGTTATAGATAAAGCGGCGCTTGCTCGGTATCAGGCGCTTTTTACGGAAAGCCTTTACAATTCCAATTTGCTGATGAAAGTTTACGGAGACCTGAAAGCCGCCCTCACAGGCGCTCAGATCCGTTTTGTGCCCGTTAAGGGCGTTGTGCTCAGGAATTACTATCCTGTTTCGGAAACGCGCTCTATGGGCGACGCAGACGTTTTAATTGACGCAGACAACCGAAACGCCGCCAAAGCCGCGCTGATCCAAGCCGGTTTTACATGCGAAAGTGATAACGGGCCGGAATGGGCTTACAGAAAAAACGGAATCCGAATGGAAGTGCACACCTCCATATTGAACGCCAGCACGGGAAAAAACAACGCAAAACAGTATTTTGCAGACGCGATAGACCATGCAAACTTCAGCGGATTTGAAGGCCGCTTTGACGATACCTACCATTTTGAATTTCTTTTAACGCATCTTGCGCAGCATTTTTGCTATTACGGCGCCGGGATACGCATGATTCTTGACCTTGCCGTTATGCTGAAAACCTGCGATATAGATGTGGAAAGGGTCTTAAAGGATCTTGATTCCGCCGGGCTCGGAAAATTTGCCAAAACGATGCTGAGCGTTTGCTGGAAATGGTATGGCTGCGGCTGTGATCTTGGCGAAGAAACGGCAAAAGCAGAGGACTTTCTTGCCTCGCACGGCACATTTGGGTTCACCAACCGAAATATATCCGCCGTTGTGGAACGCAAAGATCTGGAGGTTGGCAAAACGGGCGGCACGTTTTTAAAACGCCTGCGGCTCCTGTTTCCCTCTTATCAAAGGATGAAAGAGATCCCCTATATTAAATTTATTGAAAACAGGCCTTATCTGACGCCTTTTGCTTGGGTATACAGATTTTTTTATAATTTAAAACACAAAAAAGCATTTATGATGGGCGCCGTAAAAGGCCTTGCGGATAAAGATTCCGAAAAAGAGGCGCAGAAAGAACTTGAATTTTTCAGGGAAATCGGCCTCAGTTAACAGAAAGCACAAAGAAAGATTACGTGAAATCACACGGAGGTACCTATGGGATTTTTGATTGCAATACTCGTAATTCTGATTCTGCTTGTAATCGCGTTTGTAATTTGGTTCATAACGTATAAAAACAGCGGCAAATGCCCGCTTTGCGCGCTGGAAAAGATCATCAAACCCACAAAGGTTACGATGGACGTTGCAAATGAGGAATTGTATGCAAACGGCACGGCGCTCACCCCGCCTATGGGCTGGAGCAGCTGGAACACATTCCGCCAGAATATCAGCGAGGATCTTTTGCTTGGCACCGCGCAGGCGGTTAAAGACAGCGGCCTGCTGGAGGCGGGATATCAGTACATCAACCTGGACGACTGCTGGCACAGTTCCATGCGGGATAAGGACGGCAAATTGCAGGGCGATCTGGAAAAATTCCCGAACGGCATTCAGCACCTGATCTCTCAGATAAACAGAATGGGCATGAAAGTTGGGCTGTATTCCTCCAACGGCACACTCACCTGTGAGGATCTGCCCGCAAGCCTCGGCAGAGAAGAACTGGACGCGCAGACGATCTCCGACTGGGGATGTGAATTTTTTAAATACGATTTCTGCCACCATAAGATCATCAGCGGCGAAGCGCCCGTAATTGAGGCGCTGGAAATCAGCGAACCGGGCAAAAGCGCCGGGCTTACCCTCTATCCCGAAGACGCGGAACTTTCCGGCAGGGCAAGAGTTCTGAACATAAAGAAACTGCCAAGCGGCAAAGGCATTGGCATGCTCAACCACGCCGCAGGCAAAGCAACGTTCCGCCCAACAGTCAACAAAGCCGGCACCTATGTGCTCACGCTGCTTATCTATAAGCAGCTGACGGTAAGGGAGCAGTATCTTCAGGTCATTGTTAACGGCAAAATAAACGAAGTATTCACACCGACCGCCAAGGGCTTTACCCCTACCGGCAGAGTGCAGACGATGATAGACCTGAAAGAGGGCGCCAATGAAATCATCCTGACCAACCCGGTCGTTACCGCTGCGGACAGTTCTTTTATACAGTACAGGCGTATGGGAAACGCACTGAAAGCCGCGGCGCACAAAACAGCAGTTGAAAAAGGCACAAGGGAAAAACCGATTCTCTTTTCCATATGCGAATGGGGCATGGCATTCCCGTGGCACTGGGGTTCCCGCGCCGGCAACATGTGGCGCACCACCCCGGATATCAACGCAAGCTGGAAAAGCATTCACTTGATCTATAATCACAATATCAAGCTTTACAAATATGCCTGCCCTGGCGCATGGAATGATCCTGATATGCTGGAAGTGGGCAACGGCAAACTGACGGATAATGAAAACAAAACGCATTTCAGCCTTTGGTGCATGATGGCGGCACCGCTGATACTCGGCAACGATGTGCGTCTGCTTGTGGGATCAGACGGCGCGCCCATTGAGAACCACCCTGTTCTCAAAACCGTTACAAACAGAAACCTGATCGCGATTGATCAGGACGAACTGGGCAAGCCGGCAAAAAGGCTGAAAAAAATACACGGCATAGATATTATCGGGCGCCCCCTTGCAAACGGTGATATTGCGGTCTGCCTGTATAACCCCGGCAGCAGAGTAAAAGGCATATCGCTTGATCTGAGTGAAATACTGACGGATGAATACCTTGAATTTCCGCAGGCGCAGACCTATCAGCTGCATGAGCTCTGGAGCGATGAACGTTTCAACGCAAGAACGGTATCCGCTTCCCTGCAAAAGCATGAATGCCGTGTTTACAGAATCAGCAGGCAGTAAATTATGGAACTGATCAGACTGTATAAAAGCGATTTTGGCGCGCTTTACAAAATTATGGAAGAGAGTTTTCCGAAAGATGAAATCCGCGCTTACAGCGACCAGGCTGCTTTATTTGATAGGAGCGAATTTTTTGCTTACGGAGTCAAAGACGAAAGCGGGAAACTTAAGGCTTTTATCACATTTTGGCATCTGAACGGCTTTACGTTCGGCGAGCATTTTGCAGTGGACCCAAACGAACGCGGCGCAGGTCTCGGCGCAAAGATCCTTGCAGAAGTTTTAAAAACAGACGGCAGAAGATTCTGCCTGGAAGTGGAACTGCCGGAAACTGAAACGGCAAAACGCAGGATTGGCTTTTATGAGCGGATGGGCTTTACACTGAATGATTTTGAATACTGCCAGCCGCCGCTGGGTAAAGACCGAAAAACAGTTGCGCTGAAGATCATGTCCACCGGCGGAAAACTGACCCAAGCCGAATTTGAAAAAGTTAAGGCAGAAATCTATAAAAATGTATACGGCGTTTTATAAACTGTGAAACAATAAGCCGCGGCGGAGAAAAATCCCGCCGCGGCTTTTCGGTTTTTCTTTTTTATTCTTATATAAAAAACAGGCACGGTAAACCGTGCCTCAGCGTGTAGAAAAAGGTATAAATATAGAAAAAACGCAGTCCTACACGCTGGTTAGGCTGCGAGAAATCGAGCAGGATCTTGCATTTGGCGGTTTGTAGGCGTACATAGGTACGTTAAAACCGACAAAGGCAAGAAACGCGAATGCCGCACAACTGTGCGGCATTCTTTCTTTTTATCGATTATATAAGCATATTTGACTATAAAAATTCTTTTATTCAGCGAGGAATATTGTAATATAAATAAAAATTATCACCGCGCGTTCCTGCCGACTTTATCGACAGCCTGACAGGCACGGTAAACCGTGCCTGCATAGGGTTTATGTATAAACGAATCAGTTGTTGATCAGCTTATCCTCATCATTATTCCAGCTGTAGAGTTTGCGAATCTCCTTGCCAACAGCCTCTGAAGGATGCTCGGAAGCAAGTTTTCTCATAGCCTTAAAGTGAACCTGACGGCCTGCCGGGCTCATCTCAAGCAGGAATTCTTTTGCGAAACTGCCGTCCTGAATATCGGAAAGGATCTGCTTCATAGCCTTCTTTGTATCCTCTGTAACGATCTTCGGGCCGGTGATGTAATCGCCGTACTCAGCCGTGTTGGAGATAGAATATCTCATGCCCGCAAAGCCGGACTGATAAATCAGGTCTACAATCAGTTTCATCTCATGGACACACTCAAAGTAAGCGTTTCTGGGATCATAGCCAGCCTCGCAAAGGGTTTCAAAACCAGCCTGCATCAGTGCGCAAATACCGCCGCAAAGAACTGCCTGCTCACCAAAGAGGTCTGTTTCCGTTTCGGTTCTGAAAGTGGTTTCCAGAACACCCGCGCGCGCGCCGCCAATGCCTGCTGCATAAGCAAGCGCCTTATCCAAAGCATGACCGGTGTAATCCTGCTGAACGGCAACAAGACACGGCGTGCCTTTGCCTTCCTGGAACTCGCTGCGAACCGTGTGGCCAGGAGCCTTGGGCGCGATCATGGTAACATCCACATTTTTCGGCGGAACGATGCAGCCGAAATGAATGTTGAAGCCATGAGCAAACATAAGCATATTGCCCTCTTCAAGGTTCGGCTCAATATCCTTTTTATAAACATCAGCCTGCAGTTCATCATTGATCAGGAACATGATGATATCCGCCTGCTTAACCGCCTCTGCGGTTGTATAAACTTTAAGGCCCTGCGCCTCTGCTTTTTTCCATGATTTGCTGCCTTCATAAAGGCCAACTATAACATCACAGCCTGAATCTTTAAGGTTGAGCGCATGCGCATGACCCTGTGAGCCATAGCCGATAATGGCAATTTTTTTACCTGAAAGATAATCAAGATTGCAATCTGACTCGTAAAACATTCTTGCCTGAGACATAGTTTTTTCCTCCTAAAATTTAATAACATTTATTCGGCAGATGCATTTTTTATATCTGCCATTGATTTAAATTATAGTCCCTCAAAAATCGTTCGTCAAGGCTTTTTTGCCGATAATTACTTGTAATATTAACAAAAAAGTAGTAATATAACAATAAATAATTATTCACTTTTTACCCTATTTTAACTGTTGCGGTAAATCTGTTAAAAAAGAGGATGAAAACCTATGAACAAAGCACAGAAATTACGATTTTACATAGAGGCGCTCTGCGTATACGATTTAAAAAAAGACGAAGTTGTTTCCGGGCTGCTGCGGCTTTTGCAGAGCGTGGGAAGCGAAGACGTTTTGGAAAGGCAGAGCGAGTTTTTCAGAATGGTAACAAGCCACAATTCCTTCAAGGAATATCTCTCCCGGCTGATCCTTACAGACGACAACGCCTTTACAAAAGCGGCGGCAGCCGACAGGGCAGACAGATTACCTGCCGCGGTTCTGAACGGCGTAAAGAGCGATCTGAAAAAACTGGAGGCGATTGCAAACGTTGCCCCGCGAGACATTTATGAATCCGTGGAAAACACAGATCTTCGCCAGGTGCTGAAAACGCTGCCCGGCTGGCAGACGGGCGAGCCTGCCGCGCCGCTCAAAACAAATTGGGAAGAACAGATCGGCGATCTGATTGAATACCATAAAAAGAACGGCTACGGCATGTTTTCCAAATACAACGCGTTCACATGGCGCGAGCACAGCCTTTGGCCGCTTTCCGGCACGGACCCGATCCGACTTTCAGACCTTAAGAATTACGAAGAGCAAAGGCAGAAAGTAATAGATAATACAGAGAGCTTTGTAAAGGGTTATCCCTCAAACAACGTGCTGCTTTACGGCGACCGCGGCACGGGAAAAAGTTCCACCGTGCATGCCGTATTAAACGCCTATGCCCCGGAGGGTCTGCGGATGATCGAGATCTCCAAAAGCGATATTCCGGATCTTACCATGATACGGGAAATGCTGGCGGACAGCCCCATGAAATTCATTATCTTTATTGATGATCTTTGCTTTGATTCCCACGATGATTCCTTTGGTGAACTGAAAGCGGCGCTGGAGGGCAGCCTTTCCGGCAGAAAGCACAACACAATAATCTATGCCACTTCCAACCGGCGCCATTTGATTAAAGAGAGCTTTTCAGACCGTGAAAACGATATAAACAGAAACGACATCATGCAGGAGCAATTAAGCCTTTCGGATCGGTTTGGGCTTTCGATCACCTTTGTGAACCCAGACAAAAAAGAATACCTTGATATCGTTGAAAAGATAGCGGACGACAGAAACCTTGCCGTAGATAAGGAACGCCTGTTCAGCGCGGCAGAAAGGTGGGCAACGCGCAGGGGCGGAAGATCGCCAAGATGCGCAAGGCAGTTTATAGACTTTGTGGAAAGCGCGGAAAAACGCGGCAAAGCATGGTAAAATAAGTATAACATTTCATTAAAAAACATTTAACAAATTTCACCATTTGTTAATGGCAAAATAAAATTATGAACAAAAACGGATGCTATGATTTTTCCAAAAGGAAGGAGAATACCTCATATGAGCAATAAGATTCTTGTTGTGGACGACGACCTCAACATCTGCGAACTTTTAAAACTGTATCTGGAAAACGAGGGCTACACGGCTTACGTTGCGAATGACGGCCAGGCCGCCGTAGATATGTTCAACGAAAAATCGCCGGATCTTGTTTTGCTGGACATCATGCTGCCAAAGATGGACGGCTGGCAGGTGTGCAGAGAGATACGCAAGACGTCTTCCGTGCCGATCATCATGCTTACGGCAAAGGGAGAAACGTTTGACAAGGTGCTTGGCCTTGAGCTTGGCGCGGACGACTATGTGACCAAGCCGTTTGATTCCAAAGAAGTTATGGCAAGGATCAAAGCGGTGCTCCGCCGCGCAAAGGGCGAGAGCGAAAATGCCGCCAGTGAAAAAAAGATCGTGAAATATGACAAACTGGAGATCAACATTGAAAACTATGAACTGAAAGTAGACGGCAAGGTGATAGACACGCCGCCGAAAGAACTGGAACTGATCTATCATTTTGCCTCTAACCCCAACCGGGTATATACCAGGGACCAGCTTTTAGATGAAGTTTGGGGATTTGACTATTACGGCGATTCCCGAACGGTGGATGTGCACGTAAAAAGACTGCGTGAAAAGCTGGAGGGCGTTTCGGATAAATGGTCGCTCAAAACCGTTTGGGGCGTGGGCTATAAATTTGAAACAAAGGAATAAAACATGGCAGCGCATGCAAAGGCAAAAGAAAAGGTTGATTTAGGCAAAAAAATTGAAAACAGAATACTGAAACTGGCGTCTTTTCTGCATATAAAGCCAAGCATATTTACAAAGTATTTTTTAACGTTTGCGGCAATCTTTCTCACCGTAATGGTGGCGCTTGGCGTTGCGCTGATCCTGCTTGTAAACAACTACACCGTAAATGAGCGCACAAGCATGCTGAAAGAAAACGTGTATTCCATTGCAAACACAATAGAGGGCACGCTTTCCACCAGCGAAATGAACGAGAGATATACACTTGGAAAAGAACTGCTGTGTGAGACGCTGGCAACGGTATCCCAATCTATTGACGCCGATGTTTTCGTGTGCGACACAGAGGGAAACATCATTCTTTGCAGAGATAAGGCAGGCTCCCTGCCCACGCTGGGCTATTTCCCAAGCTGCTCCGTTCATGATCAGATCACCATAAACAGCAACATTCTTGCCGCTGTTTACCAGGAAGGCCAGATCATAGAAAAGGCAAATATCGGCGGCACAAAATGCTATGTAGTCGGCAGGCCGGTCTATGACGGCGGCAATATCATAGGCACGGTTTTCGCGCTTTCCAACACGGGCATGCAGAATCTTTCGCTGATCGTGCTGAGGCTGTTTTTGATATCCGCATTTTTCTGCCTTATTTTTGCCTTTATTTGTATATACTACTTAACAAAGAAAATGCTGTCTCCGCTTCAGCAAATGAGCAAAGCGGCAAAGCAGTTTGCAGCCGGAGATTTCTCATACCGTGTTAAAATAGACGGCTCCGATGAGCTTGCAGAACTCGGGCGCGCATTTAACGATATGGCGGAGGCGCTTGCCGTGCTGGAAGGTTCGCGGCGAAGTTTCGTTTCAAACGTTTCGCACGAACTGAAAACGCCGATGACCTCCATTGCCGGGTTTATTGACGGAATTTTGGACGGCACGATTCCCAAGGAAAAAGAGGACTACTATCTTGGAATCGTAAGCGGCGAAGTGAAGCGGCTTTCCCGCCTGGTTGTTTCCATGCTGAATATGAGCAAGATTGAGAGCGGCGATCTGGAGATGAAACCATCCCGGTATGATATTTCCGATCAGATCATACACATTCTTTTGACTTTTGAGCAAAAAATAGAAAATAAAAACATAGATATCAGAGGGCTGGACGAATTTAAGCCCACCTTTGTTGTGGCAGACCCGGATATGATCTACCAGGCGATCTACAATTTGGTGGACAATGCCGTAAAATTCACAAACGAAGGCGGCTACATTGCGGTAAGGCTTAAGGAAACGGCAACCCAGATAGAATTAAGCATTAAAAACAGCGGCACGGGGATCAAAGCGGAGGATCTTTCCAGAGTGTTTGAAAGATTCTATAAGGCAGACAAGAGCCGCAGCCTGGATGCAAAGGGCGCGGGGCTTGGTTTATACCTTGTGAAACTTATGATCGAAATGCACGGCGGCAGAGTCAGCGCCAAGAGCGAAAGCGAGGACACTGCGGAATTCTCGTTTACTCTGCCAAAGCAATTCAGCCCTGTTTATTTAAAGGAGACGAGATAAATGAGCAACGAGTATGAAAACGGTTTCACGCCGGAAGAAAACAAAAATGCGGAAAACCAAAACCCGAATTACGGCGTGAACAGCGGCACCAATGCAGGCGGCACTGCCCCGAATTACGGCACAGGCACCGCCCCGAACGACAACGGCACAACCTATCACTATGCCTACAGCAGCGCGGGGCAGAACAACACAAATTATTACAAGGCGCCCGAACAGCCGCCGACGCAGCCGGGGAAAAAGCATAAAAAGCCGAAAAAGCAAAAAGCGGTGGAATATGACGCAAACGGCAACCCAATTAAGCCCAAAAAGAACAAAACCGCCATCGCCATCATTGTGATCATTGCGGTATGCGTGATCGCGGCGGTTGTAGGGATCATCGTATCTGTTGCGGGCAACGGTTCCGGAACGGACAGCGGCGCACAGGAAGACACAACATCTTCTTCCGGCGTACAGCTGCAGGACAGCAACGGCAATGTTGCCTCCACGGATAACGACGGCAATTATACCGTTGCCGGCATTGCGCAAAACTGCATTGATTCCTGCGTTGGCATCACCGTTTATACGCAGTCCAGCCCCTACAGTTACTTTTACGGTTACGGCAGCGGAAATTCTGATTCCTCCGGTGAGCAGACTGTTTCCGGCGAAGGATCCGGCATCATTATGCTGGAGGACGGCAACTACACGTATATCCTGACATGTGCGCATGTGATCAGCGACGGATCCAGCTTTACCGTTACGCTCAACAACGGCGATGAATATGACGCCACCATGGTTGGCTATGACAACCAAACGGATATCGGCGTTTTAAGAATTACCGCAACCGGGCTGAAAGTGGCGCAGTTTGCGGATTCCGATTCCGCGGTTGTGGGCGAACAGGTTGTTGCAATCGGCTGCCCCGGCGGTCTTGAATTTATGAACAGCGTTACCAGCGGTTATATCTCCGCAGTGGCAAGGCCGGTTTCCTCCAGCATCGGATACGATCAGGAATGCATCCAGACCGATGCTGCAATCAACCCCGGCAACAGCGGCGGCGCTTTGTTTAATATGCAGGGCCAGATCATTGGCGTAAACTCCTCAAAGATCGCTTCCACGGAATATGAGGGCATGGGATTCGCAGTTCCAAGCAATACGGCAATCGCAACGGCAAACAGCCTGATCAAAGTGGGCTATGTTGCCGGCAGAGCGCAGATCGGCATCACATACACCAGCATTGAAAACTACTCCAACGCATCCGCTATTCTGAGCGCGCTGGAAGAACTTGGTTACGCTGACGCAAACGGCACTATGGTAATCAATGAAGTCAATGCCGATTCAGACCTTGCAAACAAAGACGTGCACGAATATGATATGATCGTTGCCGTGAACGGCACAACACTTACCAGCAGTGATATCATGACCTCTACCCTTGCGGATTCAAACCCCGGCGATACGATTAAACTGACGATTGCAAGAATTGAAAATAACAGGATCACCACGTTTGATGTTGATTGTGTTCTTTCCGAATCGAAGGGCAACAACTAAAAACAAGCCTAATTTGAAATACGTCTGAAATGATTTCAGGCGTATTTTTTTGCCTGTAAACAGATTGCGCACCGAAAAACAGACCGGGTGAAAAAATTTTTAAATTTATACTATAAAACACTTGCTTTATACAAGAAAAATATTGTATGCTGTAATCAGAACGGCGATATTTGAAATGGCTTGTTTCAAAATCGGTCTGTTTTTTAAAGCATTGCTTAGAGGAGTGGGAAAATGTCTAAAAAATCGATCATCATTATCACAGTCCTGATTGTTATCATTGCTATAGTGGGGGTTGTCTCAGGGTATTTTATTCTGACGAATGACGGCCCGTTCACCGGCATTGTAACCTCCGCAGAAACCGGCGAACCTATGGAGAACGTGAGTGTTACAGACGGCAGAAATGTTGCAAAGACGGACAGCAACGGAAGATTTAAACTGAACGGCTGGCGCAAGGCAAAATTCATTACGGTGACGGCACCGGCAGGTTACTGGACCGAGGATTACTATATCCCCGTGGACGGAAATTCGATCTCCTACGACTTTACGCTGGAAAAATCAGATATTGCGGCTGGCAGTGCGCATTCGTTTTTGCAGATTTCAGACACGGAGATCGGGGAAAACGGCGTGGGCGAATGGATAGACCACGTTAAGAAACTTGCCGCGGAGCAAAAGCCCGCTTTTCTGATTCACACAGGCGATATCTGCTATGAGGCGGGGCTGAAACGCCACCTTTCCGATATGAATACTGAAAACATGGGCCTGCCTGTGCGCTATATCATGGGCAACCATGATTATGTTGACGGCGATTATGGCGAGCAGTTATTTGAAAGTATCTACGGCCCGGAGTGGTATTCCTTTGAAGTGGGCAATGTGCACTACATTGTTACGCCTTTCCAAAGCGGCGGAGACTATAAATCCGGTTACAGCAAAAATGACCGCTGGCGCTGGCTGGAAAACGACCTTGAAAACACGGATCCGGATATGAAGATCATCATGTTTAACCATGATAAACCCGTATCTGACAACTATGTGATTGAATTTGACCGCAAGGAACTTGATCTTACCAAGCACAATCTGATTGCTTGGGTATTCGGCCACTATCACTACAATTATGTGGAATACAACAGTTTGCAGACACAGGACACCGGCGACGACGTTCTGAACATCTGCACCGGCAGACCGGACTGCGGCGGCATCGATGAATCGCCGAGTTCCAGCCGTATCATCAGCATAGATGAAAACGGAGCCGTTAGCACGCAGCTTTATTATTACGATGACGCCCGTTTTACGCAGCCTGACACGCAAAATGTTGCCGCGCTTGCATCCCTGCCCGGCAATATCCTGTTTTGCGACCCGATCTATGACAACGGCCGCATTTATGCGGGCACTTCAGACGACGACTGGCCGCGCGAATGCGGGGTCTACTGCGTAGACGCCCAAACCGGCGCAATTCTTTGGGAAAAAGAAACGGAAAATTCCATTAAAAACAACATTTTGCTTGTAAACGGCAGGATCATTGCGCAGGACTGCGACGGCAATCTTTATTGCATAAATGCCGAGGACGGCTCGGAGATCTGGAATATAGCCTCTACCTGGGATATGCCGCTGAACACAAGCACGGGCATCTGCACGGACGGCAAAACCGTTTTTGCAGGCGGCGCGCGGGATATTCAGGCGTTTGATCTGGAAACCGCAGAGGCGGTTTGGAGAACAGACCGCGGCAAAGGCGAATCCTCCGCTGCCGAATTTGTGATTTGCGGTGATAAACTGATCGTAAGCTCCCACTGGGACGCGCTTGCGGCGCTGGATAAAAACACCGGCAAAAAACTTTGGGAGATCAAAGACGAGGATATCCGGTTCCGAAGTTCCACCCCCGCCGTGATCGACGAAAATACCCTGCTTGTTGCAGACAGTGACGCCATTATGATGGTGGACGCCGAGAGCGGAAAGATTACAAACAAAACGGATAACACCGGCTATAATTTTGCAACGGCGTCACAGCCGCTCATTCAAGGAAACATCGCCTATATCACCACGGCGGACAAAGGCGTGGTGGCGTATGACCTTTCAACAAAGCAGATCCTATGGAACACGCCAACCGGCAAAAGCATGGTCTATACTGCCTGCTACACAAGCGGTGACTCGCAGACTGTAGACGGCAGGATTCTGGAAAGCAACGGTGCGCTTCTGTTTGGCGCGTCGGACGGCAATGCATATAAACTGGATCCGCAAAGCGGAACCGTGCTCAATACGATCACCGTTGGCGTACCTATACTCGGCACGCTTGCATCTGACGGCACGGCGCTGTATGCCGCTGGATTCACAGGCGGCATTTACCGCGTAAGCAATCTTTAATAAACAAAAAAGCCGCCGAAACGCAATTCAAAGCATTCCGGCGGTATTTTTTTATGTCTATAAATTACAGTTCTGCAATCAGTTCCACTTCGCAAAGCACATTTTTCGGCAACGCCTTTACGGCAACGCAGCTTCTTGCGGGCTTGTTTGTAAAATAGTTGCCGTACACTTCATTGAACGCGGCAAAATCATTTATATCCGCAAGAAAGCAGACTGTTTTGATCGCCTTATCAAGGCTTGTGCCTGCTGCGGCGCACACGGCTTTCAGGTTTTCGCAGACCTGTTTTGTCTGCTCCTCTATCGTTTTTGCCTCCACATTTCCCGTTTTGGGATCAATGGCGATCTGACCGCTTGTGAAAAGCAGCCCGTTTGCCTTTACCGCCTGGCTGTAAGGGCCGATTGCATCCGGCGCATTTTTTGTTGCTACAAATTCCATAGTAAACACCCTTTTATAATTTTCATTCTTAATCAGTCGCAGACTTCAAAACCAGCATCTTTAAGCGCAGCCTTAATTGCCACAACATGTGCGTAATCCCTGGTCTCCACACCGATTCTGAGATAGCAGTCCGTGATGTTCATATCCAGATCCGTGCTGTCATAATTTACACTGGTAACATTGGCGCCGGTCTGGGAAATGATCTTGGAAACATCTGCAAGCTGGCCCGGCTTATCCGAAAGCGCAATCGTGATATTTGCCGTTCTGCCGCTCATTTTAAGGCCTCTTTCAATCACCCTTGAAAGAATGGTAACATCAATATTACCACCGGAAACAAGGCAGCAGACATTTTTGCCTTCGATATCCGGAATCTTGCCGGCAAGCACAGCCGCAACCGGCACAGCGCCCGCGCCCTCAGAAATCAGCTTCTGCTGCTCCAGCAAGGTAAGAATCGCCAGAGCGATCTCATCATCCGAAACCGTATAAATCCCATCCACATACTGGCTGACCATATCATAGGTGATATCGCCGGGAGTCTTAACGGCAATGCCGTCTGCAATCGTCTGCACTTTGGGCAGGGTCTCTATTTTGCCGTCTGAAACCGATTTCTGCATGCTCGGCGCGCCCTGCGCCTGCACGCCGTATACCTTGCACTTGGGATTGATCTGCTTTATGGTATATGCCACGCCGGAGATCAACCCGCCGCCGCCGATCGGAACGATCACGGCGTCTGCATTCGGCAGCTGCTCCATAATTTCAAGACCGATCGTGCCCTGACCGGCAATCACATCCTCATCATCAAACGGATGAATAAACGTATAGCCCTTTTCATCCCTTAATTCGATGGCTTTATTATAAGCGTCGTCATAAACGCCCTTTACCATGCAGACTTGAGCGCCAAAGCGCTTGGTTGCCTCTACCTTAGAGATCGGCGCTCCGTCCGGCAGGCAGATTATGCTTTTGATTCCGCTTCTTGTTGCGGCAAGCGCCACGCCCTGCGCGTGGTTGCCCGCGGAACAAGCGATCACGCCGTGCTTTTTTTCCTCATCCGAAAGCTGGCTTATCTTAAAATAGGAGCCTCTGATTTTGAAAGAACCCGTAACCTGCAGATTTTCCGTTTTAAGATATATCTGGGCATTTTTGCTGATATTGGGCGCATAAATCATATCCGTTCCCCGGATGATCTCTTTCAGCACCCGTGCCGCAGTATAAACTCTGTCTAAAGTTAGCATAACACGATCTCCGTTCTGTTTGTTTTGATGATATTGTAATACGATCCAGTAAATTTGTCAAATGCACAATTTTTTATTGCAATTTTTGTGTATTATGCACATAGCGTTCTTTATCTTTGAAATAAGCAGCGCGCACTGCTTGATTTATATTGACTTTAAAACGATTTTGATTTAAAATTACATTGTTAAATTCTCTTTGAGGGGGATAAAGATTGAAAAAATATGTTAAGATCTTAAGCGTTATTTTATCCGTGGTGCTCATTGGCGCCTCTTTTGCGGGCTGCGCTTCCGAAAGCGAGGAAGCCGGAGCGATCACCGATTCCACCATGCTGATCGCCTATACAGAAGAAGCGGAGCCGTTTCTTTATACGGATGAAAACGGCAATCTGACCGGCTTTGACGCGGAACTTGTTGCGGCTACTTTTGATTCTTTTAAGGGTGATTTTACGGATTACCAGTTTGTAAAAGTAGACGAAGGCTACCGCCTTGGCGAGGACACCGCTTATACGGATGACGAAGGCAACGAATACCACGCGATCATCTACTGCGCCTCTCACAAAGACAAAGGCACTATGAATGAGGATTATAACTGGAGCAGCGATATCATTCAAAACGATGTGGTTACCGTTGTGCCGGCATCCAGCACCATAAAGAATTATAACGACCTTGCAGGCGCCAGAGCAGGCATTGTTTCCGAGGCTGCTGCAAACGCGCTTTCGGAAAATACTTCTGTTTTGAATTCACTGGCTTCCGCGCATCAGTACGCGTCTGCCGACGAGGCGTTTGCCGCGCTGGACGCCGGCAGTATAGACGCCGTTGTCATAGACGATTTCAGCCTTTATAAATTTGAAGGCTATGCAAATTACACCGTTTTAAACGGCGCGCTGGACACCATTGAATACGGCTTTGCATTTGCAAAATCAAACGACTATTCCTCCGGCTTTAATGAGGCTGTGCTGGAGATCAGTTCTACGGATTACAGCGATGAGGACACCCTGACCCCGCTTGTTGAAAAATATTTCGGCAGCGCGGATGTGCTTGTTTTCGATTACCAGCCTGAAGAACAGTAAACGAATAACGCAACAAAGCGGCACGGTTATAAACCGTGCCGCTTTTATAATATATCTGTAATTCAAACTTAGAAATGCATCTGCCTTATTCTTGCTTTGAATCAATATCCCAGATCTTCGTTTACGAGGATCACTTTGATTCTGCCCTTGTGGCGCTGGTAGGCGGAGACCACAAAATTACAGCAGATACGCTCCGGGGTGCGGCACCCTGCGCAGAGTTCCGGCGAACTTCCGCCGAGGCTGATACACTGCCCTGTTGCGGCACACGGCGTATTTTTATGCAGCCTGACTGTATTGCTCGGCGCCGCCTGCTGCTTAACACGGTTTACAGCGCTTGCAAGATCCGGCACGATCTTGTTTTTACCTGCCACCATGATAACCTGTTTTGGCCCGTAAACAATGCAGGCAACGCGGTTGGAATTGCCGTCCACATTATAAAGTTCGCCGTTTTCGGTGATCGCATTAGAGGAACAGAAATACGCGTCACATCCAAAAGCCCGCACATAACATGCACGCAGCTCCTCGCCTTCCAGGCCACGCCTGTCATAAAACACATAATCGCCGCCGGAAAGCAGATCCATAACCCCTGTTTGCGCAAGCGTTTCACTGCCGCCGTTAGAGACCGTGCTGCCCGCCGGCACAAGGCTTTTTATAATGCCGGCAACCTCTTCCCTGCTTTCCGCATAAAAAGCGGAAATATTATTTTTTTCAAGATTTTTCATCGTTTTTTCTATGATCCGGTCCATTTTCGTTCCTCCAAACAAAAAAGTTTTATTCCGTCCAGTATTTTCTGTCTAAACTTCTGTACTGCACCGCCTGGGCAATATGGGGTGCCTCTATGGTCTCACACGCCTCCAGATCCGCGATCGTGCGTGAGATTCGGAGTATCTTATCATACGCGCGCGCAGAAAGCCCCAGTTTTTCAAAACTGAGTTTCAGCAGTTGTTCCGCCTCTGCGGAAAGCCGGCAGAATTCCCGTGTCATCCTCGGCGTCATTTTGGCGTTGCAGGCAATGCCCGTGCCTGCAAGCCGTTTGCGCTGGATCTCCCTTGCGCGGTTCACCCGTTTGCGGATCTCTGCGGAACTCTCTTCCTTTTGCTTTGAGGCAAGGCGGTCATAATCCACGGGTTCCACCTCTATGTGAATATCGATCCTGTCCAAAATCGGGCCGCTGACCTTATCGCGATATCTGCGCTTTGCAGCATCCGTGCAGACGCATTCCTTTGTTGGGTGGCCAAGATACCCGCACGGGCAGGGATTCATTGCCGCCACCAGCATAATATTTGACGGGTAAGAAACCGTGCCCGCACTGCGCGCGATGGTCACTTTGCCGTCCTCCAGCGGCTGGCGCAGAGATTCTTTGGCGCGCCTGTCAAACTCCGGGAACTCATCCATAAACAGCACACCGTTGTGCGCAAGACTGATCTCTCCGGGTCTCGGCGTCTGTCCGCCGCCCGTAAGCCCCTGGGCAGAGATCGTGTGGTGCGGGCTTCTGAACGGGCGGCTCGTGATCAACTGCACATCCGCCGGAAGTTCCCCCGCTATGGAATAGATCTTCGTCGTTTCCAGTTCTTCTTCAAAACTCATCTGCGGCAGGATGGACGGTATACGCTTTGCAAGCATGGATTTGCCCGTGCCGGGCGGGCCGACCATAATGCAGTTATGGCCGCCTGCCGCGGCGATCTCCAGCGCGCGTTTCGCATCCCCCTGCCCTTTAACATCGGCAAAATCCAGTGTGTCATCATACGTGGCAAGTTTGGAAAGCGGTGTAAAGCTCGGCGGCAGTTTTTCCTCGCCGCTGATATGACGTATTACCTCGCCTATATGCTTTGCGGCAAACACATCTATGCCGTTTACGGCGCCTGCCTCCGTTTTGTTTCCGTACGGAATGAAAACAGCGGGTATTCCCTGCTCCCTTGCCTTTAACAGCATGGGCAAAACGCCTGTGCAGGGGCGTATCTCCCCGTCAAGCGAAAGCTCACCTACAAAGGCATAATCCGCAATCGATGCTTTGATCTGCCCTGTTGCGGCAAGCACGGCAATCAGAATGGGCAGGTCATAAAGCGGGCCTTCTTTTTTAATATCCGCGGGCGCTATATTTACCGTTATGCGCGAAACGGGAAAATCATACTTGCAGTTTTTGATGCTTGCGCGCACACGTTCGCGGCTCTCTTTCACGGCGGCGTCCGGCAAACCGACGATATCAAACCGCGGCAGACCCCTGCTGAGATCCGCCTCCACAACAACCGAAAAAGCATCCATACCGTAAATACCAAGGCTTTTTGCCTTAGCAAACATAATAAACACCCGCTTTCCATTGAATCCGCAATTTTACGCAAAGATCCACATCAAACTAATAACAGTATACTAAATAAGACTTTTGCCTGCAAGTCATATTTGGTAATACGGAATTAATAAAATGTTTAAAGAGCATATTATTGACAATGCTTTTTAATAAGTTTACAATATGTACGGGCAAAAGCAGACGCCCAAAATAATAAGGGAGCGATCTTATGGAAATCAAAGAACTTTACCAACAGTGGATCAAAAACGCTGACGCGGATCCGGACTTAATTGCCGAGCTGAAAGCAATAGACGGCAACGAGGATGAGATCAGCGACAGATTTTATACAGAACTTAAATTCGGCACGGCAGGCCTGCGCGGCGTGATCGGCGCCGGCACCAACCGTATGAATTATTACACCGTATGCAGGGCAACACAGGGGCTTGCGGATTTTTTGAACGCGCATTATGACCACCCCAGCTGCGCGATCGGCTATGATTCCAGAATCAAGAGCGATTATTTCTCTAAAGAAGCGGCAAAAACGCTTGCCGCAAACGGGATCAAAGTGTATATTTTTGAAGAACTGGAGCCGACCCCGTGCCTTTCCTACGCGATCCGGAAATTCGGCACGCAGGGCGGTATCATTCTGACCGCTTCCCACAACCCGGCAAAATACAACGGCTACAAATGCTATGATTACAACGGCTATCAGATGACGGATGAAGAGGCCGCCGAAACCTATGAATATATCAAAAAGGTGGATTATTTCACCGGCATCAAAACCATGGACTTTGATGATGCCGTAAACCAAGGCAGAATAGAATATATGGGGCAGGATGTGATTGAAAGTTTCCTGGACGAAGTACAGAAACAGTGTGTAAACCCCGGTATCTGCGAAAAAGCAGATCTAAAGGTAATCTATACGCCCCTGAACGGCACGGGAAATAAGCCTGTGCGCAAAATACTGAGCAGAATAGGCGTTAAGAATATATACGTTGTGCCCGAGCAGGAAAATCCGGACGGCAATTTCCCCACCTGCCCTTACCCCAATCCGGAGATCCGGCAGGCGTTTGAACTGGCGCTTAAAGCGGCGCAGAAACACAACGCGGATATTCTGCTTGCAACCGACCCGGACTGCGACAGAGTTGGCATTGCCGTAAACGACGGCAGCGGAAACTATGAACTGATGAGCGGAAACGAAGTGGGCGCCATGCTGCTCCACTATCTGCTTTCACAGAAAAAGGCAAACGGCACGCTGCCCGAACACGCCGTTGCGGCAAAATCGTTTGTTTCCACCGACCTTGCGGAGGAGATTGCAAAAAGATTCGGCTGTGAATTCAAAAACCTGCTTACAGGATTCAAATATATCGGCGAACTGATCACCAAACTGGAGGCACAGGGCAGAGGCGGCGATTTCATCATGGGATTTGAGGAATCCTACGGCTACCTTGCCGGAACGCATGCCAGGGATAAAGACGCCGTGGTAGGCTCCATGCTGATCTGCGAAATGGCGGCTTATTATAAAGCACAGGGCAAGACCCTGCTTGAAGTGATGAACGATATCTATTCGGAATACGGCTATTACTGCAACACCGTTAAAAGTTATGAATTTGACGGCGCTGCCGGCATGAAAAAGATGCAGCAGATCATGGATGACCTGCGCAAAGACCCGCCGAAAGACCTTGCAGGCGCAAAGATCATCTACACGGCAGATTATGAAAGCGGCACGCAAAAAGATCTTGCCGCCGGAACGGAAAGCAAAACGGAACTGCCAAAATCCAACGTGCTTGCATACAAGGCAGAGGGCGGCAGCGGACTGATCGTTCGCCCCAGCGGCACAGAACCGAAGATCAAGGCGTATATTACCGCCATTGGCGCGAATAAAGACGACGCTCAGGCAAAGGCAGAACAGCTGATTGCCGAGGCAAATGCCATTATGAACACGGAGGCATAAACCGATGTATAACAGAAAATGGGTAAAGATCACAGCGATCGTGCTTGCCGTTTTAATGGCCGGCAGCGGACTGGGCGTTGGCATCTGGGCGCTGTTTGCCATGTAAAACATAACCCGTTAAACAATAAAGTAAAGCCGTTTGAACTGAGTTCAAACGGTTTAGCATGTAGAAAAAACTGCTCCTTTAGAAAAAAATGCAGTTCTACACGCTGAGGAGACTGCGAGAAATCGAGCTGAATTTCGTTTTCTTGCGAGCGGGTGCCGTACAACGGTACTGCCCCCGAGCAAAAAACGTAAAGCGCAATGCCGCATAAACGATGGTTTATGCGGCATTTAACTGTTTATACGCGTATTCTTTTATGAGCGAACCGCTTTTCGGCGGTGTGTTACAATTTTTGATTTTTTGCTTAAAGTATAAGTCGGCGCGGTTCAGCCGACTTTATCGACAGTCTGAGCCGTTTGAACTGAGTTCAAACGGCTTTTTGTATAAGATCGTTTTGTTCTTTTGCGATCCGTAATGTTTTATGCGAAAACGGGATTCATCTTAATAGGTTTACTCCATAAAAAGCTTATAGTTCTTCGTCCTGCAGCGCATCATAGCCGCGTTCGCCCGTTCGTATCTTAACAACGTCCTCCACATCGTAAATAAACACTTTGCCGTCTCCTATATTTCCGGTATAAAGCGTTTCCTGCACGGTTTTAACAAGGGTTTCAACCGGTATCTTGCAGATGACGATATCAATTTTGATCTTAGGCAACAGGCGTGAGCCGACCGGATTTCCCCTGAAATAAATGCCATGCCCTTTCTGCGCGCCGTAGCCGAACACATTGGTAACAGTTATACCCGTTATGCCCAGTTCTTCCAAAGCATCTTCCAATTCGCTGAATTTATTCTGATTCGTAAGGATCGTTACTTTGGTGATCTTTGCACCCGGCGTTTCATTGTGAACAACTTTTACCGCTTCATCACGCGAAACAGCGGGTTCGGCAGTTTCAGGCGCTGCCTTAACGGCGGCAACTGCACCATCTGCGAATCCCTCTGTTACGGGAACAAAATCCGGATATGCAACATTGCCGTGCTCGCCAATATCCAGACCCTGAATCTCTTCCTCACGAGATACCCTGATACCAACGGTCTTTTTAAGCACAAACCATACCAGACCGGTCGTGATGAACACAAATACGCCAACGGCAACAACACCAATCAGCTGCGTGCCAAGAAGGCTGAAACCGCCGCCGTAAAACAAACCGTTTCTTGTGGAAAGCGTTGTAACGCCCTCTTTTGCAAAAAGCCCCACACAAATTGTGCCGAAAACGCCGCAGCCAAGATGAACCGAAGTAGCGCCGACGGGATCATCGATCTTCAGTTTATCAAAGAACATAACGGCAAATACAACCAGCACGCCGGCAAGCGCGCCAATCAGAATAGACGCCTCAATGGTGAAGTATGCGCAGCCGCCCGTAATGGCAACAAGGCCGGCAAGGCAGCCGTTTATAGTCATGCCCAGATCCGGTTTGCCCATGGTGATCCACGAAGTGACCGTAGAGGTGAGCACCGCCGCAATGGCGGACGTATTCGTTGTCATAAGGATATGCATAATGTCTGACGGATTTTCAAAACTCATCGTTGAGCCGGGGTTGAATCCGAACCAGCCGAGCCAGAGAACAAACAGGCCGATAACGGCAAGGGACATATTGTGTCCCGGAATTGCCCTCGGTTTTCCGTCTTTTCCGTATTTTCCGATCCGCGGGCCAAGAATCATTGCGCCTGCAAGCGCTGCCCAGCCGCCAACGGAATGCACAACGGTATCGCCCGCGAAATCCATGAATCCAAGATCCGCAAGCCAGCCGCCGCCCCATACCCAGTGGCCGACTATGGGGTAGATAACCAGCGTTAAAATGAAAGAAAAAATAATAAATGAAACATATTTTACTCTTTCCGCCACGGCGCCGGAAACAATGGTTGCGGCAGTGCCGCAGAAAACAAGCTGGAAAAAGAATTTTCCCCAGAAAGGAACGGTGGAAGTCAGCGTGTTATCATAAAACGCATTATCCGCGCCGCCAAGGATAAACAGATGCTCCGTTCCGATAAACGGATGATCGCCGCCAAACATCAATCCCCAGCCCAGCAAAAGAAAGCCGAGCGAGGAAACGGCAAAAACAATAAAGTTTTTGGAAAGAATATTTACCGTGTTCTTTGCCCTTGCAAAACCTGCTTCTACGCTTGCAAAGCCGAGATTCATAAAGAACACCAGAATTGCCGCAAGAAACACCCAAAGGGTGTCCGTTATGGAAAAAGCCATAAGTACCTCCTATAATCATTTCCGCGCGATTGCGCCGCGGAATCAAATAAAACGGTATGAACCGATAAAAAAAGAGGACAAAGACGTTTCCCGGGAACGTCTTTGTCCTCTATAGTATTAGAATACTACAGGCTTAACAATTTGTCAACAAACTATTCAAATTTAGGTCATTTATACAACTATATCCAAATATATTAGCAAAACTTTGGTAAAAACAATTAATATCTATGATCACAGCCTGCCCTGCCAACAGCAAAAAAGCGCAATATTTTTATGGCATTTCCGGTTTATTTCACAAGCTCTTTTATATCGCTTCTGCCAACAAGGTAATCCAGTGAAACGCCGTAATAATCGGCGATTTTGATCAGCATATCCACAGGCACATTGATCCGGCCGTTTTCATAATCCGAATACGTGCTTTGATCCACAGAAAGATATGCCGCAAGTTCTTTTTGTTTTAAATCGTGATCTTCCCTTAAATCTCTGATTCTCGCAAACAAATAAAATCACCCGCATAAATTATATAATATGGGTAATTCCCATATTGACAAATATGGGCGTTACCCATATAATATAATAGAATTAGAATTTCCTTTTGTGCGGACAAAAACCGGCTCCTAAACGTCTTAAGAAATAGAATCTGCGGCGCCGCCAATCCGCTATCCCCCGCCTCCGTTCAGGCATATTCTGTTCACAAGCAAGTTGCTTTAAAACAAAAATTTGTAAAATGGATTGACATAATGCATAAATTAAGATATTGTAAAATTACAAACCTTTCCGACCCGCGTTTATCTTCTGAGGTAGCGTTATGAAAAGCAAGACACTGGAAAACACGATCTACATGATCAAAAACTGGATCTCGTGGGACAAAAAGAGCCTGATCTATTTTCTGATCAAAGTGCCTGCGCAGGTGCTTAACCCCATCATTACGGCGTATATTCCAAAAGCCATGATCGACTGCATCAACAACCAAGTTTCCATAGGCGAACTTGCGGCAACGGTTGCCCTGCTCAGCGCGCTTGTGGCGGTTACGACCTGGCTGGCGCCGTTTATGCAGGAACTGCTTTTCGGCAGCGAGCGCATCATCAGGATGCGCTATGCCGTTATGGCGTTCAACAAAAATTTAAACGCGGATTACATTCAGCTTGAAAGCCTGGAAGGGCGCGAAAAAAATCAGCGTGCCGGCGATTTTTACAGAAGTTATCATTCCGGTTCCGTGAATTTTATTGAGATTCTGAACACGCTGTGCATATGTGTGATCGGCATCATCACCTCTGCGGCGCTGATCTATAAAATTGATTTCAGAATCATTTTGCTGATCCTTGCCACCTGCGTGGCAGAGGCGATTGCCCTGCATCTGCTGAATAAGGCAGAACTGAAAACAAGTGATCAGGAAAGCAAGGTTTTAACAAAGTTTAATTATTTTTACAATCTAAGCAAAAACACCGCCGCCGGCAAAGATATCAAAATTTATTCGTTTGGAGACCGGTTTATTGCCGCAATGGCGGGACTTGTTTTTCAGGTGGAAAAGATCGTTTCTCATTACACCAAAACCGATTTCGCCGTAAGCGGCGTGCGCGCCGTCTTAAACCTGCTGCGTGAAATTGCCGCATATGCTTATCTGACTTACCTAACCGCAACAGGGCGGCTTTCCGTTTCTGATTTTATCTTCTATTTCGGCATCATAACCGGATTTTCAAACTGGATCGTAAGCCTTGTGCAGTCTCTTTCCCTATTAGAAAGATACAGCAACGAGTGCGGGCGCTTTCGTGAATTTGTGGAAGGAGAAGCCGAAAAAAACGATAGCAAAAAGAAACGCGCACCTGAAAGGGTGAATGAAATAGAGTTTAAAAACGTTTCCTTTACCTATCCGTCAGCGGACGCGCCTACCCTGAAAAACATATCCTTTCAAATCAAAAAGGGTGAGAATATTGCCATCGTCGGCGAGAACGGCGCCGGAAAAACAACGCTGATCAAACTGCTTTGCGGTCTGTACACGGCAGGCGAGGGGCAGATCCTGATCAACGGCGAAAACGCGGCGGATTATAAAAACGAGGAATACTTCGATCTGTTTTCCCCTGTTTTTCAGGACTATTCGTTTTTGCCGCTGAGCATTGCGCAGAATGTTGCCGCGAAAACGGAATATGACAAAAGCAGAGTTGCCGCCGCCCTGAAAGACGCCGGCATATACGATAAAATACAATCCTTTGCACACGGCATGGATACCAAACTGATCAAGGAAGTCAACCGTGACGCGCAGGATCTTTCCGGCGGTGAAAAGCAGAAACTTCTGCTTGCCAAGGCGATCTATAAAAACGCGCCCGTTCTGATTCTGGACGAGCCGACCGCGGCGCTTGACCCGATCGCGGAAAACGAACTGTATCTGAAATACAACGAGTTGACAGACGGTAAAATCTCTTTCTTCATTTCACACCGTCTTTCCTCCACCAGATTCTGCGACCGGATCTTCTTTTTGGCAGACGGAAAAATCACGGAAAGCGGCACACATGAAGAACTGATGGCTGCCCGCGGCGGATATTACAGAATGTACCGCCTGCAAAGCTACTATTATAAAGAGCAGGGGGTGGCGTTATGAATACTCTTAAGATTGTTTTACGCTCGTTTAAAGAGATGCACCGCCTTGAAAAAAGGATTTTGCCGTGCAGCGTTGCAACGGCGGTCACCGGAGCGATACTGCCTTTTATCAACATCATTTTTCCTTCCCGGATCATTGCCGTGCTGGAAAACGGCGCAGATCAAAAAAGCCTGATTACGCTGATCGCCTCTGCCGTTCTCTTAAATTTCACGCTACTGCTGATCAGCAATTATACAAACAACCTTTACTATTCCTACCGCTGGCTGATGTACTGCCGCGAAAGGGAAAAGATTTCAGACAAACTTTTTTCCATAGATTATGAGACTTTAGAGAGCAACCGTTTTAAAGAACTGATCCACAAACATACGGAGGCGCAGGACCGCGTTGGTTCCGCCTTTACGCAGTTTTCCTGGATGGCAAGGGATTTTATCACCGGCTTTTTAATGCTGATCATTTCCGTGATCTCGCTCACTCCGCTTTTTAAGATCGGATTTACAAAAACCGGAGACAGTTTTTTTGAAAAGCCTGCCTTTCTGATCGTTATCATCCTGTGCATCGCGGTGATGGCTGTGATCATTCTGATCCTCAGCACCTATATGAACAAGCTGTGGTTCAAGGCAAATGACGAATATTCAAAACTGGATAAATTTTTTATGTACTTTCTGAAAATGTTTGACGATTACAAAACCGGAAAGGAAATACGCCTTTACAAGGAACAGAATCTGATCCGGACCTGCGCGGTAGACGCCTTGCTTACGGACGGCGAAAAACTGCTGAAAAAAGCGTCCAGACGATCCGCGGCAACCAGTTCCACCGTTGCGCTGCTTGGCGCGCTGCTGGGTTTCGGCATCTATCTGTTTATCGGCATAAAAGGGCTGTTCGGCCTTTACGGCACAAGTGAACTGGTGCTTTACAGCGGCACGTTTATGCAGGTGATCGCCGCTGTGATCAAAATGGCAAACACCATCGGAAAAACCGCGGAAATGTGCCCGCTTGCGGAGTATTACTTTCAGATCACAGGAACCGAAAGTAAAATGAAATACGGCACGGCAGAACTGAGCGGAGAAAACTACGAAATCGAATTCAAAAACGTATCCTTTAAATATCCCGGTTCTGAAAACTATGCTCTTAAAAATATAAACATCCGGATCCCAAGCGGGGAACGCCTTGCCGTTGTGGGCAGAAACGGCAGCGGAAAAACAACCTTTATCAAACTGATGTGCCGGCTTTATGACGTTACAGAGGGCGAAATACGCATAAACGGCAGAAACATACGGGAATACAGCAAAGAGAGCCTGACACGCCTGTACTCCGTTGTTTTTCAGGATTTCAGCCTGTTCTCACTCAGCGTGGCGGAAAATATTAGCGTTTCCGATTCGCCGGATAAAGATAAACTTTATGCCTGTCTAAAGGAGTCCGATGTACTCCCAAGGGTGCTGAAAATGGAAAAGCAGGAAGATACAACGCTTTATAAGGACACAGATAAAAACGGCGTTGAAATCTCCGGCGGCGAAGCACAGAAACTGGCGCTTGCCCGCGCGCTTTACAAGGACGCGCCCGTAGTGGTACTGGATGAACCGACTGCCGCGCTGGATCCGGTTGCGGAAAATGAAGTCTATCAACGCTTCAACACATTTGTAAAAGGCAAAACCGCGATCTACATCTCGCACCGGCTTTCCAGCTGCGTGTTCTGCAACCGCATCGCGGTATTCCACGATGCACAGCTTGTGCAGACCGGAACACACAAGGAACTGCTTGCCAGCGGCGGCAAATACGCGCAGCTCTGGCATGCGCAGGCGGAATACTACCTGAATTAAAACAATATAGACAAAGATCCCCTTTTGGTTTATAATGAAACTATAAACACAGGGGATCTTTATTTGTATGTTATCTTCAGTTACAATAAAGAATTTCCGGCAATCTTAATGCAAAATAAACTGGCAAATCGGAAAGGTCTTGAGAAAAATGGAAAAAAACAAAAAGATAACGGTTTCCATTGTATCGGTCATCCTTGTAATTGCTGTTGCGGCCGGGATCATCGGAATCATTCTGCATCAGCAGACCACACGGTATAATACGCTGATGGCGGAAGTTGCAAGTATAAACGAGATCACCAGCGCAGAATACGCAAGCAATATAGACCGGGAACAGTTAAACGAACTGCTGGACAGGCGGGTTACAAACGGAAAATACGGGGAAGTGGAAAACGCCTTTAAAAATTATATGGCAGATCTTTACCAGATTGTTTACGATGCCGCTGACGCGTCTTCGGACGAATCATTTGCAACCTTTCTTTCGCCGGACAACATAGCACAGGACGGCCCCGCCTTTGAAAATTCAAGAACCACGATCGAGGAACTGATGACGCGCCTGGAAACGGACAAAGAAAATTATTTGCAGATGACCGGCGGCAATGCCATTGGTTCTTACGCCGACAGAGCAGACTTAAGCGGGAGATACAGGGAAATGTATGATACAATCCTGAGCGCACACAAAGCCATAGGCGAAGCCGGCGGCGACGAATTTACGCAAGCCATTGACGCTGCGATTGCAAAACTTGCCGCAACGGACGATGTTTTTGAATTTCTGAACGAAAACCAAAGCGGCTGGTATATGGAGGACGGAACTCTGAAATTCCGCACAGAAGCCCTCTATAACGACTATTCAAAATTAATGGAAAGCATTTCCTAAAACACAATATCCGGCAATAAATTATCAGATCATATATACGCCGGGAATGAAAAAAATTGAACAGTATCACACCCATAACGCAGTTCAAATATTATAACGCGTCTCAAAAACTAAAATTTTTGAGACGCGTTTTTTACTGCCTCTTTTCTGCTGCCCGTTATGGGGTGTCATTTTTTAGGCGGCATATTTTGAGGCGGTATATTCTGATAACGATACTGCGGCGGTACATTCTGTTGCGAATGATTCGCGCCGCCCTGCGCGGGCTGATTATTTAAGATCTGGGTATCTTCATCATGCGGCGGTGCGTAATAGTTGCCCTGCGGAGGGATGTGGTAATTACCTTGATACGGTGAGTGTTGCTGTGCATAGCCGTTAAAACTGTTGACCGGCGCACCGTTTCCCATATAATCATGATTCATCTTGTAATTCGGCGGATAAGGAGCAGAAAAATTCTGCATAGACGCCACTGCCTTTTTCCTGCGATTCCAATCAACGATACCCAATACAATCACGGCAGGGCCGAAAACGAGCATTAAAATCCCCATAATCAACATTGTGGTATCCGAACTTTGCACGGTTTTATCAAACTGTGCATCACCTTCGCAAAAGAAATTAAGAGTCAGTCCGGAATATTCTAAATCCGGCACATAGGATTGCGCCAGATGTACGGCTTCCTGGTAAAAACTGAAAACATCAGATGGCAGTTGAGAGGCCGTTGCGCAAAGATCAACATAAACAATATCATCTGAAGTATAATACGAATCTGAAACAAGTAAATCTAACCTGTCATAAACAGAATCATTTGCGCTAACGGTGAGAGACGCTAATTGATTGTATCCGTTCAAGTCATCGCCAATCGCAATCAGATAATAATTACAGAAAACATCTTCATCGCTGATATCCGTTGTTTCAGCGCCTTCTTCCTCATAATAACCATAAGCATACTCTCCAATCACAACAACATTACCGAAGTCATAAACATCTTCTGCATTGATCTGCGTTGACTCGGAATACGGAAACAGCAGGGGTTTGTCTCCAGAAAAAGAGGTTATCATAAATACCACGCCGATAATAAGAATAAGTGGACCTAAAATAAAAAAGATTAAATTTGGTTTAACTTTGGAATAGTTATGCATATCAGTTCACCTCTTAAAATCACTTATTCCCATTATAAATATAAAAAAAGCCATGAACAAGGGATATGTGGTAAAAAGCCCGGATCACTGTGTAAAATGCTTGAAAAGCAGAAAAAAGCCATACTCAAAAGAGTATGGCTTGAAGAAGAAGTCAGCGTCGACCT